>Ga0308172_1001940_pt1 | contig 12068 bp, 10 predicted proteins | sample PhyGR2_FD_202134 | JGI IMG/M metagenome (GOLD analysis project Ga0308172, IMG submission 202134) | Phyllosphere microbial communities from UC Gill Tract Community Farm, Albany, California, United States - DLSLSG.R2 | ecosystem: Host-associated > Plants > Phyllosphere > Unclassified | place: USA...
TTCTCGACCTACCTCGACCGTTACCGCGCCGGACTCGCCGTCGAGGCCGCCGCCGTGGCATCCCTCTGAGACCGACAGGAAAGAACATGACTCGCACCCCCCTCAAGAACGACCTCGACGGCTACGAGGTCTGGTTCGTCACCGGCAGCCAGAACCTCTACGGCGAAGAGACGCTGAAGCAGGTCGCCGAGCAGTCACAGGCCGTCGTCGAGGGCCTTTCCGGCCTGCCGGTGAAGGTCGTCTGGAAGCCCGTGCTGAAGGACTCCGACAGCATCCGCCGCATGGCGCTGGAGATCAACGGTCGCGACGACGTCATCGGCGTGATCGCCTGGATGCACACGTTCAGCCCCGCGAAGATGTGGATCTCGGGTCTCGACGCTTTGCAGAAGCCGCTGCTGCACCTGCACACGCAGGCCAACGTCGAGCTGCCGTGGAACGACATCGACTTCGACTTCATGAACCTCAACCAGGCCGCGCACGGCGACCGGGAGTTCGGGTACATCCAGACGCGCCTGGGCGTCTCACGCAAGACCGTCGTCGGCCACGTGTCCAACCCCGCCGTGCGCCAGCGAATCGAGGACTGGGAGCGCGCCGCCGCCGGCTGGACCGCCGCCCGCACCCTCAAGCTCGCGCGCTTCGGCGACAACATGCGCTTCGTCGCCGTCACCGAAGGCGACAAGACCGAGGCCGAGCTGCGTTTCGGCGTGCAGGTCAACACGTGGGGCGTCAACGAGCTCGTCGCGGCCGTCGAGCAGGCAACGGATGCCGATGTCGACGCGCTCGTGCAGGAGTACCTCGACAGCTACGACGTGGCCTCCGAGCTGCTCCCCGGCGGTGCGCGCCACCAGTCGCTGCGCGACGGCGCGGCGATCGAGCTGGGGCTCCGCTCGTTCCTCGAGGAGGGCGGCTTCGGCGCCTTCACCACCTCGTTCGAAGACCTCGGCGCTCTCAAGCAGCTTCCCGGTCTCGCGGTGCAGCGCCTCATGGCCGAGGGCTACGGCTTCGGCGCCGAGGGCGACTGGAAGACGGCGATCCTCGTGCGCGTCGCGAACGTCATGGGGGCGGGCCTGCCCGGCGGCGCCTCGCTCATGGAGGACTACACCTACGACCTCGTGCCCGGTCAGGAGCGCATCCTCGGCGCACACATGCTCGAGGTCTCGCCGTCGCTCACGACGAAGAAGCCGCGCCTCGAGATCCACGAGCTGGGCATCGGCGGCAAGGACGATCCGGTGCGCCTGGTCTTCACCGCCGACCCCGGTCCCGCCCTCGTCGTCGCGATGAGCGACATGCGCGACCGCTTCCGGCTCGTGGCCAACGTCGTCGAGAACGTCGACGCCCCCGACCTGCCGAAGCTGCCCGTGGGTCGCGCGGTGTGGAAGCCGGCTCCCGACTTCGCCACCTCGGCCGGCTGCTGGCTCGCCGCGGGAGCTGCCCACCACACCGTCATGACGACGGCCGTGGGCATCGAGGTGTTCCGCGACTTCGCCGAGATCGCGGGGACCGAGCTCGTCGTCATCGACGACGACACGACGGTCCGCGGTTTCCAGAGCGAGCTGCGCTGGAACCAGGCGTACTACCGCCTGGCCCAGGGCCTGTAGACCCGTCGCCCCGGGTGCCGCACTGCCCCGGGGCGATGCGGCACTCGCGCGTCCTGTTCGCTCGGGACGCGTGCCGCGCGCCGGTTGGACCGACGCACGGACCGTGCCCCGATCCCTCGCAGCGGTGGGCTGCGAAGGGTCGGGGCACGTCTGCATTCGATCGTGGCGGCGTGACCAGGGCGACCGGCGCGGTCCTCCGGAGGCGCCACCCCCGAGGTCGTCCCCACCCCCGTGAGACGGCACGACGAGGTCGTCGACGAAGCTCACGCGCGCGAGGGCTCCCGATCCGGCCCGGATCGACCGGTGAGGTGTGGGACGTCGTGAGAACAGGGTTTGTGATGAGAACAGGTCGTTTGTGCTGAATTGGGCCTGTTCTCGCGGCATCCCCTGTTTCGGTGGCGCGGCAGAACGCGCCCCGTACCGCCTCCGCGCCTACAGCCGCTGCCCCAGCGCCCACAGCCGATCCGCGCGCCCCGAGATCGCCTCCGACAGCGCGAACGCTTGCGAATCGGTGAGGGATGCCACGTAGTCGACGATCCCGCGGGATCGCGCGAGGCGCTCGGCTTCGGCATCCGACGGGCGGCGTTCGGGGGGCAGGGCGGCGTACTGCTCGCGGGCGAGGGCGATGAGCTCGCGCAGGCGCCGCGGGGTGCGAGCGCGGTCGAGGTCGTCGTCGAGCCATTCGCCGAGCGCGCGCACCGACCGGGCGAGGATGCGGCTCATGCCGCGCTGCTGGATCGCCAGGTCGGGGCGACTGAGCACGAAGCGTTTGTGCACGAACTTCAGCACCTCGACGTGGTGCCAGGCCCACGGCGACAGCACGACCGGTCCCGCCCGCGGGGTGTCGAGCGGACGCAGTCGCGCCGACTCCTGGAACCGGCGGATCCACCGATCGGTGAACGATGCGAGCCGGCGCTCGGCCGTCAGCGACCCGTCGAACGGGCGGGCGAGCAGGTCGGTGACCATCTCGGCATCCACGTCGCTGACGGCGGCGAGGAACGCTTCGTCGTCGGCGATCCACGGGTCGTCGCGGCGCATCTTGCGGCGCAGGCGCTCCAGACCGGCCCCGGGCATGAGTTCGGCGCGCACCTCGGCGTCGTCGCGCTCGCGCCACTCGAGCACGTCGTCGAGCCAGCCGCGGAACTCCGCCGCGATCGGCGCGTGATCCAGGATCCCGGCGCGGTAGAAGTCGTCGACGTCGTGCACCGAGTACGCGATGTCGTCGGCGAGGTCCATCACGGCGCCCTCGATGCTCTGCCGAAGGGGCTCGGCATCCACCCCTTCTCGAGCGGCGTCGAGATCGGTGAGATCGAGGTCGTACGCCGAGTACTTGTGCACGCGGTACGCGCCGTCGGGGGAGCGGCGGATGCCACGGGGCGGGCCGATCCGCTCGACGTCGGCCGCCTCGACCGACGGCGCCCACGGGTACTTCGCCGAGGCCGCGCGCACGGCGGCGGTGAGGTTGAGGCCCCGTGGGGCGTTCTCGATGACGTCGAGCGCGGTGAGGATGCGATAGGTCTGCGCATTGCCCTCGAAGCCGTCGGCGAGCCCCAGCTCGTCGCGGGCCAGACGGTCGAGGGTCGACTCGCCGAGGTGCCCGAACGGCGGGTGTCCGAGGTCGTGCGCGTAGGCCGCGGCCTCGACGACCGTGGCGTTGCATACGTCGCCCTCGCCGGCTTCGCGCGAACGGGTGTTGAGCTGCAGCGCGACGACGCGGGCGATCGCGCTGACCTTGAGCGTGTGGGTGAGGCGGTTGTGCACGGGCGCTGCACCGATCGAGGGCGACACCACCTGCGTCACGGCTGAGAGGCGTGAGAAGTACGGCGAGAACTGCACGCGCTCCAGGTCGATCGACCACGGATCGGCGCGGGCGTCGTCGTGGTCGGGGTGGATACGGGATGCCGCGTTGCCGACGACCCGGTCGCGCTCGGCGTCCACCAGCGACGCGGCCCGGGCGGGGGGAGTGGTCTCGTTGTGGAGCAAAGCGGTCCTCTCGCGGCGTCGACGACGTGGGTCCACGCTAACGCGCCCGCTCGCGCACGTCGTTCCCGTTGACGCCCCGTGCCAGGCGGTCGGGGACTCTCAGCGTGTCGGCAGCAGAGGTCGCTGAATTCTTCTCTCAAAACGCACAATGCATCGCGAGTGAGCGGCCAGGGTCCTTGCGGCCAGCTAGGGCGTGTCCGACAATGTCTTGGTCCAGGCGATGACGGCGTTGAGGACGACGGCGGCGCGGTAGATCACGGCGTGCTTGTCGTAGCGGGTCGCGAGTCCTCGCCACTGCTTGATTCGGCAGTAGCCGCGCTCGATGACATTCCTGTTCTTGTAGTCGGCGGTGTCGAGTCCGACCGGGCGACCGCCGCGTGACCCGCGTCGTTGGCGGTGTCCCTTCTGATCGTCGGGTTCGGGGATCACGGCCTTGATTCCGCGGGAACGCAGATGCCCTCGGATCGAGCGAGACGAGTACGCCTTGTCGGCGCGGACGGCGTCGGGACGAGTTCTGGGTCGGCCGGTTTCACGCCCGACGCGCAGCTGCGCTATCAGCGGCAGGAACATCGGCGAGTCGCCCGCCTGCCCCGGCGTGATCAGCGTGACCAGGGGGAGCCCGTTGCCGTCGACGAGCTGATGGATCTTCGTCGACAAGCCGCCTCGGGAGCGACCGACGCCGTGATCAGGCGGCTCGCGCGTCAGATCCTTGTAATTCGACCCAGCCCCCTGTGAGCCGGGACGTGTTCGTCGCATGCTGATGCGCACGGGCGATCGTGGAGTCCACCGACAGCGACCAGTCGACCATGCCCGCAGCGTCTGCCGCTGCGGTGACCGTCGCTGCCACTCGATCCCACGTCCCATCGAACGCCATCCGGCGATGCCACGTCCACACCGTCTGCCACGGGCCGAAGACCTCCGGCAGATCACGCCACGCGATCCCTGTCCGGTACCGGTAGACAATGCCCTCGACCATCGTCCGGGCGTCAGAGAACTTCCGCCCCGGCCGACCCGTAGGACGAGGCAGCATTCCCTCGATCAACGACCACTGAGCATCCGAAAGCACCTGAAACCGCGACACCCATCAAGGCTCTCAGCCGCGGCCCTGAATCTTTGTCAGACACGCCCTAGACCTGCCTACCCGAGGAACGACGCGCTCCTCATTGAATACACCTGTAAGCACTCCGTTCCGGGTGGTGCAAAACCGATCGGTTTTGCACCACATCACACGGCCGATCAGCTCGCGGCGAGACCCATATGCACTTGATACCGATCGCCTCGATACCACGAGGTGACGTACTCGATCGGTTGTCCATCCGCACGAGAAGTGCGTCGGAAAACAAGGACTGGCGAGTAAGGCGAGATGCGGAGCGAGGCAGAGATCTCGTCGTTGGCAGTCTCGGCCCACACTGTCTGCTCAGCCGCGTCGATGCGGACCCCATAACGGTCGTCGAGCAGGCTGTAAAGCGAGCCAGTGAGGTCATGCTGGCCCAGATCATCCGCAACGCGAGGCGAGTACCACCCGGTTTCGAGAGCCATCGGTGTGCCGTTGGCGAGGCGAAGGCGCTTGATGGACCAGCCCTGCTCGCCCTCGTCGAGACCGAGCGCCGCGCGCGCTTCAATAGGCGGGGCGGCGAGAGCGGCCTCCAGGACGAGCGTTGTGGCGACCATCCCTCTACGCCGCATGTCCTCGGTGAACGAGGCCAGGTGCAGCTGTGACTGGACGCGTTCACCCGCAACGAAAGTGCCCTTGCCGTGGACCGTGTAGAGCTTCTGCTCCTCTATGAGCTGGCGGACTGCCTCACGAACGGTCGCTCGGCTTACGCCATGCAGGACCGCCAGCTCGCGCTCAGACGGTATGGCTGCATGGGCAGGCCAGGTCGTGCCGATGTCCGCCAGCAAGATCGCGCGCAGTTGTGCGTGCTTCGGCACAGGACCAGAGGTCACGGTGGCTGTGGTGGCTAGCGAATTACGAGGCATGTCGGCGATGACTTTCCATGTTGACACGATTAGGCCAGGTCACTATTTTCTACTGGTACGTACCAGTAAGGACCAGACTTCGAGGGTCTAGCGGCGGATACGTCTAGCTTCCAATGTAGGCGGCTGTCAGTGGTGCGTACCACTGCCCCGCCGCCTACCAAGGGAATGTCCATGACTGAAGTTCTGTCCCCGCTCGCAGGAAGTGTCCTTTCGCTGTCGGCCGTCCCCGACCAACTGTTCGCGGTCGGAGCGATGGGCCCCGGTATCGCCATTGAGCCTCCGGCCGCCGTCGTGGAGGTCGTGTCGCCCATCAGCGGGACGCTGCTGCAAGTCTTTCCTCACGCATTCGTCGTCGTCGGCGACGACGAGCTTGGCGTTCTCGTTCATCTGGGAATCGACACGGTGCAGTTGAAGGGTGAGGGCTTCACAGCCCTTGCGGCCAAGGGCGACTCTGTGAGTGCTGGCGCTCCCGTCATCAGCTACGACGTTCCGGCAATCCGCGCAGCGGGGTTTGCAAGCATCGTCCCCGTCGTCATCCTCGAGCGCCCCGCCGACACCCTCGTTGTTCTTCCTGCTGAGGGAGACGACGTTCTCCCCGGCACGCCTCTGCTGACCGTCTAACCCGACCCGACCCGTTCCTTCACTGCCGAAAGAGAACTTCTTATGACCACCACCACCCCCGCCGCCCGCCGCCGCGGTGTCCCGGGCTTCGCCCAGATGCAACGACTCGGCAAGAGTCTGATGCTCCCCATTGCCGTACTGCCGGCTGCGGGCATCTTGCTCCGACTCGGACAGCCCGATCTGCTCGGACAGATCGACCTTCCGGTCATCGGTCCGTTCTTCCAGGCCATGAGCGCCGCCGGTGGAGCGCTCTTCGACAACCTCGCTTTGCTGTTTGCCGTGGGTGTTGCGATCGGCTTCGCGAAGAAGGCGGACGGCTCCACCGCCCTGTCTGCGGTCGTCGGGTACCTCGTGCTCGCCAACGTTTTCAAGGTGATGTCGCCGGTAGTCCTTGCCGGACAGACGACCGCGTCAGGCGACCAGGTGCAGATTAACTACAGCGTGTTCGGCGGTATCATCGTCGGTCTGCTCACAGCGTGGCTGTTCGACCGCTATCACACGATCCAGCTGCCGTCTTACCTGGGCTTCTTCGCTGGACGTCGATTCGTTCCGATCATCGTCTCCTTGACGAGCCTGGTCGTGGGCTTCGGTCTCAGCTACTTTTACCCGATTTTCAACACCGGCCTGACGGGCCTCGGCGCCTTCATCGGCGGCACCGGCGCTATCGGCGCCTTCGTCTACGGCTTCGCCAACCGCATGCTCATTCCTCTCGGCTTGCACCACATCCTCAACTCCTATGTGTGGTTCCTGCAGGGCTCCTACACCAAGGGCGACGGCAGCACCGTGACCGGCGAGCTGACGCGCTTCGCCGCAGGCGACCCCACCGCAGGAGCTCTCACCTCCGGCTTCTACCCGGTGCTGATGTTCGGCCTTCCCGCCGCGGCGCTGGCAATGATTCACCTCGCCAACCCCTCGCAGCGTAAGGCCGCGATTGGCATCCTCGGAGCCGCGGGACTCACCGCCTTCTTGACCGGCGTGACCGAACCCCTCGAGTTCGCCTTCATGTTCGTGGCCTTCCCGCTGTACGTCGTCCACGCCCTCCTCACCGGAATTTCCCTCGCGGTGGCCTACCTGCTCAATATCCACCTCGGCTTCTCCTTCTCCGCAGGTCTTTTCGATTTCCTGCTGTACGGAACCGCCCCCGCAGCGAGCAACGTATGGCTCCTGCTGGTGATGGGTGTCGTCTACTTCGCCGTGTACTACCTGCTCTTCCGCTTCGTCATCAAGAAGTGGAATCTGCGCACCCCTGGCCGTGAGGATCTGTCCGCCCCCACAGACGACGTTGCAGCTAAGGACGATCCTGCCCCCGCGCCGAGCGCGACGGGCACCAACTCCGCGGTAGCTGTCGCACCGGTCGACACCGCCACCAGCTCCACCGCTGAGCAGCTGATCGCCGCGTTTGGTGGACGAGAGAACCTCGTTCACGTCGACGCCTGCATCACGCGCCTTCGCATGGAGGTGGCCGACCCCAAGCTGGTCGACCACGCCCGCCTCAAGCAGCTGGGCGCCGCCGGGGTACTCGAAGTCGGTGACAACGTGCAAGCGGTGTTCGGCCCGCGGGCGGAGTCGTTGAAGAACGACATCATGGACGTGCTGTGATGACCCAGCGCGCCACCGCCCACCAGCCTGCCCGAGGGAGGCGCAACTGATGGAAGTTGTTGTCGTTGAAAGCCCCGACGAGGCAGCCGGCATCGTTGCGGACATCTACACAGCCCTGCTAACACGGCGCCCCGACGCCGTGCTGGGCCTCGCCACCGGCTCGACGCCTCTGCCTGTCTACAAGGAGCTAATCCGGCGCCACCGCGAAGAAGGGCTCAGCTTCGCGCGCGCACGGGCCTTCCTGCTCGATGAATACGTGGGTCTACCTGCTGGGCATCCCGAAAGGTATCGCGAGTTCATCCGCAACGAGCTCGAGCAGCACGTCGACTTCACCGCCGACGCGATCCTCGGCCCCGGCGACCTTGACGTCCCCCCGACAGAAGCGGGGGGAGCATATGAGGAGGCCATTGGTCAGGCTGGAGGCGTTGACCTACAGATCCTTGGGATCGGCACCGACGGACACCTCGCCTTTAACATGCCGATGTCGAGCTTGGCCAGCCGAACGCGCCTGAAAACACTGACCCCGCGCACTCGTCAAGACAACGCAAGGTTCTTCGACGGCGACATTGATCAAGTTCCTACGCAGTGCCTGACCCAGGGACTCGGGACCATCCTGGACAGTCGTCACGCGGTCATGCTCGGCTTCGGCCGCGGCAAGGCACAGGCGGTGCGGGAAGCTGTCGAAGGCCCGTTGTCGTCTCGGTGGCCCGCGTCCGTACTGCAGATGCATCCACACGCCACGATCGTTGTCGATGAGGACGCCGCAAGTCAGCTCTCGTTCGTCGACTACTACCGGTCGACCTACGCCGGCAAGCCAGCCGGACAGGGGCTGTGATGCGCCTGCGTGCAGGGCAGGCTCTGATCGGCGGCGCGTTCGTCGGCCCCGTCGTCATCGACGTTGCCGCGGGTGTCATCACCCGCGTGCGGCCGGCGACGGGCGAGGAAACCGTCGACTACGAGGCGAACGAAGGCGTTGTGACCGCGGGGCTCATCGACCTCCAGGTGAACGGCTCGTTCGGCGTTGACGTCGCAACCGCTGGCGAGCCGGAATGGCACACCCTGTTGGCAGGGCTCGCCAGTCGCGGGGTTACGAGCGTCGAGCCCACGATCATCACCGCCCCTCTTCCTGACCTCACGCAGGCGCTTTGTCGTGTCGATCAGGCACAACGCACGTTTGCCGACCAACCCGTCGCCCGGGTGCTCGGTGCGCACCTGGAAGGACCCTTCATCTCTCCGGAGAAGAAGGGAGCGCACCGCGCCGAGTGCATGGCACTACCGACGCACGAAAACCTCGATGCGTTGCTCAGCGTGAGCGCTGCTCGAGAATCCCTCCTGACGGTCACCCTCGCCCCCGAACTTCCAGGTGCCCTCGAAGCGACTCGCCGCTTGACAGCGGAGGGTTATATCGTCGCGGTCGGTCACAGCGACGCCACCGCGGCTCAGGTACACGCGGCAGGGGACGCCGGCGCCACCATGACAACTCACGTTTTCAACGCGCAACGCCCCTTGAAACCCCGCGAACCCGGCGTGCCCGGCGCAGTACTGACCGATGATCGTTTCTTCGTCGGCACCATCATCGACGGGCAACATCTCACACCGAGCGTCGTTTCTCTCGTGTTGCGAACGGCAGGCCGTCGCATGGTGGGTGTAACCGACGCGATCGTTACCGCCGGGCTTGACGCCGGCGTGTGGCACTCCTTCGGTGGGCAACCCGTTGCCAACGACGTCACCGGGCTGGGGCGCCGACGCAACGGCACGATCGCCGGTGCTGGTGTCGTGCTTGACGAGGCAGTGCGCCGCATGATCACCGCAGGACTGGACTCCGCCGCGATCCTCTCCGCCTGCACAGAAAGTGCTGCTCGTTCACTCGGACGCAGCGACATCGGGCACATCGCAGAGGGCGCTACGGCCGACCTCGTGCACTGGAGTTCCGACTGGACCCCCTCGTCCGTGTGGGTTCGCGGCCGCAACGTGCAACGTTAATCTGACTCCACCGACAACGCACCCGAACGGAAGAGTCACAGCCAGTGAGGACGTTCCTCGAGACCATGGAATACCCCTGCACGCGAGAAGACCTCCTGCGGGAAGGTTCGCGAGCAGGACTCGACGCAGTTTTCATGAGGGAACTGAGCCACCTCGATGAGCGCTCGTTCCAGGGTGCACGCGACATCACTGCGACTGATTCGTGGGCACCCCTCGCACCCCACCGGCACGGATCGTGACTCCCGCGCTCGAGGTCGCAGTCGAGTCGACCGCTCAGGCTCAGCTAGCGCGGGAGGCGGGGGCCGATCGCGTCGAACTGTGCAGTGCGCTCGACGTCGGAGGCATCACCCCCTCGATCGGCGCTGTCACCGCGATAGTGGCCGCCGAAGTGCCTGCACACGTGCTCATCCGTTGCAGACCCGGTGATTTCGTCTACACCGACGCCGAACTCGACGTGATGATCCGCGATGTGCAGGCAATCGCCGCCACGGGTGTAGACGGCGTCGTACTCGGCGCCCTCACCCCGGAGGGCACTATCGACGAGGTCGCGACAGTCAAGCTCGTCTCCGCTGCCCGTCAGGTGCGTCGCTCATCCCGCCTCAGCGTCACCTTCCACCGAGCCATCGACCACGCCGTTGACCCCGTCGCCGCAGCTGCTCTACTCGGCCGATTCGACATCGACCGCATCCTCACCTCAGGGGGTCGCCCGAGCGTGGCTCAGGGGCTTGAAGACGGAATTCTTCACCAGATGGTCGATGCAGCTGGGTCGGTGCAAATCATGGCCGGAGGCGGAGCGGTAGTGAGAGACGCACCCGCGCTCCTTCGCGCCGGCGTTGCCGCTGTCCACTTCTCGGCACGCCGCGTCAATGATGCCGCGTTTACGCGAGAAGAGACTGCTGTCCCCCTGAGCTCCACCCCGCGCCAAGTCCCTTCTCGGTCCACCGACCCAGAACTTGTGCGGGCAATGGCCCACGCCCTCCGTGCCGAATAGTCCGCGCTAGGGTCCAGGAACTCGTCGCGTTGTCACAGACGAAGAGGCGGACGAGTTGACAGGTCTCTCCGGGGCGCGGTAACCGTGCAACCCGTAAAGAGCATGCTCCCCCGGTTGGGATGGGATGCGCATATGAGGAACCGCTCCCCAGTGGCACACGGATCAAGAAGAGCGAGTTACTTCGGGTGTGACCGCCAGAAGTCAGCGTTTTCGCCGATCCGGGGGTGAAACCAGAACCCTGAAAGTGTGGGTCACGAAGACTGCCCTCCCGGGTGGTGCGAAACCGATCGGTTTCGCCCCCCCCACAGGGCAATCGACGATGTGGATCACAACGCTACGTGGCGGCGTTCTGGTGTCGCTACGCGGCGTGCCTATAGCATCTTCGGTTTGGATGCGAGCGGTGACGGCCTTGCGAAGGGGGCGCCCGTGCTCTGCGCTCCAGTCGGTCGGATCGGGGAAGGGCGGTTACAGGTAACTGCCGGTAGGGGTCGCGAAGAGTGGCAGTCCGGGCTTTATGGCCAAGACGTTCTAGATGGTCCGTATCGGTCGGACTGGGGGCTGGGGCCGTGTTGTTGCGGCGGTCACTACGACTCCACCACAGGCAACCGCAGCGATGAGGAAGAGGGCTGCTGCTGCACCAAATAGGCTCGCTGATCCGACCCATCCGGCGATCGGGTAGGTGATGAGAAAGTAGGCGTGGGACAGCGCGAATTGGGCGGTGTAGACGAGGTTGCGGTTGGTGGGGGTAGAGGCGTCCGCGAGGAGCCGCGACGAGGGAGTGTTGATGAGGGAGGTTCCGATTCCGAGGACGGCCCACACTCCCAGGAGGAGGGGCCAGTCGACGGCGGGGCTGACGAAGAACCCGGAGACGCCCATCGCGGCGGCGAGGCCAGCGGCGATGATGAACGCGCCGGTGGTCATGGTGGGGATCACGCCGAACCGTTCGACGAGCCACGGGATTGTCAGGGCGGTGAGGAGGGAGCCGGCGCCGTAGGCGCCGAGAGTGAGGGCGAGGGCGGAGGCGTCGTAATGGAAGGTTGCTTGGACGTAGACGACGGAGTTTACGAGGACGATTGCGGTGCCGGCGCCGACGACGAGGTTGGTGCACATCACGAATCGCAGCGTGGGTGTGCGGGCAAACACCTTGAGGCCGGTGGGCAGTCGCTGCCAGAACGTGCCGGGCGAAGTGTGAACCGTCCCCGGTTTGATGCCGCTTCCTTTCGAGTCTGGAAGGAAGATGTTGATCATGCCGAAGAGGATTCCGGAGGAGACGAAGCAGCGCGCGATGCGGCTGGTGCTGGATCATCTCGATG
>Ga0308172_1001946_pt1 | contig 12044 bp, 5 predicted proteins | sample PhyGR2_FD_202134 | JGI IMG/M metagenome (GOLD analysis project Ga0308172, IMG submission 202134) | Phyllosphere microbial communities from UC Gill Tract Community Farm, Albany, California, United States - DLSLSG.R2 | ecosystem: Host-associated > Plants > Phyllosphere > Unclassified | place: USA...
TCAAAGCGGCCAACAAGCATATTGAAGTTGGCGTAGTCCTTCTTGCCGGTGGTGACACCTTCCAGCGAGAAATAATGGGCATATTCCGGGAATTCCCGCTTGATGATCAACGCCAGAAGCGCAAGGTCACGCGCCGTCGTATATTGGCCCTTGCCGGGCAGGCCGTTGGCGTTGATGTAACGGGTGGAGCTCATGCCCAGCCGCTGCGCCTGCGCATTCATCTGCGCCACGAAATTATCGCTGGTGCCGCCGATGGTTTCGGCAATCGCCACGGCGATATCATTGGCGGATTTGATGAGCAGCAGCTTCAGCGCGCTGTCCATCGTCAGCTTCTGGCCGGGCTTGAAATACATTTTCGAGGCCGGCTGGTCGGCCGCCTTCTTGCTCATCACCACTTCCGTCTGCGGGCTGAGCTTGCCGGCCTTCATCTGCGAAAAGGCGATATAGGCGGTCATCAGCTTGGTCAGCGAGGCCGGATACCACTTGCGGAACGCTTCCTGGTGGGAAATCACCTTGCCGGTTTTGACATCGACCACCATTTTCGGATTGGCATTCGCCACGGGTGCAGCGGCAACAAGGCCGGCGGTCATGATGGCAATGGCTGCGGAGAGCCGCCGGGCGGCGTTTGGCGATTTAAGATTCTGTGGCAAGGCTTATCCTCGAATTCCCGTCTTCAGTCAGGGAATGGCAATATTCACCATATATGTCCTAGCAATGGCAAAGTACATTGATTACGTCAATTATGCGGCGCACTATCCACCGCGGAGGATAGGCTTTTACGCCATGCCGCACCGATGAACCCAGGAATGAACGAATGCCGATTTTGAACAGAGCCGCCGAACTTCAGCAGGAAGTCAGCGAATGGCGGCGTCACCTGCATGAAAATCCCGAGATTTTGTATGATGTCGACAACACCGCAGCTTTCGTTGCAGACAAGCTGAAATCTTTCGGCGTTGACGAAATCGTGACCGGTCTTGGCCGCACGGGCGTGGTCGGCATCATCAGAGGCAATATTCCAGGCAATCGCACCATCGGCTTTCGGGCGGATATGGATGCTCTTCCCATCCTTGAGGAAACCGGCAAACCCTGGGCTTCCAAAACCGCAGGCGCCATGCATGCCTGCGGCCACGACGGCCACACCGCCATGCTACTTGGCGCCGCCAAATATCTCGCGGAAACCCGCAATTTCACCGGGTCCATCGCGGTCATCTTCCAGCCCGCCGAAGAAGGCGGCGCGGGTGCGCTCGCCATGGTCGAGGACGGCCTGATGGAGCGGTTCGGCATCGATGAGGTCTACGGCATGCACAATATGCCGGGTATTCCGCTCGGCTCGTTCGCCATCCGCAAGGGCGGTATCATGGCGGCACCGGACAAGTTCTCGATCACTGTCAAAGGTCGTGGTGGCCATGCGGCCCAGCCGCACCGCACGATCGACCCGATCACCATCGGCGCACAGATCGTCGGCAATCTGCAGATGATCGCCTCGCGCAATGCCGATCCGATCCGATCCGTGGTCGTGTCCGTCACCCGCTTTCACGCCGGCTCCAGCCACAACATCATTCCCAACGATGCGTTGATTGCCGGCACGGTTCGTAGTCTGGACGAGACGGTGCGTGATCTCGCGCAGGATCGCATCAAGCAGATGGCGGAAGGCATAGCGCTTGCAAATGGAGCGGAAGCCGAGGTCGTCTATGAGCGTTATTGCCCGGTGACCTTCAACCATGCGGACGAGACCGACCACGCCATCCGCGTCGCCCGCGATGTAGCTGGTGAAAAGAACGTCGACCCCGATGTCGACCCTTCCATGGCGGGCGAGGATTTTTCCTTCATGTTGAAGGAAAGGCCGGGTGCCTTCATCTTCATCGGCAACGGCGATTCGGCCGGCCTTCACAACCCTGGATACGATTTCAACGACGACGCCATCGCCTACGGCATTTCCTATTGGGTGAAACTTGCCGAGCAACGCCTGACGAACTGACTGCCGGGACGCAAAGAAAGCAGAGGAACAGATCGACCGCGATAAAGAACGCGGTTGATCCGCCGGCTACGGCAGGTTAAAGAGCAATTCAGTGTCCACGTAGCTCAGCAGGATAGAGCACAGGATTCCTAAGACAAATTGGGGGTTGCGCCCGGAAACGACGCAATCGATCTGCTCAAAGTCGGGGAAAGCTTCGCTGGTCTTCCAGCATGCCAATCCCGAGCCAAGCTCCGGAGAAATCCGGTGAAGGTGTAGAGACTGGATGGGCAGCACCTAAAAGCCGAAAGGCTCATGGTGAAGGGACAGTCCAGACCACGAACGTCCTATCCAATGGAGATGGGCGGCGGCTAAAGCCGAAGTGGTATGAATCCTGGGGTCGGAGGTTCGAATCCTCTCGTGGACACCAAAATCTTGCAGATTTTAGATCAGAACATATTGAAAATAAAAACAAATAAGGGTCCGGGCCGACAGTTGTGCGCCCTCACCTAACGTCCTGCGAGGGCCGTTGATTTCATTACGCAACCCGACACGGATCCCTCACCTTTTTATACATACCAATCGGCGGCAAGAGGAAAACAGATTGCATTTAAAATGATCAATCTGGCAACGAAGGAACCACTTTGCACTGCAAATAGAGCCCAGATCCTTTCCGCTGCATACCTGCTCAAGTTAGATATCTCGTTCGTGGAGGCTTTAAGGAGCTTTATTAGCGTCTCGAGCCACCTCGAGGCGAAAAGTTGTACGTGGAATTATCATCTTATTAAGTGCAAAAACATGAAAAAGTAGCGAGTAGATATCTAAAGGTAATGACAACAAGGCGTTCACATGCGTCCAGCGCGGCGGTCTCCCCCATCAGAAGGGGATTTTATCACACGCAGCGCGCCACCAAGTTAAAGTCTGCTCCACCAGCTGGAGGCTGGCGACTGCGGCAGCTGGAGACAGACCAATGAGCGGACCAGCACAGTAAGGCCGGCGACGGCGTTCATGAAAATCACTGGTGCGAGCATTCGGGTTGCCGTAAATGGGGTGGCTTTAGTTACAACCGGAGCAAAGCTGAGAAGTCATCCTGGCACTGCTGGAAGCATTACCCTCACAAGGAGCCGCCCAGATGATAACTCGCGTCACTCGACAGAAGCGCGAGGCCGAGGCATTGGCCGTTATAGCGAATCCCCGTTACCAAATATTGCCACCATCGCTACCGAGGCAACTCATCCTACAATCGTCGTGCGCACTAGAAATGTCCTCGACCGTCGCAAGCCACAATTGAGCATTCACCCCTGGTTAAGATCGCAAGCGTCATTGTCCATGGAACTGCGACGCTTTGTCGACGTTAAATCACTCATCGGGAGTCGAAATCATGAGACTATTAAGCGTAGCAATTGGTATGTTGTCCGTCGGTATCCTCTCTGGATGCGTGGATGACAGCGGATATCGATCGGGCGGTTACTACGCGTCGAGCGTTCAGTATCGTTCCAATGAGCGTGAACGATACTACCGCGACTATGACCGGCGCAATTACAATCGTCGCGACTATGTGCGTCGTGACCGTGACCGCCATGATTATGTTCGACCAGAGAGGGAACCGCAAAGAGATCCTTCCGGAAACAGCAGGGAATGGATCGATCAAGGCGGTGGGAGAGGGTACGAGCGAGCCGTCGTCAACGGGCAGGTCATTTACAGGACGGGGAAAGACGTCCAGTAGGGCAACTAAAAGCACGCCGCCAGGTGCTGCAGATCGAAGGGCGAACCGTCGACTTGGCGCTGTCTGGGGGCACTACCCTCACAAGCAAATAAAACCCGCCCACCTATCGGCAGGCGGGTTAACTCAAGAGCCCCGCGTCGCGCGCGGCTTTGATTGTTTTCAACGATGCGATCCACGCGCAATGTCATCTTGTCGACGGTATCCTTCACGGCGCCGATAGCGCCCATAATCTGCTCAGTCTGTTCGCGAAGGCCGGACTTTCGGACGCAGGTTTCCGCCACATGCAGGCGGTGAGCCGCGAGCTCTTCCCTCGCAAGGGACGCCATTGCCGGAGCCGCAGATGCGGCGCCAGACGCCTCCATCTTTGCGGCGCTGATCTTCGCGTCGACGTACTGCCAGAGGCCGAAGAGGCAACCGAACAGCAGCACGAAGAACCCGCCGACAGCCATTATCTCGGGGCCGGTCATGGCTTCACCCCACACAGCTTCATCATCCTCTCATTCTCGGTGAGGATTTGCCGCTTCGTTTCTTGCGCTGTCCTATTGTCCCAGGCATTCTTCAGTTCTGATATAAATAAACTTGGGGCACGGGATGGATTGGTTTCGGGGCTTTACTTATCTTTGTTGTGCTATTTCTCATACTTGGCGCTATCGACGCGGGGAAATCTTCGGAAGCAGTAAAGAAAACCCCTTTGAAGCCATGTTTTAGGTGTACTCCGGGCAACGTTCGCCTACACCGAAAAACACAAGACGACTGGTTTCCAATGTTTCGAATGTAATTCAGCGGCGACACCGACGATTTTTGCCCATCAGGCAATCATGCAGTAGAACGAAGTAAGTAGAGCGCTTAGAATCTCCGCCGTACCCACCGAAGGGAATATACAAAGCTGAGAAGGATTTTCACTTGGGCTTAACAAGCGGCTCACGTTTTCGCGATGGGATTAAATACATCTCGCGCTTGTCGAAAAGGGTTCCTATCTAAGGTCCCCACGCACAGGAAGGAAATTTAATGATAGACGAATATGGCCCGTACGTACAGATGACTACGCTCGGAGAGCAGATGGCCACTCGTTATCAAATGGACGCCAACCTCGAGCTGAAACCTTACCTCTCGCACTACATGGACGAAGTTGAGGTGAACATTGCTGCTGACAGCTTCGATCACGTAGGGTTTATGAACAGGATTCGCGGCCGATTGAAGATGACGTTGGGTGCGACTGCCAATCCTCGACGCCGAGAATTCCTGCAAGCTGTTGTGCTCTCACTTCAGGAGCGTATCGATAGTGATTCACGCGACGTTGCTGTGGACGGCATTTAAGCTCGTAAACGGAAAGGCGCCGACTGAAATTATATTAACTAGACATCCTGTAGGCTTCGCAATTGCCGAGAGGGCAGGAGAAAAGGCCCACTCTATAAAAGTCGGCCAACAATCCGCTATAATCCATGCGTGGTGCCGGCAACATATAACCTAGCGCGACTTATTTTACGTATTCCCAATAGGAGCCCCTAACGTCACAGATCAGAGGCTCATTTTTTGTTATAAGTAATAGCTATTTCCAATGAGCAGGCCCACCCCAAATCTGTTCCTCATCTCCCATGTCGCCCGCCATGAAGGGAACCGATGTATTCGGCAACAGATGAGAACAGAAGCAGATCCAGTGTTTCAGCGGAACCTAGCAAAAAAAGCTCAGCCGATGGGGCGGGCGGTTCTATCAATGCCCCAAAACGGTGAGAAACAAAAGATGCGGCAGCCCGCGGCTCTGGTCGCAGTGGCTGTTATCGGAACCGCGGTTGCCGTCTAGACTTGATCACTTGAATTGGGCGCTTCATCGTAGAACTATCGATAATGTTTGTATCAGGACTTCCGAGGTATAACGCCACCCACAACTTGGCCTTCGCCGTTGGCTTACGATGTAACTCAAAGGTTCGCGAAGGTCAGGAAGTGCGGGTCAAGTTGGAGGCTTTCCCTTTTACAGACTACGGCCTGGTGCCTGGCGTTGTCGAAAGCATCAGTCGGGACGCAATTGATCTGTCGGAATACCGTGAACCTGAACTTAGCGACACAGCGCGTCCGGCCCAACCAGGTCTTGTCTACGCCGCACGGATTCGCTTGCTTTCGACAACGATTAAAGTGCAAAACAAGGAACACAAGTTAGGGCCTGGATTGTCTGTGCAAGCAGAAATCAAGACTGGTCAACGAAAAATCATCCAATATTTGCTTTCACCCATTGCTCAATCGCTTGATGAAGCCGGTCGTGAACGATAATCGCAATGAAATGATGACGTTAAGGTGAACCATTTGAAACACGTGGTCGTATGGAGCGGGCTTCCGCGCCGATCAGACGGACGATCATATCAGCTTCACCACCCCTACTGATGGGGAGGTAACGTCGATAACGGCCTCGGCGAAGACCTCAAAAAATTCACTCGATGAAAACGCGCACGCTCGAAGCGCGGCCATCGGCGTCGATCACGGTCAGCGTTGAAAACCCCTGCCCTTCCGGTCGCCATTCGCTGTTGCGGCGGAGCGAAGCATCCGGGAGAGGCCTGCCGTTGGCGAGCCAGCGGAAGGGCGCGCGGCCGCCTTGCAGCTTCAGCACTAGCGGCGAAATGCCTGACTGGCTGGAGAGCTCCACCCTAGCCCCTTCCGGTGGATAGACGATGCGCGGCGCGCTTTCGCGCCTTGAGGCCGAAAGCAGGCCGCTTGCGGTCAATGTGAAACGCTGCTGGTTGGCGGGAAGGTCGCTCACGGCCACCCGCGCGACACCAGAAGGTGCAGCAGGCATTGGCGTGATCGCTACGCCGGATTTCTCGAAAGCCTCGAAGAGGATCGGGGCTGCCGTCGCATAACCGGCAATGCCCGGGACGGCGCCGTTATCGGCACGACCGACCCAGACGCCGATGACATGCCGCCCGTCATAACCTACTGACCAGGCATCACGGTAACCGTAGCTGGTGCCGGTCTTGTAGGCGATGCCGCGCTGCTTCATGCCGAGTGGCGGCAGCACACCGGACAGGATGTCGGAGACGTTCCAGATCGCAGCGTCGGCAAACAGCCGATCTCCGGCAAGCCGTTGCGGCGCGGAGCGCACACCGTCCCCCAGCCGCACAGGGTCGCCGCCGCCGGCAAGGCCCGCATAAAGCTGCACCAGATCAACCAGCGAAATACCAGCACCTCCTAGCGCAATGGCAAGCCCCGGCGCCTCGGTGGTGGGAAGCACGAGCTTCACGCCCGCGCGGCGGAAACGCACCATCAGCGCAGACGGGCTGACAGCATCCAGAAGCTTTACGGCGGGCACATTGAGCGACAGTTGCAGTGCCTGCCTGATGCTGACATCACCCTGATAGTGCATGTCGAAATTACGCGGGCGGTAACCGGAAAAATCCGCCGGGCGATCCTCGATGATAGTTTCCTGCCCGATGAGACCATTTTCAAAGGCAAGGCCATAGATGAACGGCTTGAGGGTGGAGCCCGGCGAGCGCACGGCGCGGCTCATCTCCACGAAACCGCGCCTTGCAGTATCGAGATAATCAGCGGAACCAACTTCAGCCACAATATCACCGGTCTGCGCGTCGGCCATGACGATGGCGACGGAGACCTTTTCTGTCAGCTTTTCCGCTGCATGGCGGGCAACGGCTTCCAGTTCCCGCTGGATCGGCAATCTGAGCGTCGAGTGCGCCTCGGTGGCATTGGGAAACTTCACGCGTGCGGCAGCCGCCATATGCGGTGCATAGGCCGGCAGATCACGCCGGTTGGCGGGAACGGCTGCAAGGGTCGCCCGCTCTGCTTCGCCTTCACCCACCACGCGTTCCACGGCAAGGCGCTGCAAAACCCTCTCCCGCGCCTGCCTTGCCGCATCCGGAAAGCGATCCGGTCGGCGTTTCTCCGGCAATTGCGGCAGCGCAACCAGAAGAGCCGCCTCTGCCGTGTCGAGCCGGGCGGGCTCCTTGCCAAACCAGGCGAGGCTTGCGGCACGAACACCCTCAAGATTGCCGCCATAAGGCGCGATATTCAGATAAAGATCGAGGATTTCCGCCTTGTCGAGCCGTCTTTCGATCTGGAGCGCGCGCAATCCCTGCAGAAACTTCGCCGAAAACGACCGGTCGGTGCGCGGTTCGATCAGCCGCGCCACCTGCATGGAAAGCGTCGAGGCGCCGGAGACGATCCGGCCGTTGCTTGCTAATTGCCAGGCGGAGCGCAGCAGCGCCCACGGGTCAATGCCGTGATGGTCGTAAAAACGCTGGTCCTCATAAGCGATCAGCATGCGCAGGAACTGCGGATCGACTTCTGCAGCGCTGGTTTTCAGCCGCCAGCGACCATCAGGTGTCGCAAATGCGCGCAGCAACCGCCCGTCTCTATCCAGCACCTCGAAGGACCGCTGCTGCGCAGCCTCCAGCGGTGGCGGATAGGCGTTGTCCAGCGCATCGAGACCGAAGGCCGCACCGCCTACAAGCAGAGCGGCCGACACGATGCCGACGATGATCGCCTTTTTTCGCCTCATGGGGTTGCCGAACGCACCTCCATGCGGCCCGTTGCCGTGCGGGCGGAAAATTGCGGCCGGTACATATCCTCGACCGAGGCCGCCGGATGATCATAAGTGCCCGGGGTGACGGCCCGGACCACATAGGCCAGCGTGATTTCCGAACTGTCGCCAGCCGTGCGGTCGAAGGCCGCAACGAACCGGTCGTAGCGGAATTCGGTATGCGCAGCTTCGGTTTCCGGCAACCAGTCGAAATTCGAAAGGGCGGCAGAATTGACGAGGCTCGGATTGTCGATCTCGAAACCGGAAGGCAGAAGGTCAGTCACGAGAATGCGTGCTTGCCAGTCATTTTTAGGAGTGACATTCAGCACCGCCACGTAACGCTCGTTCTGCACCACCTCGCTCGCGTTCACCTCCTCGCCATCCATGGAATAATAGGTACGGGTAATGGTGAAGCCCTCGCCACCGGCGGCAAGCGGTTGTGCCGGGGGCGCGACCGTGGTGACCACCGCCGTGACCGGATCAGCCGACGCGTTGGCGATCTTCAAGGGTGCCGCCAGCAATTCGTCGCCGGTCATCCGCTTGCCGAAACCACCGGTCTGCAAATCGCCGTTCACATCAAGACGGATATCCTTGTCCTCACCTTTGACGGCGCGGGCGGCAAGCAGCATCCATGCCTGTTCTTGGGTGCTGGTATAGGGTTTCTTTTCCCATTCCTTCGCCACGGCACCTGCAAGTTGCGGCACGACGGCAGGAACCGGACGGCTTTCCGCCGCAAGCGCCAGCGTCGCTGCGCCATCACGCAGGGCGGAACCGTAATCCGCCCTTGCGAAGCTAACCTTGGTGGCACGGCTCGCCATATCGAGCGAGGCACCGAACACAGTCTTCGCGCGTGCCTGATCTCCATAAAGCGAAAGGGCTGCGGCAACCTGCGCCTTGGCAAGCGGTGTGGGGAAATCGGCAAGCGCCGTATCCGCATAATATCTGAGATCGTTGATCGCCGCCTTGCGGTTGCGCGCCAGAACGTAAAGCGAATAGGCGATCTCGTTGCCGCGATCCTTGACGTTGCTATCGTAGGAAAGACCGTTTTGCAGGTTGCTCAAAGCCTGCACCATCGCCTGTTCGGGAACATCGTAACCCTGCTCGCGCGCACGGGTCAGGAAGTCGCTGATATAGGCATCCAGCCACAGATCTCCGTAACCGGGAGACCAGAGGCCGAAACTGCCGGAACTCGACTGGAAGGACAGCACCCGGTAGATCGCCTCCTGCACGCGGCGGCGGGTATCCGGGTCCTCGGCAATGCCGCTATCCTTGGTCATTTCCGAGAGATAAAGCAGCGGCAAAGCGCGGCTCGTCGTCTGCTCGGCGCAGCCGTAAGGATATTTGTCGAGCATCATCACCAGCGCCGGAATATCGAAGGCTGGCGAGCGTGTGACGTTGACGGCGACGGACGAACCGAGAAGCATGCTATCGGCCAGAAGGTCGCCATTGATCGTCAGGCTGCTATTGGGCGCGATCTTGATTTCACGCCGCGTCGTGACCGGCAGAACGGCTGGACGCACGGGAACATTCAATACCTGCTCCAGCGAAAGACCGGCAGCATTGGAGACCTTGATGGTGATTGCGCCATTGCCCGGCTGTTCGCCTGTCAACGGCACGGTCAGCGACGACTTGCCGCCCTTTTGCAGTGCCAGGGTCTGCGACATCTCACCCTGATCGACCGTAAGTGCCGTGTTGCTGGTCACATCCAGCCGGTAGTCGCCGGCCTCACCATCGGTATTGGCGATATCGAGCCGCAATTGCGAGACATCGCCGGGCGCGAGGAATTTCGGTGCACTGGCAGTCACCACCACGGGGTCTCGAATGACGGCGTCGGAGACCGCATGTCCCACGCCCGTCTTCGTCCAGGCGACAGCCATGATGCGGGCCGTGCCGTTGAACTGAGGAATATCGAAGCTCACCGTCGCCTTGCCGTCTGCGTCAAGTTCGACAGGTCCCGAGAAGAAGGCCACGAGCTTTTCGGTGGGCGGGCTGCCCTGCAGTGCTGCGCCCCCGCCATCACCGCCCGTTCTAAGGCGGCCGGTGGCGCCAAGCGAACCGTCGATCAGGCGGCCATAGAGGTCGCGGATTTCCAGCCCCAGCCGTCGCTGACCGAAATACCATTCATCCGGCTTCGGCGGTTCATAGCGGGTGAGGTTCAATATGCCGACATCCACAGCCGCGACGATGACATAGGCCTTTTCGCCCACGCCCGCGCCGGCGACACTGATCGGAATTTCAAGCGGCTGACGCGGCAGCGTCTTCTGCGGCGCGCCTAGCGTTACCGCAAGCTTGCGCTCGGCGGGATCGACGGCAAGCCACTTGATGCCTATGGCGCGCATCGGCATGCGGCTTTCCCGCGCATCGCCCGGACGGAACAGCGTGGCCGTCACATACGCCCCCGCGCCCCATTCCTCGGTAACGGGAATGTCGATCTCGCCGCCATCCTCACCGATCTCAGCATTCTGCACGGAAATCAGCTTTTCCGAACCTGACGTGACCATCAGCTGACCGGCAAAACGCGACGATACCTTGAGTTTTGCGGTATCGCCGATCTTGTAGTTTTGTTTGTCCAGCGCGATTTCCAGCGCATCCGGCGTCTCTGTCGAGCTTGCCTCGACGTAGAAACCAGCATCAAATTCGACGCTCGAAACCGGTGCGCCATTGCCGGCACCTTCCACTTCCAGCCTGTAGCGGCCCCAGGTGACAGGCACGGAAATCTCACCGCCATTGGCATCGACGGAAACCGTGCCGGTTTCGGTCTGTTTGGTATATTCCACCGGTTCGTACCGCCAGGAGTTACCCTGACGATACCATTGATAGTTTCGCTCTACCTTGATGAGCTTCCAGCTGAGGCCACTCATCGCCTGTTTCGCGCCATCAGCTGTCACGCCGATAATGTGGAAACGGCCAACGGAATTCTGGGCGAGATCACCCGAAAACTGCGGTTTGATGCCGATGACAGGTGCTTGCGCCTTCACCGGCAGCGTCAGAGATCGTTCGACGGCGCGGCCACCGGCCTCGCGCATCCGAACGGTGATGTTGGCGGAAAGCAGCTGCGTGGTGGAAGGCAAATCCGTCAGATCGACATTGAAGCTTGCCTTGCCTTCTTCGTCCAGCGCCGGCAGATCGGCAAGCGCGGTGCGATTTTCCTCTTCGCTTTCCTCATCGGCCAGACCGAAGAAATAACCCTCGAAGTCGGTACTCGTGCGGGTCGGCTTCACGGCGACCTCACCTTCCAGCGTCAGGCCGGCTGCGGGCGCGCCGTAGAGATAACGGCCATCGACGTCGATTGGCGTTTCCGCGCCCGGCTCGATCTGTTTCACCTTGCTGGAAAGATCAAATTCGGTGCGATCAGGCACGAAATCATCGACCAGAAAGCTCTTTTCGCTGATCGCAGCCGTTTTCGGATCGGTATGAATGCGCAGCGTCCAGGTGCCGCGCATGGCATTCGCCTGCAAGGGCAGATCGACCGCATGGCCGCCGAGCGCCTTGCCGTCACTCACGAAACGCCGGTCCTCGACGCCATCAGGGCGCGAGAAGATGAAGGTTAGCGGCAGATCCTCGATCGCCTTGCCGTCAACATCACGGGCCAGCGCTGCCGCGTGCACGATCTCGCCGGCGCGGTAGATGCCGCGCTCTGTCCAGCTGAACACGTCGATAGCGCCGGGGGCCGCGCGCCCAGTCACGCCACGGTCGGAAAGATCGAAACCGGCGCGCGTCATGTCCAGAAAGACGTAGTCCTTGTCGCCGTTGCGCGCTGTGAGGATGGCTGGCGCCTGCGCCGCTGTGCCACGCATCAGGCCTGCCGAAAATACTGCCCTGCCGTCTGCATCCGTCTTTGC
>Ga0308172_1001947_pt1 | contig 12029 bp, 4 predicted proteins | sample PhyGR2_FD_202134 | JGI IMG/M metagenome (GOLD analysis project Ga0308172, IMG submission 202134) | Phyllosphere microbial communities from UC Gill Tract Community Farm, Albany, California, United States - DLSLSG.R2 | ecosystem: Host-associated > Plants > Phyllosphere > Unclassified | place: USA...
GTCGTCACCCGGACGGTCGCCGTGACCGTCGTGTCGGTGCCGTCGACCGTGCCCGTGACGGTGAAGACACCGCGCTGCGCATAGGCCGAGGCCGGCACCTCGGCCCACGTCACAGGTGCGTTACGCTCCTGCCCGTCACTGAATCTCGCCTTCACGCCCGGCAGCGACGGAGCGACACCGACGTCGGTGCGAACCTCGGTCGTGGTCTCGAGTACCTCGGCGACGGTCGGCGCGGCGGTGCCGGCGAGAGCGCGCACCTGCTCCGCCGTCAGTGCCGTGTCGTAGACCTGGAAATCATCGATGGCGCCGCCGAAGAACGGGTGGACGCCGGTCCAGAACGGCTGGCCGATGTAGCCCGAGTTCGGAGACGAAGCCCCGTACAGGGCGGATGCCACGTCGGCACCGACCGTGGTCCGGCTCACCTCGAGACCGTCGAGGTAGTACACGAGGGCGTTGCCGTCTATCGTCGTGGTGACCAGATGCCACTCGTTCGAGGGCAGCTCCGATCCGCCCTGCGCCCCGACCTCGCCTTGCGAGGTGGGCTTGACGCTCGACCGGGCGTGGTCGTCGCCCTGGAAGCGGGGCGTGTAGAAGGTCGCGCTGTCGCGGTCCTTACCCAGGGTGTACAGCCACTGGAAGGCGTCGCCTCCGTCCCACTTCACCCACGACGAGATCGTGGTGGATGAGAGGCCCTGGAAGAGCCCGGCGGGCACCGTGATGAAAGGCGCCGTGGTGGAAGTGGCCGCTCCGCCGGCGAGATGGAGAGCCTTCCCTCCGGCCGGGCCGTCGACCAGTTGCGCCGACCCGGGGTTGGTCAGCGTCCCATCCCTGCCCGCTCCCGAGGAGTCCGTCACCGTCGCGTCGACCGGGGCGGCACCGTCGAAGTCGTAGTCGAGGATGAGGTGCGCGCTGGCGTCGTCGGGGGTGGCGGCGGTGGCCGCCGAGGTGAGGACAGGCTGCGCGATCGACAGCGCCACGACGGTGAGACCGGCGGTGAGCGCGGCGACCCGCCGTCGTGGAGCGGGCCTGGACAGGGGGGTCATGAATTCTCTTCTCTCGTCGTCGAGCAAAAGGGCGATTCGACATCGAACCGGTTCGATGCCAGCGTAAGGAGTTCGCGGAAAGACGTCAAGGGTCGGCGGGGGCCACGAAGCGGCGGCCCGTGAGGCACCGCCGCTTCGTGGTTACCCGGCTCAGCCGAGCTGGCGGCGCGGGCGACGCAGCACCCACGCACCGGCACCGATGATCAGCAGCAACGCACCCAGCAGAGCCGCCCCCAGAGGCGCCTGTGCTCCAGTGGCCGCCAGCGTGCCCTTGGCCGACACCTTGATCGGCAGGCTCGCGATCTGCGTCCCGTCGGCGGCCCACACCAGGATCGTGTGCGGACCCATCGGAAGCGATGCCGGAATCCGCACATCGAACGCGACGCGACCGCTCGCGTCCGCCGCGGGGATTCCCGTGATCCGGATCGGGTCACTGTGCAGCTCCGCCGTCACCTGCTCACCGGGCATGAGCCCGACCACATCCACGCGCACCACGCCCCCACGCTCGACGCTGCCGGTGCTCGCCTTGGCCATGCGGGCCGTCGACCCGGCGCCGGCCGGCTGGGTGGTGGACGACGCCGTGGGAGTGGCCGAGGGCGATGTCGTCGGCTGACCGGTCGGCTCGGTCGTCGGCGTCGCGGTCGGTGTCGGCGTCGCGGTGGGCTCCGGCGCCGTTCCCCGCACGATCGAGACGGTGTAGGTCGTCTTGGTCGTGTGGTCCTGGGCGTACGCGTCCAGCGTGAGCGCCGTCGCGCCCGATGCGTTCAGCGTCACCGTGCGCGGCTTCGTGTCGTCGATCAGGATGCCGTTGGCGTAGACCAGACCGCTGGGAGCGGCCGGGTCGGCATCGAACGTCACCGACGTGGCGTCCTGCGGGGCGTACACCGTGTACTGCGTGGTTCCGCCCGCGAATGCGGGGGCGATCGTTCCGCCGTCGAAGGAGAGGTCCGTCAGCGCCGACGTCGTGTCGTACGCCGTCCGCGTCGACGTGAACACGCCGTAGACACCGCCCACGAAGCTGGTCCCGTTGCTCTGGAACCGCACCGTGATGATGGGGATCTTGTTGCCGTCCGCGTCGAGCACATAGTTGCCCGACGAGTCCCGCTTGTAGCGATCCGCCGCGGCGGTGTCCGCGGTGAAGGCCTCCGAGATCTCGTCGTACTGGATGTACCACTGATCGCGTCCGACGTTGTCGTTGACGCGCTCCGACTTCAGCAGCTTGTCGTTGACGTACACGTCGAAAGTGCGGCCGACGTCACCGCCGTAGTAGCGGACTCCGAGGTAACGCTTCGGAGCCGACAGGTCGATCGCCATCTCGTACGAGAAGAAGGCCGCCGGGTCCGCCTGCGCGTCACGGTAGGGCATACCGCGCCAGACGCCGACGTTCGACAGGTTCGTCTTGTAGTTCTTGCCCGCCTCGCTGTTGTTGGCGTCGAACGACGTCAGCGAGTCGGTGGTCGTCTCGGCGATGCGCAGCTGCTGCTTCTCCTTGAGGATCATCGCCTGAGCGGCCTGCGAGTCGGGCTCGATCAGGTTCATGTACAGCGCGTACCGCGCGTTGTACATGCTGTAGTACGGCTCGAACACCAGCTGGGATGCGGCGTTGTCGACGTTCTTCAGTCCGAACTTCATGACCTCGTGGCCGTTGTTGTCGAGACCGTTGGGCAGACGCACCAGGTTCTCGGCGATGTTGGCCTTGAAGTCGGCGACGTTCGACACCATGACGTTGTTGCTGACCGACTTGTCGGGCGAGCTCATGCGGACGAGGATGCCGGCGACGTAGGTCTTGTCGACCGACGCACGGTTGAGCTCCGTCGACAGCAGGACCGGACCGTAGCGGAAGGCCGCCCAGTTCGGGTTCTCGGTGTTCGCGTCGACGCTCACGCTGGCGGGCAGGACGTACTCGAGGGCGTCGCCGTTGGCGATCGGGATGACGAGGTAGCCGTTCTCGCGCGAGGAGGTGTCGAACGGGGTGCCGTTGATCGTGAGCGTGGGGCTCTGCGACCAGTCCGGCACGCGCAGACGGAGCGTGGTGCCCTCGGGGAGCGCACCCCCGTCGATCGACTCCACCTTCAAGGACACCCGGTCACTGTTCGGAACGTCGGCGACCTGGATCAACCGGAGGTTCTGCGGCTCCGACGTCCAGGTCGACGACCGGAACATGTTGACCCACACGGACGATCCCTTGCGGAAGTAGATCGAGTCTCCGAGCTTGGTGAAGCTCTCGGTCGCGCTGGCGTGGTCGCACCAGAACTCTCCGTCGCGAGCACCGAACACCTTGGCATACCCGGCCGTCTGCGGCTGGAAGTACGTCATCATGCCGGTGTCGCGGTTCTGCGACGCGAGGATCGTGTTGATGTACGTGTTCTCGTAGTAGTCCGCGTACTTGCCATCGGGGTTCACCTGGAACAGGGCGCGGGTCAGGCGGAGCATGTTGAACTCGTTGCACCCCTCGACCGTGGAGTTCTCGCCGTAACCGTTGGTCTCGCCGTTCGTGGCGAACTGGTACAGCGTTCCGGGCGCCTGGAAGTGCTCGGAGTAGCTGTTTCCGCCGCCCGCGTACGAGCGGTTGTTGGCCACCATCGTCCAGAAGTTCTCGGCCGCCTTGTGGTACATCTCCAGGTCGTCCTTCTCGGACTGGCTGAGACGCTGGTAGAGGTCGGGAGTGTTCGTGAAGAGCGTGTAGCGCTTCATCGCCCCGATGACCTTCGGGATCGTCGCGTTGGCGTGCAGTCCCGCGAGGACGTCGTTCCCTGCCGCCAGCTCGCGGAACAGGTTGACCTCATCGAAGCGCTCGGCCGCCTTCTTGTGGACGTCGTCCTTCGTCACCGCGTAGAGGTCGTAAAGCGCCTCGTTCATGCCGCCGTACTCGACCGCCATCACCCGCTCCGGGTTGGTGAGGCTGGACGCGTAGTTCTCCACCCACGTGCCGAAACCGGACGCGACGGTCAGGGCATCGGCGGACACGTCGGCCGGCGCCAGCTCGTGCGCCTTGAGCAAGCCCGCGAGCACCTTGTGCAGGTTGTAGAACGGAACGATCAGGCCGTCACCACCGTTCGGCAGAACGCTGGTGGGGAAGGGAGCGACGTACCCGGCGTTGGCGGGGTCCTTCTGCGCGTAGGCGGCCTGATCGGCCTTCAGCCCCTCGACGAGGGTGGTCATCTTGTCGAGCAGTTGCGCCTGTCGACCGGCGTCGGCCTCCGTCGAGTACGCCTGGGCGAGCGCGTACAGGTAGGAACCGGTGAAGTGGCCCTGGAAGCGGGGGCCGGTCGGGCTCTCCCACCCGCCGTACGGCTGTGCGTCGGTGGGGATGCCGGCGAGCTGGTCGAACGAGTACAGGAAACGCTTCGGGTCGAGCTCGAGCAGCCAGTCGACCATCTTTGTGCGGCTGTTCTGGAGGTAGGGGTCGGTGACGAGCACTTCCGTGATCTGGGTGTCGTCGAGGTACAGCGACGCGGCCTCGCCGTCCTTGGGGACGGTCACCGTGAACGTCTTCGACCTCACCGAGCTGCCGCCGTACGAGGCGCTGGCGGTGAGCGTGACGGTGGCGTCGACGCCCGTGGGCCGGACGACGGTGGCCTTGTCACCGTTGACGCCGATGACCTCGGGCTTCGACGAGGTCCAGGTCACGTCGGATCCGTTCGACGTGACGGTGGTCAGTGTGAAGTCGGCCACTGCCGTCGTGGGGACCGACAGGCTCTGCAGCCCCTTCTCGGCAACGGTCGAGGGGTCGAAGCTCGGGTTGTTCTTCTGCTCCAACGCGACGACGTCGCTCGTGGTGGCGACCGCGTTGTAGAGCGTCCAGTCGTCGAGCGCGCCACGGGTGAAGGCACCCTGGTACACGGTGCCGTTGTAGCCGATCGTCTTCTCCACCGTGGACTCGGAGCCGAGGACGCCCGTATTGCCATCCTGGCCGACGCCGACGGTCACGACCGAGGTCTGGCGCTCACCGTTGCGGTAGTAGGTGACCGCCTTGCTCGCCTTGTCATACGTGACGACGACATGCGTCCAGGTGTCCGCCGGGAAGAAAGAGGCACGGCTCCCCGCGACGCTGACCTTGTACGGCTGTCCGTTGCTGGGGCCGATCGAGAGCGCCAGCGGAACGTTGTCGTTCTCCGAGGAGAGGTACCAGCCCTCGCTGTTATAGGCGCCCTTACTCCACGTCAGCACCTCTTCGCCGGTCATCGCGCCGGTGGGCTTGAACCAGAACGACAGGGTCAGGTTCTCGGGCTGGAGCGTCGGGCTCGTGCCGAGCGTTACGGCGTCGTCCCCCGTCAGGTTCAGCGCCTGGCCGTCGACTCCCGCCACGTACTCGTCGGAACCCCTCTTCATCGAGACGGGGTTGTTGCCACCGCCCGTGTCGGCCAGGGAGCCGTCGAACTTCAGCTCGAGGACTTTGGACGCATCCAGACCGGATGCTGCCGTGGCGGCCAGCGGCGCGGTGAACGCCACTCCACTGGCGACCAGGAGGGCCGTGGCGCCGACGGCCACTGACCTGCGAAGTCGAGACATGCTGTTCCTTCCTGCGGCATCGCAGAACGGGAGACGAGCGGGTGAACGCCGCCGATCGGGTACTGGCGAGGTACGTCATCTCCGGGAATGTGCTTCATTGCAGAGCGACAACAATGTCGCGTTCAGCAATGTTAGCGCTCACACATTGCATTCACCAAGAAAAATCGAACCGGTTTCGCGTTGGGATGAATCTCGCCCGCTTCTCAGCCGCACCAGTCGGGTCGCGTCCCCTCGACGGTCGACACGACCTGCCCGGTGCCGACGTCGAGGACGTCGGTGAGGCGGCCGATTCGGTCTGCACGCGCCGGGTACCCGTCCACGGATGCCGCGTCGGGAACCATGCCGACGGCGAGGTGACGTCCGCTCGGCGACGCGCACACCTGCTCGATCCGCTCGCCGACGGCCGCTTCGGCCACGATCCGCGATTCGGTCGAGGACACCGTCAACGTCAGGCGCGCGGCGGTCCAGCTCGCGACCAGGTCGGGCGAGAGGATCGCGAGACCTCCCCCGGGAGCAGCCGCCGTCGTTCCCGGGACGGGGCGCTCCGCTCCGGTCGTGAGATCGAGGATGGATTGCCCCGTGACCGAACCCACGACGACCGAGGTGGTACCGGGGAGCATTGCGACGAGATCGCCGAGTTGCCCGAGCACCCGGGGCGGCGCCGCACCCGTGGCGTCCACGAGCAGGAGGCTGTGGTCGGGCGTCTGCGCGACGAGATACGCACTGCCCGGCACGAAATACCAGGCATCCGCGCGGACGGGTGTGCCATTGAGCCCCGGCACGGTGCGGGCGGGCGCCGTCGGGTCCGACGGGTCGAGAAGGAACAGCGTTCCGGTGTACTGCTCGGAACCATCCGTCGAGACACCGGTGAAGACGAAGCCCACCCGGCCCGCGTCTCGCGAGGCGCGCAACAGGCGGACGTCCCCGCGCCCGGGCAGGTCGAAGCTCGTCACCGCGCCCGCGGCGTCCACGTGCTCCAGGCCGGACGCGCCGTCCTGGTCGAGCGTGAGAGCGACCGTCTCGCCACCGTCCTCGGCGTACTCCTGGATGCGTGGCGCGTGGAACACGGTCGCCTGCGTCCCGTGGGAAAGGTCGTGACGAACGATCGCGTCGTCATCGCCCCCGACGCGATCGAAGACGCCGCCCCGCTCGAGGGTCGTGACGGTCAGCGGTGGCGTCGAGAACCGGTACTCCGCCGGCGCGGAGGCGCCCGTCGACTCGCCCCGCAGCGCCGGAACGACCAGTCGGTAATCGGTCGCGAAGGCCAGCATCTCGGTGAAGCGGACCCGCAGCGACGCCCCGACGACCTCCACCTGCATCGACGCTGGCGGCTCCAGGGCGACGTCGTCGACCGACGCGGCATCCAGGGCCTGATCTGCGCGCAATGTGAGCGTGACATCGCGCTGAGTCACCGCGGTGGCGGCGTCGCCGACGACCGCCCGCACCACCGGGCCGCGCGACAGCGTCGCCGCCGCCATGAGCACGCAGGCGAGCGCGAGAACCGCGACCACGGTGATCGAGACGACCCAGAAACGCGTGCGCATGCGAAGGGCGCGGGGCTCAGGAGAGGTAGGGGTCATCGGGCTCGGCCACCTCCTCGGCCGTGTCGGCGATCAGGCGGGTCGCGCCGTCGGCGTCGGCGAACGTGCCCGTGACGTGGACCCAGTGACCCGATTCGACCCCGGCGGGGAGCGTCGCGCGGTCGACCGGGATGGCGAACAGCTGGGCGTCGACGGTGCAGCAGGTCACGGCGTAGCGACCGATGCGTGCGCCGCCGGCCGCATCCAGCAGCACGATGCCGGTGATGTCGGCGCGCTGTCCCACCAGGTCGTTGGCCGTCGACCCCGTGGCGAGGATCGTCGCCCAATCGCGAATGGTGAAGCGCGTGGGGTCGCTCCCCACCAACACGGGGGCGGGAACGTCGCCGCCGCCGTCGGCAGCGACCGGGCTGGTGAGTGCGCGCTCGGCGCTCAACGTCGCGGGCGGCGCCACGAGCAGCGCGAACGCAGACCCCGCAACGAGCACCACCAGAGCCGCGGACGACACCGCGCGCCAGCGCCGAGAGGCGAAGCGAGAGGGGGCGACGTGGTCGTGCGCGTCGTCTTGGTGGTCGTGCGCGTGCGCATGCCCGTGCTCGTCCGCCCGGCGATCCGCGGCGAACCACACCGCCAGGACGAACAGTGCCGCTCCGACCAGGGAGAGGACGACCGTGAAGGCGACATAACGCGGGTGGATGTACAGCGTCAGATCGTCGGATGCCGCGAGCGCGAGGGTCGCGATGAGACCGATACCGCAGAGGATCAGGCCGGTCCACCGCGTCAAGAACCGCGTGAGCATCTCACCCAAAGAGATTCACCGCCAGGCCGATCGTCAGCGCCCCGAGGGCCACGAGAAGGGTGAGAGCCGCCAGGGCGCGGACGCGGAAGGTCGTCGAGAGCATCACGAACATCTTCACGTCGACCATCGGCCCGAAGACGAGGAAGGCGATGAGCGCACCGGGCGAGAAGGATGACGCCAACGAGAGCGCGAAGAAGGCGTCGACGTTCGAGCACATCGCGATCACGAAGGCGAGCACGATGAGCGCCACGACGCCGAGCACCGGATTGCCGCCGATGCCGATGAGCGTCTCGCGCGAGACCGCCACCTGGATGAGACCCGCGACCGCCGCGCCGAAGAACAGCGCGGGCAGCATCGCGGACACCTCGTCGCGGAACATCCCGGCCGCGCGGGCCAGGGTGGGACGTGCCCGAGACGCGTCCGACGTGGCGCAGGCGGCAGCCCATACGGGGGCCAGCAGGCGCTCGGGCGCGGTGTGCAGGCTCACGAGCCACCCGATGAGGTTCGCGATCACGAAACCGCCGACCAGACGAGAGACGAGGATGCCGTCGCTCCACCCGAACGCCTGATACGTCGTCACGAGGGTGATGGGGTTGAGGATCGGGGCGGCCAAGAGGAACGTCACCGAGTCGGCCACCGAGAAGCCTCGCATCATCAAACCGCGCGCCAGCGGCACGTTGCCGCACTCGCAGACGGGCAGCACGACGCCGAGCAGCGAGAGCACGGCGCGGCGAGGGATGCCACGGCGTGGGATGACGGCATCCATCACCCCGGTCGGTACCCACAGCTGCACCGCGATGGAGATGACCACGCCGAGGAACACGAACGGCAGGGACTCGATGACGACGCTCACCGCGAGCGTGATGCCGTCCGACACCGCGCTGGGCAGCGGGTTCGGCGCGCCCAGCGTGAGAGCGCGAACGACGACCGCGGCAACGAGCAGGCCGAAAGCGACCAGCAGGATCCGCCGCCCGCGCGGCGGGACGGGCTCGAGACGCGTCCGGGGTGATGGACGTGTCGTCGGCCGGGTGACGGTTCGGGTCATCACCGCCTGATCTCCTTCTCTCGGGCCGGGAAGACGAAGACGCGGGTGCGGGGCCCGAAGAGCCACCGCACCCGCGTTCGCTATCGCGTCACGTCAGCCGATCTGGCGACGGGGCCGTCGCACCGCCCAGAGCACACCGCCCGCGACGAGGAACAGCGCCCCGAGCAGCCCGATCCCCAGCGGCGCCTGAGCACCCGTGGCAGCGAGCTGCCCGGCGGCGACGACCGTGATCGGCAGTCGCTGCGCGACCGAGCCGTCTGCGCGGTACACCACGATGGTGTGCGCGCCGGCCGGCAGGGTGGCCGGGATCCGCACGTCGAAGACGACGCGACCGGAAGCGTCGGCGGCCGGGATACCGGTCACCCGGATGGGGTCGCTGCGCAGCTCGGCGGTCACCTGCTCCCCGGGGTTGAGGCCCGTCACCGTGACGCGGACGACACCCCCGCGCTCGACCGTCGAGGTCGACAGCGAGATCGCCGGGGCCGACGTCGGTGCGGTCGTGGGCTGCGGGCCGCTGGTCGGCGCAGTCGTAGGCGCCACCGTCGGCTGCGTCGTCGGCGTCGGCGTGGGCTCCGTCGTCGGCGTCGGCGTCGGCGTCGGCTCGGTCGAGGGCACTTCCTTGGGCTCGACGCTGGTGAGCGTCGGGGTGACCCGCTGGAAGAGACCGTCGGCTCCGACGGTCACGCGGTCGATCGTCGTCTCGCGGTTGAACCCGTTCCCACCCGGGATCGCGAAGCGGTGGTACGCGATGTACCAGTCGTCGGTGCCGGGCACGTTGATGATCGAGCTGTGCGCCGTGCCGAGCAGGCCCTGCGAAGTGTCCTTCGACAGGATCACTCCGCGGTAGGTCCACGGACCATCGACGCTCGTCGAGGTCGCGTAACCGACGCGGTAGTCGGGCGAGCCCGTGTCATCGATCGAGTAGGTGAGGTGGTAGAGGCCGTTGCGGTAGTTCATGAAGAGGCCCTCGCGGAAGTCGTTCAGACCGTCGATCGACTTGATCGTGCCCGCCTTGATGCTCTTCATGTCGTCCGACAGCTCGCCGTACACCGGGCGGCCGTTGCCCCAGAACAGGTAGTACTTGCCCGTCTGCGGGTCACGGAACGCCGCGGGGTCGATCGCCTGGCCGCTGTTGACGCTCTCGGCGTTGGTGATCATCGGCTGCGCCTCGGCGGTGAACGGCCCCTCGGGGCTGTCCGCCACGGCGACGCCGATCATCTTGCGGTTGGCGTTCGGCTCGTGGCCGCTGAAGTAGAAGTAGTACTTCCCGTCCTTCTCGATGATGGTCGGAGCCCACGCGTTTCCGGTCGCCCACGGCACGTTGCCGTTCGCGCCGTCGAGCGTCAGGAAGGGCCTGTCGGAGCGCGTCCAGTCGACGAGGTTCTTCGACTTCCACACGTAGAACGTGTTGCCGCCCCAGCCCTCGACGCCGTCGGTGGTGGCGTAGATGTAGTACGTGTCACCGAACACCGCGATGTTCGGGTCGGCGTACTTGCCCGGAAGCACCGGGCTCTTCATCTCGACCGCCTTGAGCGTCCACACCACGTCGTCCTTGCCGTCGGCCTTGAGGGTGACGGTGACGGGTGCGGTCAGGTCGCGCACGGTGCCCGACGCGGGGGTCGCGGTGACACCGTTCGCGAGGTCGTACGTGGGACGGAGGGTCTTCAGGTCGGTACCCGGCTTGACGGGGTAGAGGACCGTGCGGTTCGTGCCGTCGACGATCGGCGCGATCTTCAGCGCAGAGGCATCCTGGAGGCTCGGCGAGCCGAGGACCCCGGTGTTGCCCGAATGGCTGATGACCTCCGACGCGCTCAGCGCACGGTTGTACAGGGCGAACTCGCGCATCTGACCGCGGAACAGGTTGTCGGGCGTGTAGACCGACTTGCCGAGGTAGTTGGCGAGCGTCTTGCCGTTGCCGATGTCGCCCGGCTTGACGGTGACGTTCTCGTTCACCGCGACCTGCACGCCGTCCAGGTAGAGACGGGCGGTCGAGCCGCTCAACGTGTAGGTGAGGTGCACCCACGTGTCGCGCGGGAGCGCCGAGCCCGAGTTGGCGTTCTGCTCCGTGGTGTAGTTCCCGGACGCGATCGCCCCGCGGTACTGCCCGTCGCCCGTGGCGAAGAGGTATCCGTTACCCGTTCCGTCTGCGGCGGTGTTGCCGAAGCCGTAAAGGAAGTACGGGTTGCGCTGAGCGGGATCGATCTTCAGCTCGGCCTCGATCGTCACGTCGGTGACGCCGGCGAGCACGTTGTCCGGCAGGTCGACGAAGTCGTTGCTCCCGTCGAAGTTCAGGGCCCCGTCCGACCAGGTGGCGTCGCCCTGGATCGCGCCGTCGCGTCCGGCACCCGAACGGTCGTGCAGCGTCGCGCCCGAGCCGTCGGTGAAGTCGTACCGCAGCACCTCGCCGTCGGCGTTGGCGGTGACCGGCGTGACGGCCGTCGTCTGGCGAAGGGTCGCCAGCTCCGCCGCGGTGACGGGCATGACTGTTCCGTGACGCGGGCTGCGGGGCAGCTGGTAGCTCGCCGGCACCTGCCAGTCGGGGTTCGCGATGTCGGTGGTGGCGAGGGGGATGTAACCGCGGCCGCCGTACTCGTCGACGAAAAGGTAGTACTTCTGGCCGTTCACGTCACCGGGGTTGGCCTTGAAGATGCTCGGCCCCTCGACGGCCCCGGTACCGGCCTTCTGCCCGATGCAGGAGTCGACGAACGACCAGTCCTTGAGCGGAGCCGTCAGCACGGTCGAGCTCTCCTGGATGATGTCGCTGCAGCCGGTGGTGCCGGCGCCCTCGTCCTTCGTGAAGCGCTGGTACACGCCGTCGGCCTTGATGACGGTCGAGTCGATGCGGGAGATCCCGCCCTGCCAGACCTGCGGCTCGCTGAAGGTGACGAAGTCGCGCGTGGTCGCGTACAGCATGCTGTTCGGCACGTTGGCGGTGTGGTTGGGGTCGTTGTCGGCGTAGAGCTTCGACGCCCAGAACACGACGTACTCGCCGAGGGTGTCGTCGTAGTAGGCCTCCGGCGCCCAGGTGTTGCCGGCGTTGTCGGACGAGACGCGCACGTGGCGCTGCTGGCCCCAGTTCACGAGGTCGTGCG
>Ga0308172_1001956_pt1 | contig 11964 bp, 13 predicted proteins | sample PhyGR2_FD_202134 | JGI IMG/M metagenome (GOLD analysis project Ga0308172, IMG submission 202134) | Phyllosphere microbial communities from UC Gill Tract Community Farm, Albany, California, United States - DLSLSG.R2 | ecosystem: Host-associated > Plants > Phyllosphere > Unclassified | place: USA...
CGCGCACGCACTGCTGACCAAGGCCGACAAGCTCAGCCGCAGCCAGCAGATGCAGACCCTGCAGAAGGTCCGCAAGGAACTGCATTCGGCCTATGGCGACAGCGTCAGCGTGCAGGTGTTCTCCGGTGAGGACCGCACCGGCGTGGACGAAGCCCGCGGCGTGATCGGCGGCTGGCTGGGGCTGGCGTAAGGCGGCCTGCGGTCACCTGCCTTTTCATCGGGGTGCATGGATGGAAGGATTTGCCGCAACGCTCTGGCAATGGCACGGGGCGGGTGATGGCGCCCGCGTCGATGCGGCCTGCGCCCTGCTTTGTGCTCTCGATTTTCTTCAGCAGGACGCAGTGGGCCAGGCGGCGAGGTTGCCGCAGTGTCTTGCCTGTGAGGTTCAGTCGTCGGTCCTGATGCCTCTGACGGCCGTCATGGATGGTCTGGCCGATCAGGTCCCGCCATTGGGCCAGCAGGCGCTGCTGCGGCTTCGCGCATCCTGCGCAGAGCTCGATGCGATCTCGCTCAACTGTTCTGATGCCCGGATCTTCGAACACGCGCATTGGCAGGCGATCCGTACGGACGCGCGGCAAGCGGGTTCGTACTTGGCGCTGCAGGAACTGCTGCCGTACCTGGACGAACTTCGCGACGCACAGCGCCTAGAACCCGGCCGGTAGGGCCGGGCATGGCCACACGCTACCGATCTGCGCCTTGGTAGTGCCGGCCGCTGGCCGGCAACACTTCACTTCAACGGCGAATACTCCGCCGGCACCCACGCATAGGCCTCGCCCTCTCGGCGCACATGGCCCAGGCCGGGGAACGGCAGATGCGCACCGGCCACCCACCAGCCCTTGGCGGTAGCCTGCTGCAACAGGCTGCGACGGCTGGCGATGGCCGCCTTGCGGTCGGCATCGGCCTCGAACGCCGCTTCCGGGTGCGCGAACTGCACCGCGTGGAAGTGCAGCACGTCGCCCCACACCAGCAACGACTGGCCCTGGCTGTCGAACCGGTAGGAGACATGGCCGGGGGTATGGCCGTGGCTGTCCATGGCCACCGCGCCGCCGGGCAGGGCATCACCGGGCTGGAAGGTGCGCAGACTGCGCTGGGCCTGGTACGGCGCCACCGCATTGCGCGCCAGCGGGAAGGCGAAACGCACGCCCTGCGGCGCACCGGCTTCGCTGGCCGGGTCCAGCCAGTAATCGGCATCGGCCTTGGACAGCCACACCCTGGCATTGGGGTAGGCCGGCTGCCCCTGCGCGTCGAGCACGCCGCACATGTGGTCCGGGTGGGCATGGGTGAGCAGGATGTCATCCACCTCGGCCGGGTCGACGCCGGCGGCCCGCAGGTTGCCCAGCACCTGGCCCAGGCCGGGGCCGAAGCACTGCGCGGTGCCGGTATCGACCAGGGTCAGGTGGTTGCCCTGGCGGACCAGGAAGGCGTTGACCGCGGTCTGCAGGCCCTTCTTGTCCTCGGGCACATAGCGGCCGTCGAGCAGGCGGGTGACCAGGGAGGGCGAGACATCGACCACTTGCTGGCGGCCGAGCGCGACCACGCCATCGAACAGGGCGGTGACCTGCAGGGCGCCGACGCGCTGGTGGTAGACGCCTGGCACCTGCCGGGTGGGGGCGGGCGAGGTGGCTTCGGCCAGGGCGGCCAGCGGCAGGGAGGACAGGGCCAGCAGCAGGGCGCCGCGCAGGGGCAGGTGACGCAGGGTCATGAGGGGGGGCTCGGTAAGGCGGGAGATTCCGTCGCTGTGCAGGGTGCCGGGCGGCGCGCACGCGATGCGCTCAAACCACTGCGTGGAATGCTCAAGGGGGGTTTGTTTTGCAGGGCTTGCCGCCCTGCACCTGCTGCAATCAACGTCAACGGCAAAAGCTGGGTATCCGTGGGTAGGCGGGGTGGGTCCGGTAGAGGGGGACGGCGCAAGTACGTCCATGTAGCCTCGGTCGCGCCATCCATGGCGCTCACGCCCCCTCACCCGGACCCACCCCGCCTTCGACAGTTCTCCGCGATCTGTCGGTACACGGGGTCGGATCCCGTTGCTGCGCAACGGGCTCCGACCCCAGATGAATTTGGATATCCGACAGATGTGCCGACCAACGGTCGGCACCCACCATCAGCCACCGGCCAACTGTCGAAGGCGGAGCGGTGTGGGTGGGCAGGACCGTTGGCGCCATGGATGGCGCCATCGAGCCCCCAGGGATGGGTTTACGGCGTGTCCTGACCACCCACACCGCCCCGCCATCCCACGGAATGCCGCTCTGGCTTTGGCCGTTGCATTGAGCAGGTGCAGGGCTGCAAGCCCTGCCGAACCCACCCTAGATGTCTGTCGGCGCCAGCCCGTACTGCTCCGCAAACCGCTTGCTGAAACTCGCCGCCGAGCGATACCCCGCGCGGGCGGCCACTGTCTTCAGTGGTAGATCGGTCGTGTACAGCAGCGTCATGCCGTGCGCCAGCCGTGCCTCGGTCAACAGCTGGCGCAGGCTGGTGCGTTCGGCGGCGAGGCGGCGGCGCAGGGTCGCGCCGCTCAGCGCGAACTGGTCTTCCACATCGCGCGACTGCCAGTCACGCGCCGGTTCGGCCGCGATGCGGTCGCGGATCTGCTCACCCAGGCTTGGGGCCTGCGGCAGCAGCAGATTGCCGTGGCCCTGCCGGCACCAGGCCAGCACCAGTTCGGCCAAGGCCAGTCGCGCTTCGCTGTAATGCCCGTCCTGCAGTGCCTGGCGCCAGCGCCGCAGCACCGTGCCGTGGTCGATCAGCCGCGGCTGCGCGATCGCATCGCCGGGCGCAGGCAGTGCTTCGCTCCACAGCGTGCGCGCTGCGCTCAGTACTTCCGCACACAGCGGCACGATGGCGCCGAGGTAGCGGCCGGTGCCCGCGTCGGGCGTGTTGACCACATCGATCCGGCAGCGCTGGGTGAACAGCAGCATGTCACCCGCGTGGGCAGTCAGCGACTGGTGCGCGGTGCGCACCTGCTTGCTGCCTTCCAGCAGGATGACGAACTGCGGCTGCGGTATCTCCACGGAACTGGCACCGTGCTCGCGGCGCGCAGTGATGCAGGCGTAGCCTTCAGCACGGTCGCAGCCGGCCAGGCTGGCCATGTCGGCCAGCAGAGCAATGTCAGGGGGCAGCATCGTGGTCATGACAGGTGGGCTCCCAGCAGCTTGCCGATGCCCGCGGCGGCGGCCATCGCCAGCGCGCCCCAGAACAACACCCGCACAGCACCGCGTACCGGCGGCGCGCCTCCGGCACGGGCGGCCATCGCGCCGGTCATGCACAGGCCGATCAGGGTGCTGGCGGTGGTGGTTACGGTGACCTTCTCCGCGCTGGAGAACAAGGCGGTCAGCACCGGCAGCGCGGCGCCACAGGTAAACGCACCGGCCGAGGCGAGCGCTGCCTGCAGCGGGCGCGCGCGCAGGGTGTCGGTGATGCCGAGTTCGTCGCGGGCGTGTGCACCCAGGGCGTCATGCGCCGTGAGTTGCTCAGCCACCTGCCGGGCCAATGCCGGCTCCAGGCCGCGATGGCGATAGATGGCCGTCAGCTCGTCCAGCTCGCTGTGCGGATCCTCGTCCAGCTCGCGCATCTCCATTGCCAGGTCGGCCGCTTCGGTGTCGGCCTGGGTCTGCACGGAAACGTACTCGCCCGCGGCCATCGACATCGCACCGGCCACGGTACCGGCCACGCCGGTGGCCAGGATCGTGCTGGCCGAGGCACCGCTGGCGGCCACGCCGACCACCAGGCCGGCGACCGAGACGATGCCGTCGTTGGCCCCCAGCACGGCCGCGCGCAGCCAGCCGACGCGGTCGGCGCGGTGCAGTTCCGGGTGTCGTGAATGGCGGCTCATGGCCTGAGTGTACGGGGGTCAAGAGGTCGTCGGTAGGATGCTGAAACCCGTCACCGTCGCATGCTGTGAAGGGCCGCCACGCTATAGTGCGCCCTTGCGATGGAAGGCCCCCAGCCCCACATCCCCTGCCACTGTCCAGCGAGTCCTCCCCTTGTCGAGCCCCAGCCACGTCGCCGATACGCCCATTACCGACCGCTCGGAGCTGGTCGAGGTGCTTGCCTCCGGCGAAAAGCCCCGTGCGCAGTGGCGCATCGGTACCGAACACGAGAAGTTCGGGTTCCGCCTGGACGACCTGCGCCCGCCGACCTTCGAAGGCGAGCGTGGCATCGAAGCCCTGCTCAACGGCCTGACCCGCTTCGGCTGGGAGCCGGTGCAGGAGAACGGCAACACCATCGCCCTGCTGCGTGACAACGCCTCGGTGACGCTGGAGCCGGCCGGCCAGCTTGAACTGTCCGGCGCGGCGCTGGAAACCATCCACCAGACCTGCGTGGAAACCGGCACCCACTTGAATGAAGTGGCACAGGTGGCCGGCGAACTGCAGCTGGGCTTCCTCGGCATGGGCTTCCAGCCGAAGTGGCGCCGCGATGAAATGCCGTGGATGCCCAAGGGCCGCTACAAGATCATGCGTTCGTACATGCCCAAGGTCGGTTCGCTGGGCCTGGACATGATGACCCGCACGTCCACCGTGCAGGTGAACCTGGATTACGCCACCGAAGCGGACATGGTGAAGAAGTTCCGCGTGTCGCTGGCGCTGCAGCCGATCGCCACCGCGCTGTTCGCCGATTCGCCGTTCACCGAAGGCAAGCCGAACGGCTACCTGAGCTACCGCTCGCACATCTGGACCGACACCGACGCCGACCGCACCGGCATGCTCGACTTCGTGTTCGAGGATGGCTTCGGTTACGAGCGCTATGTCGACTACCTGCTCGACGTGCCGATGTACTTCTCCTACCGCGATGGCATCTACCACGACGCCAGCGGGCAGAGCTTCCGTGATTTCATGCAGGGCAAGCTGCCGGTGCTGCCCGGTGCGCTGCCGACGCTGCGCGACTGGTCGGACCACATGACCACCGCCTTCCCGGAAGTGCGCCTGAAGAAGTACCTGGAAATGCGCGGTGCCGACGGTGGCCCGTGGAGCCGCCTGTGTGCGCTGCCGGCGTTCTGGGTGGGCCTGCTGTACGACGACACCGCGCTGGATGCCGCCTGGGACCTGGTGCGCGATTTCAGCCTGGCCGAGCGCCACGCGCTGCGTGATGGCGTGCCGAAGTACGCGATGGGCCTGCCGTTCCGCAACGGCACCGTGCGTGACCTGGCCCGCGAAGCGGTGAAGATTTCGGTCGAAGGCCTCAAGCGCCGCGGTGCGCGCAATGCCGATGGCCAGGACGAAAGCAAGTTCCTGGACGTGCTGCAGGAAATCGTCGAGTCGGGCCTGACCCCGGCCGAGCGCAAGCTGGCGCTGTTCCATGGCCGCTGGCATGGCGACGTGGACCCGGTGTTCCGCGAGTTTGCTTATTGATCGTGTTGCGTGGCCGCCGGGCATGGCCCGGCGCTACCGGCCCTTGCCATGAGCCAGTTCATCTTGTTCGAGCAGAATCCTGCCGCAGAGGGAACAGGGCGGGATGAAATGGCGCCAGCGCGGAACAGTGACTTCCTGGCTGAAGTTGCCGACCTCTACTTCCCTGGGGCGGAACAGGTAGTCAGTTGCGCCGCAGTTGCCGGGGATGCCAGTGATCTGATCAACGACGTCTACCTGCGCATCAGATCCAACTCAGATGTGGAAAGCTCGCGTATCGCCCGGCTGGTGAAGCGTGCGTTCGAGATGAACATCGGGTTCGTGTTCTGGGCTGGATCGGACTGCAGGGATCTGCCCGCCATAGGGTCCTATGCGGACTTTCTGCAGGCGCTGGCGGAGCAGGCTGAGCAACAGCCCGTTGACGTCTTCATGAAATGCATTCCGCATCGTGTCGGTTGATTTGACTGGGCTGACCGTGTCAGCCGGCTGTGCGCCATGAAAAAACCCCGGCATTGCCGGGGTTTTTTCGTTCCATGACTGTGGCGATCAGGCCTTGATGGTGGCCATGTCGATCACGAAGCGGTAGCGCACATCGTTCTTCGCCATGCGCTCCCAGGCCTGGTTCACGTCCTTGATGTTGATCACTTCAACATCGCTGACGATGCCGTGCTCGGCACAGAAGTCCATCATTTCCTGGGTTTCGGCCATGCCGCCGATCGCGGAACCGGTGACGTGCTTGCGGCCGAAGATGACCGTGCCGCCCATCAGCGGCGGGTCCAGCTCGGTGATGACGCCGACCAGGCACATGGTGGCATCGCGCTTGAGCAGGCTCATGTACGGGTTGGTGTCGTGGCTGACCGGCACCGTGTTGAGCAGGAAGTCGAAGCTGTTGGCGTGGGCCTTCATCTGTTCGGCGTCGCGCGAGACCAGCACTTCGTCGGCGCCCAGGCGCTTGGCGTCGGCACCCTTTTCCGGGGTGGTGGTGATCATCACCACGGTGGCGCCCATCGCCTTGGCGAACTTCACGCCCATGTGGCCGAGGCCACCCAGGCCGATCACGCCCACCTTCTGGCCCGGGCCGACCTTCCAGTGGCGCAGCGGCGAGTAGGTGGTGATGCCGGCGCACAGCAGCGGTGCGGCGGCCTTCAGGTCCAGCTTCTCGGACACCTTCACCACGAAGCGCTGCTCGACCACGATGTGGTCGGAGTAGCCGCCCATGGTCAGCTCGCCGGTGTTGCGGTCGTGGCTGTTGTAGGTGTAGGTCGGGCCCTTTTCGCAGTACTGCTCCAGGTCGTGGTCGCAGGCATCGCAATGGCGGCAGGAATCGACCATGCAGCCGACGCCGGCGAAATCGCCGACCTTCAGGGTGGTGACGGACGGGCCGACTTCGACCACGCGGCCGATGATCTCGTGGCCGGGCACCATCGGGTATTCGGCGCCGCCCCAATCGTCGCGGGCCTGGTGCAGGTCGGAATGGCAGATGCCGCTGTACAGCACTTCGATGCGGATGTCGTTGGCGCCGACGGCGCGGCGTTCGAAGGTGAAGGGCTCAAGCGGGGCGGTGTTGGTGCGTACCGCATAACCATGGGCGAGGGACATGGGGAATCCTTGGCGGGGTTTGTCGAAAGGCGCTTTACAATACGCCCCTCGTACCGGCCTACAAAGCCCGGATATCGGCATGATTCATCAAGGCGGACTGCACAATCATGGCCACTGACAATCTTTCGCACCTGGCGGCTTTTGCTGCGGTGGCGCGCCATCGCAGCTTCCGCAAGGCTGGCGGCGAGCTGACGCTGTCGACCTCGGCGGTGAGCTATGCGATCCGCGCGCTGGAAGAGCGGCTGGGGGTGGGCCTGTTCCACCGCACCACCCGCAGCGTGGCCCTGACCGAGGCCGGGCAGCGCCTGCTGGACCGGCTGCAGCCGGCGCTGGGCCAGGTGCATGACGCGCTGGAAGAAATGAACCAGTTCAGGGACAGCCCGACCGGCCTGTTGCGCATCAATGCGGCCCGCTCGGCGGTGCCGAACCAGCTTGGCCCGCGGCTGACCCGCTTCCTGCGCGCGCACCCGGACGTGCGCCTGGAGCTGACCGAGAACGATGGGCTGGTGGACATCGTGGCCGAAGGTTTTGATGCCGGCGTGCGCCTGCACGAGTTCGTGCCCGAGGACATGGTGGCGGTGCCGTTGGGGCCGGCGCTGCACGGCATGATCGTGGCCTCGCCGGAGTACCTGCGCCGGCACCCGGCGCCGCAGCATCCGCGCGACCTGCTGCAGCACGAATGCATCCGCTTCCGCTTCGCCAGCGGGCACCTGTACAAGTGGCAGTTCGACCGCGATGGGCAGTCGCTGGAAATCGATGTGCGCGGGCGGCTGACGCTGAGCGAGCAGACCACCATCATCCGCGCGGTGCTCGATGGGTTCGGCCTGGCCTACGTGCTGGAAGATGCCGCGCGCCCGCACCTCGAGGCCGGGACGATGGTGGCGGTGCTGCAGGACTGGAGCGAACCGTTTCCCGGCTTCGTGCTGTATTACCCGAAGCAGCGGCAGATGGCGTCGGCGCTGCGTGCGTTCGTGGACATGCTGCGGGAGTGATGCCGTGCCGACCAACGGTCGGCACCCACCGTGGATGGCAGGCGCCGTTCACTCCACCAGCGCGTCGTACCCCAACCCGACGAACTGGATCAGGCAGAACCCATGCCCGAACGGATCGGCCAGCACCGCCAGCCGTCCCCAGCGACGCTCGCTCACCGGCAGTTCGATCACCGCGCCTGCAGCCACCGCGCGTGACAGTGCGACGTTGATGTCTTCCACCACCCAGTCCAGGTGCAACGGCGTCCAGTGCCGCTCGAAATCGCGCACGTCGCCCTCATCGGTAGCCACGCTGCCGTCTTCGCTCTGCAGCAGGTACAGCGGGGTGGGGCCGCCGAGCAGTTCCAGCGCGCCCGCCCCCAGGCGGCGACCGGCATGCAGGCCGAACGCTGCAACGTAGAACGCTTCGGCAGCGGCCAGGTCGGGTACATCGATGTTGACGATGAAGGTGCGGGCGGGGGAGTCCATGGCAGGGGTCTGCGGAGGCCGGTTGCACGCAGTCTAGACCTGCTGGAGCAGGCTGCGGGTTCATCTGCCGGGTGAATTCAGGCAAGGTAGGTGGCTCCCCATGACAAGGACATCCATGAGCAGATTGAGCGACATCGAACAGGCGACCGGCCAGGCATTCCCGCCGCTGTTCCAGCAGCTGCATGACGCAGGTCGGTTGAGCTGGGGCGGCAGCCACCCGCAGTGGTCCGAAACGGTGTTTCCCACGCTGCAGGACGACCCGCCGGTGCTGCTGTATGCGCAGGAATACGAGCCGCTGGAGCACGACGAGCTGCTCGAGGCGTGGCAGGAGCTCACGGCCGAAGATCACTACAATCCCCTGCGCGCGGACCTGCAGCTGCTGCCGTTCGCACGCACCGGGGCAGGTGACAGCTACTGCTTCTGGACCAATGCCCCCGGCTTTGACGAGCCGCCGGTCGTGCTGGTGTGGCATGACGATGATCGTGCCGATGTACTGGCCGCCAATTACCAGGACTTCGTGTTCCGCAAGATGGTTGAAGCGGTGGCGGAGTATGAGCGGCCGTACTCGCTGCTGTCGCATGGCGAGCTGGCCGTGAACCTGCAGCGCTGGTTACAGAACCACCAGCCGGTTCTGCGCGCCGACCAGTACGCGGCAGTGGCGGCGCTGTTCGCGCGCGAGGGCGAAATCGCTGAAGGCGACATCACCGATGACGACGCGCAGGCGCTGGTACAGCAGGTGATCGGCTTCCCGCGGCTGGACGAGTCGTTCGCCTACGTGCGCGAGGACGCTTGAAGGCATGGGGTCAGATCCGCGCCTGGCGCGGCTCTGACCCCTTCATCGCCGAACCGGGGTCAGAGCCCTTTCCCCTGGAAAGGGATCTGACCCCATGCCTGGTCAGACCGCGACCGGGTAATCCAGATAGCCTTCGCGGCCGCCGCCGTAGTAGGTATCGCGATCGGGGGCGGCCAGTGCGATGTCCTGCTGCAGCCGTGCGACCAGGTCCGGGTTGGAGATGAAGGGCTGGCCGAAGGCGGCGATGTCGATGGTGCCTTCATCGACCAGGCGCAGCGCGTACTCACGGGTCATGCCGCCGGCCAGCAGCACGGTGCCGCCGTAGGCCTGCTTGAAGGCCTTCAGGAACGCCTCGCCGATGGCGCGCTCGCCGTGCAGGTAGTTGTCATTCAGATGCACGTAGGCCAGCCCGCGCTTGCCCAGTTCTTCGGCCAGGTACAGGTAGCTGGCCTCGTTTTCTGCATAGGCCGGCATGTCGAAGACCTGGCTGTTCGGCGCCAGGCGCACGCCGACGCGGTGCGCACCGATGCGCGCGGCCATTGCATCCACGGTGTCCAGGATCAGCCGTGCGCGGTTGCGCAGCGACCCGCCGTACAGGTCCTGCCGATCGTTGGTGAGCGGGTTGAGGAACTGCTCGAACAGGTAGCCATTGGCAGCATGCAGTTCGACGCCATCGAAGCCGGCGGCGATGGCATTCTCCGCGCCGCGCACGAAGTCGCTGACGATGCCCGGCACTTCCTCGGTGCGCAGGGCGCGCGGCGGGGTCGGGTCGACGCGGCCGCGGCTGCCATCGTCCAGGTACACGAACGCGAAGTACCTCGGATCGCTGCCCACCGCACGCGTACCGGCGCTGACCGGCTGGCCGCCGTCGGGCTGCAGCGAGCTGTGCGACATGCGGCCGACGTGCCACAGCTGGGCGAAAATGGTGCCCTGTGCCGCGTGCACGGCGTCGGTCACCAGCTTCCAGCCCGCCACCTGTGCGTCCGACCAGATGCCGGGCACATCGACGTAGCCCTGGCCCTGCGGGGACACCGGCGTGCCTTCACTGATGATCAGGCCGGCACTGGCGCGCTGCTGGTAATACTCGGCGGTCAGCGCGTTGGCCACGGCGCCGGGGTTGCGCGCGCGGGTCATCGGCGCCATCGCGATGCGGTTGTGCAGCGGGGTTCCCGCCAGCTCGAAGGGGCGGAACAGCAGGTCGGTCATCTCGGTCATCTCGGTGTGGGGGAGGGCGCCCGCGGCGCCATGCACACAGGATGGAGTTGACATCGGGGCACATAAAGAGCTTCGATTTCCCATTTGGCGGGACATGGTGTCCCCAATGGAGGCTGCAGATGCTGCCCGTGGAATCCCTGAACGGCCTGGTGACCTTCGTCACCACGGCCCGTGCCAGCACCTTCACCGAAGCGGCCGAGGCGCTGGGCATCTCGCGCTCGGCGGTGGGCAAGGCCATCGCGCGGCTGGAGGCGCGGCTGGGCGTCCGCCTGTTCCATCGCACCACCCGGCGCATCTCGCTGACCACCGACGGCGAGGCCTACTACGCCTCGTGCGCGGCCGCGCTGGATGAGATTTCCGCCGCCGAGGCCTGCCTGGGCTCGGCCGCGCACCTGCCCAGCGGGCGCCTGCGCATCGACATGCCCTCGTCGTTCGGCCGCCTGGTGGTGATGCCGGTGCTGCTCAGGCTCTGCCAGCAATACCCGGACCTGCAGCTGACGGTGACCTTCACCGACCACTTCGTCGACCCGATCGAGGAGGGCATCGACCTGCTGATCCGCTTCGGCGGCCTGCAGCAGGCCGAGCACCTGGTGGCGCGGCGGCTGGGCAGCCAGCGCCTGGTCACCTGTGCGGCGCCGTCCTACCTGCAGGCGCACGGCGTGCCGCGCAACGTGGACGAGCTGCGCCAGCACCGCAGCATCGTCGGCTACCGCCATGGCCAGCCGATGGCATGGCGGATCGGCCCGGACGGGGAGGGCGGCACCTTCATTCCCTCGGCCACCCACCAGCTCAACGATGGCGACGCGGTGATCGACGGTGCCATTGCCGGGCTCGGCATCTGCCAGATGCCGGTCTCGCTGGTGCGGCGGCACCTGCAGTCCGGCGCGCTGCAGTCGGTGCTGGACGACTGCATGCAGCGGCACATCGAGATCCACGCGCTGTGGCCGCCCACCCGCCACCTGCGGCCGAAGGTGCGCTACGTGGTGGATGAGCTGACCCGGCTGGCCAGCACCGGTGCGTTCGACTGAACGCCTTCGATCGCCTGCTGGATTGAGTGCCAGCGCCGCCTGTGTATACTATCCCCCAGTATAGTTCCGCAGGTGGCCGCCATGCCGCATTCCCCCGAAGAGAAGAAGAAGGTCCTGGCCCGCGTGCGCCGTATCCGCGGCCAGTGCGATGCGCTGGACCGTGCGCTGGAGGCGGGTGCCGACTGCGGGCCGGTGCTGCAGCAGATCGCCGCCATCCGTGGCGCGGTCAACGGGCTGATGTCCGAGGTGATGGAAGCCCACCTGCGCGAGGAATTCGGCCAGCCGGCCACTTCCGACGAACAACGCGCCGAACGCGTGCGCGAGATGAGCGGGCTGATCCGCTCGTACCTGAAATAAACAACGGCGCAACATAGCGCCGCCCATCCTGTTACTGCCTGTCTTTGGAGAGTCCGCCATGAAATCCCGTGCCGCCGTCGCCTTTGGTCCCGGCCAGCCGCTGCAGATCGTCGAGATCGACGTCGCCCCGCCGAAGGCTGGCGAAGTGCTGGTCAAGATCACCCACACCGGTG
>Ga0308172_1001966_pt1 | contig 11935 bp, 9 predicted proteins | sample PhyGR2_FD_202134 | JGI IMG/M metagenome (GOLD analysis project Ga0308172, IMG submission 202134) | Phyllosphere microbial communities from UC Gill Tract Community Farm, Albany, California, United States - DLSLSG.R2 | ecosystem: Host-associated > Plants > Phyllosphere > Unclassified | place: USA...
GCCGATAATGCGCCAACTGTCGACATTTTTAGGCCCAAGCGCCTTGAGATCAAAATTCTCCACCAGACCAAGCATCTGGCCGATGGCGATTCCGCCCGACGACGGCGGCCCCATGCCGCAAACGTCAAGAGCACGATAGACAAAGCAGACCGGCTCGCGCTCGATGACCCGATAGTTGGAAAGATCGGCCAGCGACAGCACGCCGGGATTGTCGGCCGCCTCGCGCACAGTCTTGACGATCGCCTCGGCAATTCGCCCTTTGTAAAAGGCATCGGCGCCGCCTTTGGCGAGCGCCGCAAGCGTCTCGGCATAGGCCGGGTTCTTCAAAGGAGCGCCGGCCTGCAGGGCGGCCCCGGAGGTGTCAAAGAAATAGGACCGGGGTTCTGTATATTTCTTCAACCGGTCTCCCTCGGACGCGATGAGGGAGGCAAGACGCGGTGACACCTTAAAGCCCTCTGTAGCCAGCGTTTCCGCCGGCTTCAGCAGGCTTGCCCATTCGGCCTTTCCATAGCGTTTGTGGGCTTCCTCCAGAAGTCGCACCGTTCCCGGCGTGCCAACAGAGCGGCCGCCGACCACTCCGTCCATGAATTTTAGCGGTTGACCTTTGTCATCCAGGAATAGCTTCGGTGTGGCTTCCATCGGCGCCGTCTCGCGGCCGTCAAACGTGGTCAACTTGCCGCTTTTTGCGTCGTAATAGACGAGGAAGGCACCCCCACCAAGACCGGAACTCTGCGGTTCAACGAGGCCGAGCATGGCCTGCACCGCCACCATTGCATCGATGGCGTTACCGCCCTTGGCAATCACATCACGCCCTGCCTCAGTCGCCAGCGGATTGGCCGCCGCTACCATGAAGCTCTTTGCCTCGATGCGTTTGGCAGTCCCAATATCGGTCGCTTTTTCGGGCGCCACCGTGTCGGACGCCTGCTGCGCGGAGGCGACTGCGGTGGAAAGCATCAAGGCGAAAAATGCCTCACCGAGAAATTTCATTTTCATCAGCCAAATCCTCCAGCGACGTACAACTCGTTAATGTAGCAGGGCATTCAACTGAGCCAGCAGGCAGGCCGAACCTTTATCGACCACGGCACGGCCACTTTTAGAACTCTTCCTTCACTGCTGCAAAGCTTCGGCCTTCACCGGTATTTCAGCCCCGTCCGTTGGCTCGCTCCGCTGTTAAGCGTCTGTCTGGCGCGCCGCTCTTTTTCGGCACTATGGTGGCTGCGTCGCCGCATGTCCATCATGTCGAAGGGTCGACCTATCATTCGAAGAATTGGCGGCTTAGACAAGAAGGATGTCGCGTACATGGCGCTTTGGCTGATATTCCCTGTGGTGGTGGCTTTAGCAGCTTATATTTTCGAGAGGTTTATTGAGCGGCCCCTCGCCAGACGTTCCAAGCCGATGAAAGAAAAAGCTCGAAAAATATCGCTTGCGCTCCGATAACTGACTAAGGGGAGCTATTAAGGCTTGAAAAGTGATAGCCTTGGGCAACACTTCAGGTCGCAATCAGTCCCTTCGGCAGCGAGCCTTCTGTTATGATTACCCCTGCACGATGAACGGATCGATGGTAGCAGGGTTGGGAGCCTGTTGCGACGCGATCACGCGAAGATAGCGTCACACCTTCAGGCAGCATCATCCGAACCAGCAAACCACTTACCACGAACACAGACATGTGGACGCTGGCTGTATCGCCAGCCGGTATGGGAAATCAGAATCGCAACGCTGCCTGAAGTAGGCGGACGCGCCTATAGGTTGCAAATTAGGCGGCCGGGTGAGAGCTCGTTCAATAACCAGATGCCATTTAAAAGGCACAGCTGATACGAAACGATTGAAATTTAGGTGTGTAGTTTTTCGTGGACGAGTTTTTGCGATTTCAACGCTGGCAGATGCCTATGATTTAGGCGATATCGAAAAATTTATTAATGCAATCTTAACGATGTTGCGTCGCAAAAAAACTTGGTGGACTATTTTAATACTGCGGGAGGAAAGGCTGTTCAACAAAACAGGAGTTGATATCATGCTGTTCCGCAATAGAAACAAAGAAGTGCGCCAAAGTGCGTCGGTGAAGCTGGCCTCCTATACTGTCCTTGGCGTTGTCGCCACGGTGTTTTCATCTTCTGTGTTTCCGCCGGTCTTCACATCTCAGACGAACCGCGCCCTCATAAATGCACCAGTCATTCCGCTGACGACACCGATCAGCGGTGTGGTAAAGGTATCCGACAAGAACGGTAAGGCTGCTATTGAAAACGACAAGGTCGACAATACCACGCTCATCGGCCTGAAGGTGCAATTGGCAGCACTCGATAATGAACTTCGCCAGAAGAACGGAATTATTGGCGACTATGCCAGCCGCATCGACGATTTGAACAGGGATCTTGCCAGTCAGCAGGCGGCGTTACTGCAAAGAACCGAATCTGACCTACAGGCAGCCAATGCAGCCTTGCAGATGGTGACCTATTCGACCCGAATTGCAAAAGCGGAAGCCACGCGAAAACAGAAGCTGATGGCGAAGGGGATGTATTCTGGAATCGGAGAGGATATAGCGGACACAATACAACTTGAAGATACAAAGCTGCGAGCTGCCAAAGTCGCCGTTGACAAACTCACCAAGGAAATGAACTTCGCGCGCCAAGGCATCTATATCGGCTCCGATTTGCAATCGCTGCAAAATCTTCAGCAGGAAATTCGCACACGGTCCGCAGATCTGCTGCAGATCCGGATGCAGATGACCACCATGCAGACGCGCAAAAGCGAGCTCGAAACGCTGGCATCGGCGGAGAGCGCACGTATTGAAAGACTGACCCGCGCCGATCTTGCCATTCCACCGGGCACGACGCTCTACAAGCCCGTGGCTGCGACCGGCCGTGAAGTGGTTGCGGGCGACACGCTGGCGGAGGCGCTTGACTGCCGCAACGCTTTCGTCGTGGCGATTTTTTCAGAGCGTCAGGCACAGGCGCTTTCCGTCGGTTCTCGGGTGAAGGTGAGTTCCGATGCCTGGGCAGAAGAATCCGATGGGGTGGTGGAGCGCCTGGTGCCGCGTACTACCGAACGTGTCGACCTCGATTATGCCGTGCCCTTCCCACCAACAGAGCGGCGAGAGCTCTACGCCTATATTCGCATGGACAGCAGGGCACAGGAAAAATTGACCGAGAACGGCGCCTGTTCGGTCGGCACGTGGGTGAGTGTGAGCCTGCCGCGCGAGTGGCTCGGCAAAACCCGGAATTATGTGCATGAAGCATCAGCCAGCCTGTTCCAGTTTGCAAAGACCTCCGTCAGCGAATTGCCGGATGTCAGGCAGGCCGCATGGGCACTGATCGAAACGTCGCGTGATACGCTATCCGCACACACTGGTATCGAGTGGCCCCAACAGCGGCCGGACGTGCCTGGCCGGGCACATCAGCCCGATATCATCACCCAGCACCCTTTCGGCAATACGGATGCCACCGGAAAGGCACCGCGCACCCAATCCTGACACCCGCATGGATTGGACGGGCCCCTGCGGGAGTGCGATGCAAACCCGCAGGGCGACCCACCACCTGTTTAAGACACTCGAAGCAACCTCATTCACGCGCGGCGTGCCGCGCGCCTGACCAACCATGAGGATAAGTCGATGTATTTCAGCCCTGATGGCGATGTTCAGTCGGTACTCTACGTCAATCTTGTCATAGCCCTTTGCGCGATCCTGTTTACCATACTGGCCGACCCGCGCAGGGTCCTGGACCGGTTGGCCTTCAGTGCGATTATGCTGCTGTCTCTTGGCCTTTACATATTTTGGCGCGCCACCGATACGCTGCCACCCTTCGAGCTTTCTCTGGAGACTGCCTGGAACTACATTTATTTCACCTTCGAGCTGATCTCCGTTCTTTACGCCATCGGCTCGATCCTGATCCTGACGAGGCGGACGGACTGGACTTTCCTGGCTGATAGAGGGGAAGCCGCGATTGCAAATAATTCCGATGCGCCACTCGTCGACGTCTTTATCTGCACCTACAACGAACCTTTGAACGTCCTTGAGAAGTCGGTTATCGCGGCCCAGGCCATGCACTATCCGCAGCTGCGTGTTTTTGTCTGCGACGACACGCGCAGGCCGGAAGTACGGGACTATTGCGAGACGGTCGGCGTCAATTATGTGACGCGCCCGGACAATAGACATGCCAAGGCGGGAAATCTGAACAATGCACTTGAACACACCAATGCGCTGCCACAGGTTTCCGATTTCATCATGGTTCTGGATGCGGACTTCGCGCCACAGGCCAACTTCCTTCGTCGCGTAACCGGTCTTTTCGCCGATCCCAAGGTAGCGGTTGTGCAGACACCGCAATTTTACTTTAATTGCGACCCAATCCAGCACAACCTCGGCATCCGCAATTCCTTCGTTGATGATCAACGTGTATTCTTTGATGTATTCCAGCCGGCCAAGGACGCGGTCGGTTGCGCTTTCTGCGTCGGGACGAGTTTTGTCGTGCGGCGGGCGGCGGTGAACGAGCTCGGCGGGTTTCCGCATGATGCACTTTCCGAAGATATGCTGCTGACCTACCGCCTGATGGAGCGAGGTTACGTCACACGCTGGCTCAACGAAAAACTCAGTGTCGGTCTATCGGCTGAGGGCCTGCCAGAATATATCACGCAACGCACGCGGTGGTGCCTGGGCACCATTCAGATCGGCCTTCTGCGGACGGGACCATTGTGGCGTGGCAAGTTCACGCTGACACAAAGACTGCATTATCTGCACGGGCTGTTTTGCTGGCTGTCGAAGCCTTTCATCCTCTGCCTGTTGCTGGCACCATCGATCTACTGGCTGACAGGCGTTTCCGCCCTTCAGGCCGACGAGTTGATGTTCATGAAATTTGGACTGTCGTCACTGGCTTTGTTTTGGGCCTACTCCACCTGGATATCGGGAAAACGCACCCTACCGCTGTTCACCGAAGTGACGCATGCGTTGACCGCTGTTCCCATCACCATCACGTTGTTTCAGGCTATGCGCAAACCCTTCGGACGTCCCTTTAAAGTCACGGAGAAAGGTGGTGACCGGTCACAGGTGCGCATTCACGGCCCCACAGCGCTATTTTTCGCAATCGTCACCGTCACCTCCGCGGTTTCAGTTCTGCTCGCCGTTTACGCATGGGACGCCCCTGTAGAATTTTCGGCGCGAGATTGTCTCAACCTCATCTGGTCGGCGGTCGCCATGGTGATTGCCTTCACCAGCCTCATCTGCTGCATTGAATTACCACGTGTCGACAAGGAAGAGCCGATCGGCGTGGATTTCGAAGGCCGATTGCGGTGCGCAAGCGAGGTGAAGGCGGTACGGATCGTGGCGCTTTCGACCGAAACCGCCACCCTGGAAGACTGCAACCGGTCTTACGCCGAGGCAGAGTCCCTGTACGTGCCCGATGTAGGCTGGGTGCAGATCGATGCAACGAAGGTCTCGCAAACGCCCGGCAAATTCACTCTCACCCCCACTGCCGACCAGCATCGTGCAACCTTGAGGCTGCTTTTCCGCAATGCGCCCGAAAACGTCGCGGAACAGGGCGACCTCCTGAAGTCCATGCAGATGTTACTCGCAAGGGCCTTCAGCTGAGACAATTGGTGCCAACCCGGGACCGTGCTCGACGTAAACCGCAAGCTAGAGGCGGGCTTGTTTGGAAAAGCGCCTACCAAACGGAAAACTCATGTCTGTCAAATCGATCATCGCGACAGTTCTCATGACCTGCTTCACAACAGGAGTGGTCGCTGCTGGCGATGGGCGCACCGGTTCCGGATCAGTTCGCGACCGCCTTACTGTCAGCTTGTGTGCGGGTCTCGTTGGGAAAATGGACAAATCCACCACCCCCTTCGTATTTCGGAGCTTTGAGCCTGCACCCGGCGGCAAAGCGCTTGATCCCGCTCTTTCAAATACGGGTTTCACCTATGACAATGCCTTGGCGACGATTGCCCTTTTTTCCTGTGGCAACGATGCCGAAGCGAAAAGGGTTGCCGATGCGCTGCTGCTCGCCGTCAACAACGATCGCTATTACAGCGATGGCCGCCTGCGCAACGCCTACCGTTCCGGCCCCGTTGCGAACGAAAATGATGCTATGCTTTTGCCCGGTTTCTGGAGTGAGGCCAGCAAGACGTGGGTCGAGGATGACTATCAGGTCGGCAGCGCAACGGGCAACCTGGCCTGGGCGGCACTTGCGCTTCTCACTGCCAGTGAACGATTAAGCAATCCGTCCTATGTGCAGGCAGCGACCAAACTCATGCGCTGGATCGATGCGCATACGGCGGGCGTCCGCGATATCGGCTACACAGGTGGCACATTCGGTCATGAGCCTGCACCGGCCAAACTCGAGTGGAAATCGACGGAACATAATCTCGATGTGTATGCCGTTGCGGGTTGGCTCGCCGAAATTGAGGGAGCGCGCGCCTGGCAGGCGATGCGGGACAAAACACGCAAATTTCTTGATGCGATGTGGAATGAGCAGCAGGGACGGTTTTACGTCGGCAGCCTACCCGGAAGCGACACACCCAACTCGAGCCAGTCCGGAATAGATTCCGAGCTCTGGCCCATTCTCGCCGTGCCGGAGTTTCGGGGCCGCAGTGGGCGTGTTCTGCATTGGGTTGATCGGCATTATGCGGTTGCGGGAGGTTTTGATTTTAACGACGATCGGGATGGTGTGTGGCTGGAAGGTACGGCCCAGGCCGCGCTGGCATTTCAGCAGGTCGGCGATGCCGAGCGGGCCGAGGCGCTGCTTGCCACCATTTCCGCACAAATATCTCCCGATAACCTGATCTACGCGACAGTCGGGGACGAACTGACGACCGGGCTGATGATCGGGCCGACCTCGACATTTGCCGACTTCAAATATTTCAGGTTGCCGCATGTCGGGGCCACTGCCTGGGCAATCCTTGCAGCGAAAGGCTGGAACCCTTTTCTTAGAAAAAGCGGTTGTATTCGTCTTTGTGAGGGATAATCGTCCGTCTCGGCGGCAGCAGAAGGATATTGCTCCAGGCCGTTGCGCCGGAGATTGAAAACTGGGACGCATGACGCTGCTGAAAGCGGCGACAAGCGTAAAACCGCAACGTTGACTGCCGACTGGCAGTTCCAGTGGTTAAAGCCTAACGGTACGATCAACGAAGCCGAATACCGCCCACTGCCAGACCTGTCAGATGCCCGGTGCGGATCGGAACTTCCTATGCACCTTCAACGACATGCGGCGGTCCGAAGGACCGAGCACAGATTCGGCGATGCTGTCGCGGATACGCGTCCGTGATGTTATCGGCCCGCTATTTAAGGGTGCTTGCCTTCGCTCATTCGCTATTTAATTCAAACGCCGATCCCTTAAATAGCGCTGCGCCGGCACAGTAGCGCGTGTCCGAATAGCATCCCAACCTCCAGCGGGGCCGCTTCGTTGAAACGTCTGTGGCAGCCGAAATCATGCGCGCCTTCGGTTTCACCAGGCTGCTCCCGCGCCAGGAACTGTTCGTGGTGTGGTCTGATCCTTTCAACTGCGTGGCGCGAGAGGTCTACTATTTCCCGGAAGCTGTCATCACGCATGCTTACCTGCGCTTGTCGGAATCGAACCGACAGTCGACGATTCATCTTTAGTTTGCCACGGCCAGGTCCGCGTATGTGAGAATCGCCTGACAACGCCGAATGCAACCTACTCGGTCGGAACCGACAATGGAAACGTAGACTTAAGGACATAAAGATATCGTTATATGATGTTGACCGATGACGTGGCTTACAATATGGTCATCACGCCTAAGGTTCCCCAGTCGTTGCACGCAACGTGCCGGGGCTAAGAGGGAAGTCGGTGCTTCGTGTCATGCGGAAAAGCCGACGCTGCCCCCGCAACTGTAAGCGGCGAGCTGAAGTCCAATATGTCACTGGTTTACCCCGGGAAGACGGACGGAAGCGATGATCCGCGAGCCAGGAGACCTGCCTTTGGTGAAATAACGTCCACGGGCGGGGTGTCCCAGTGTGCCGTAGCAAAGGCTGCATTGTCGCGGCCTGTCTTGCTATGCGTCCGCAGACCCATGCCCCCAACTTTATAGGGGCACAACATGTCTCAGACCTGCATTTTTACGATCACGAGCGTACCCTTCGATGAGGACTATCGTCCTTCAGAACACACGCGCATCACCACCAATTTCGCCAACCTGGCCAGGGGCGAAAAGCGACAGGAAAACCTGCGCAATGTCATGCGCATGATCGACAGCCGCTTCAACGCCCTCGCTCACTGGGATAATCCCAAATCGGACCGATACTCGGTCGAGTTGGAGATCATTTCGGTCGACATGAGCTTCGATGTCGCAGGTGAAAAATTTCCCCTCATCGAGATACTGAAGACGACGATCATCGATCACAAAACCAGTGAACGTATCGACGGCATTGTGGGGAATAACTTCTCCTCCTATGTGCGAGACTACGACTTCAGCATTGTGCTGCCGGAGCATAACAAGAGCGTTCCTGCCTTCAGCATTCCAGCCGACTTCGGCGACCTGCATGGAAACCTGTTCAAGTCTTTTCTGCGGTCGGATGCCTACCGCTCGCACTTTCGCAAGCCGCCGGTCATTTGCATCAGCGCCTCGACCAGCAAGACCTATTACCGGACCGAAAATCATCACCCCGTGATGGGCGTCGAATACCGGCAGAATGGGTTCTCGTCCACCGACCAGTATTTCGGGAAAATGGGATTGCAGGTTCGCTACTTCATGCCTGCGGGCAGCGTTGCGCCGCTGGCGTTCTATTTTGTTGGGGACTTGCTGGGCGACTACTCCAATATTGAGCTAATCGGCGTCATCAGCACGATGGAAACGTTTCAGAGAATTTATCGCCCCGAAATCTACAATGCGAACGCAGCAGCCGGGACATTTTACCAGCCCAACCTGAAGCACCAGGACTATTCGCTGACCCGGGTCATTTACGATCGCGACGAACGAAACCGCTTGGCGGTGGATCAGGGTAAGTTCACCGAAAAACACTTCATCAAGCCATACCGCGCCGTGCTTGAGCAATTGTTTGCTCACCGCCCCGCCTGAGCATCACTTAGAAGAGGTCCCATCGTGAAGAAACTTCTCCCCACATCGACCGCTGGCAGCCTGCCGAAACCCTCCTGGCTTGCGCAGCCCGAAAAACTGTGGTCGCCCTGGAAGCTGGAGGGCGAGGAATTACTGGAAGGCAAGAGAGATGCCCTGCGCCTTTCACTGGACGATCAGCAAGATGCCGGCATCGACATCGTCAGTGATGGCGAGCAAACACGCCAACATTTCGTCACGACTTTCATCGAGCACCTCGACGGGGTCGATTTTGCAAAACGCGAGACAGTCAGAATTCGCGATCGCTACGATGCGAGTGTCCCGACAGTCGTCGGCGCCGTGTCTCGCCAGAAGTCCGTGTTCGTCGAAGACGCCAAGTTTTTGCGCCAGCAGACCAAACAACCCATCAAATGGGCTTTGCCGGGTCCGATGACGATGATCGATACTCTCTTTGATAGCCATTATAAGAGCCGTGAAAAGCTTGCTTGGGAATTTGCCGGGATACTCAACGAGGAAGCAAAGGAATTGGAGGCTGCCGGCGTCGATATCATCCAGTTCGACGAACCTGCCTTCAACGTTTTCTTTGACGATGTGAATGACTGGGGTGTTGCCGCTTTGGACAGGGCAATTGAAGGGCTGAAGTGCGAGACCGCCGTCCATATCTGCTATGGTTACGGCATAAAGGCCAATACGGATTGGAAAAAGACACTCGGGTCAGAATGGCGGCAGTATGAGGAAACTCTCCCCAAGCTGCAGAAATCCGGCATCGGTATGATCTCCCTCGAATGCCACAATTCTCATGTCCCAATGGATCTTCTGGAACTTGTTCGAGGTAAGAAAGTGATGGTTGGGGCCATCGATGTGGCAAGCGATACCATCGAAACCCCGGAGGAAGTCGCTGCAACGCTGCGAAAGGCGCTTAAGTTTGTCGACGCGGATAAACTTTGCCCCTGCACCAATTGCGGCATGGCCCCCCTGTCTCGTCGTGTGGCAAGAGACAAGCTGAATTCCTTGAGCGCAGGAGCTGAGATCGTCCGAAGAGAGCTCACTGTTTAGTTTTTTGATAGTCTGAACCTGCGGATGGCAGCCGTTCGCCGCCACCGCACCCATCGCGACAAACGCTGGGAGACTTACGAATGGCTATAAGGTCACGGCGCGGATCATCCTGACAGCTTCGACGGATGTCCGCCTCTTGGCGCAAAGCTGGCAAGACCGCCTGTTCAAGCCGGCAATTCCGAAGAGCAGGTCGTCGCCAGATTAGAAAATTTCCACATTCATTACCACTCAACTGAGGATTTGATGGTTTTGATCCTGTCGAGGGTTAAGACAAGTCGCCGGCCGCGGTAATTCCGTCGTTATCCACCGTCCACGAATCCATATACGTCAAATGGTGCTGCTTGCTTTGCACTACTGCATTCGATATTCGCGTGGCGCGACACCGAACTGGTTCCGAAACGATCGGCTGAAATGCGAGAGGTCATTGAATCCCCATCGGAAAGCGATCTCTCCAATAGAGCTGCCACCTTTGGTACGCAGATCGTCCGCGCATTTTTGCAACCTTTGCCGAAGCAAAAACTGGCTGAATGTCTCGCCGCTGTCTTCCAGCAGTCGGTGAACATAGCGAACCGAAATGCGGAAATGTTCGGCTGCCGTCGCCGGTGTCAGTGCCGGATCTGCCGCATGTGAAGTGATGTAGTTGATCAGGGAAAAAGCGAGCTGATTGCGCAATGTCCCCCTTGCTCGGTCTCCCTCGCGATCGGATACGCCGAGAACCAGCGCAACCAGTTCCACCAGATGGTTGGTGATGGATAAGGACGCCGCGGCGTCGAGATGGTCGGCATTCATCGCAATCGATGACAGATAGTTGGTCGCAAGGCACGCAACTGGATCACAGCTTCTTCGGAGCAGAGTACAACGCTCTTCCTGAACAGGTCAGGACAGAGGTGCAGACCTTCGCTGACGTCAATATCGCCTGGCTAGCGGAACGGCTTGTCGATGCTGGCCTGGCAGATCAGAACGCGAGCGCGGCGCGGGCGCGCGCGCGATCTTCGCCGCTGTCACGGGAGCGCAGCTTCTTGCCCGAAGCCGGGGCCGATATCTCGCTCTTCGACACGATGATCCAAAGCTATCAAGAGGCAGGCATGTTGCCAGGCGGATAGGAGCGGAGATTTAAAGAAGGGTGTATTGCGGGTGTGCTTCCAGTTTCGGTGCCAAGATTGCCTAACGTCCTATCAGTAGAGGAAACAAAATTGATCTGTAAGAAGATCTTTTAGCCTCATATGATCCCTATTGGCGGCATTTCGTTTGACATGAGCAGATGCTGTGAGATACGTAAACATATCATAATGGGGAAGATGAATCGTTAAGGTATCATATGAAGTCGGATTCGGAGGCTCTTCAGGACATAGGGCGGCTGCTCAAGACGTCGCGCAAAACTTTGGGCCTCACCCAGGAGCAGGTTGCGGATATGGCGGGTATATCGCGACCGCGGTACCGCGAGATTGAGGTTGGAGCCAGCGCTGCCCGTACGACCACTCTGGTCAACATTGGTCGTGCGCTTGGTCTGGAACTGATGCTCATCCCTCAAGCGATGGTCCCGGCGGTTGAAGCTTTACTGCAGCCAGGTGGCGCCGAAGATGACCTTGCTGCTTTCGTCGCCAGTCCTGATGGTGATGGCAATGTCTGATGCGCCTCTTGATCCAAGATCTATAACCTCAATGGACGTGCTGCTGAATGACCTGAAGGTCGGCATGATCGTGAGGACGCCGGGAGACTTCAACGCGTTCAGCTTTGAGGAGAGCTATCGACAGACGGGTGGTTTCCCAGTGCTCAGTTTGTCATTTCGCGCGGCACATGGGGGTTTGCGGAAGGACCCGAAGCCTGTCGCAAGGGCTTTGCCATCGTTCTTTGCGAACCTTCTTCC
>Ga0308172_1001976_pt1 | contig 11870 bp, 6 predicted proteins | sample PhyGR2_FD_202134 | JGI IMG/M metagenome (GOLD analysis project Ga0308172, IMG submission 202134) | Phyllosphere microbial communities from UC Gill Tract Community Farm, Albany, California, United States - DLSLSG.R2 | ecosystem: Host-associated > Plants > Phyllosphere > Unclassified | place: USA...
TTCGGGCCTGGACATCGATGCACTGAAGAGCGTGGCCGACGGCGTCAACGCGCTGCGCAGCGCCGACCGCTCGTTCCTGGTCATCACCCACTACCAGCGCCTGCTGGACTACATCAAGCCGGACGTCGTGCACGTGCTGGCCGATGGCCGCATCGTCAAGAGCGGTGGCCCGGAGCTGGCGTTGGAACTGGAAGCGCACGGCTATGACTTCCTGAAGGACCGGGTCGTGCCCGAGGCGGCGGTCTGATGAGCGCCCTGCTCGACTCCATGGCCCAGGCCTTCTGTGGCAGCGATGCGCGCCGCGAAGTGCTCGACAGCGTGCTGCGCGACGGCCTGCCCGGCGCACGCAGCGAAACCTGGAAGTACACCTCGCTGCGCCAGCTGGAGCGTCGCAGCTTCGCGGCCGCACCGCTGGCCCCGGCACTGCTGGATGCCGCCGCGCTGGACGACATCCCCGCACCGCGCCTGGTGTTCGTCAATGGCCGCCTCAACGACGCGCTGAGCGACGTGCAGGGCCTGCCGGCCGGCGTGCAGCTGGAAACGCTGTCTTCCGCACTGGCCGCTGGCGAGGACGCCGTGCGCTTCCTCGGCCGCCGCTACGAGCGCAGCGACGAAGTATTCGCCCGCCTCAACGCCGCCCTCGCCGATGAAGGCGTGGTGCTGCGCGTGGACGATGGCGTGCAGGTCGAGGTGCCGCTGCAGCTGGTATTCGCCAGCGTGGCCGGCGACACCGATCTGGCCTGGCACCACCGGCACCTGATCGAACTGCGTGCCGGCGCCAGCCTGGGCGTGGTCGAGCACCGCTTCAGCGTCGGTGATTCGGCGCATCTGGACAACACGGTACTGCACGCCCACGTCGCCCGCGATGCGGTGCTCAAGCACGCCCGCGTGCAGGCCGGCAGCGCGCGCCAGACCAGCTTCCTGCGTACCGACGCGGTGCTGGCCAAGGACGCGCAGTACCACCGCGTGGACCTGGAGCTGGGTGCCGCGCTCAGCCGCCATGAGCTGAACGTGCGTCTGGAAGGCGACAACGCCCAGCTGACCGCCAATGGCGTGCTGCTCGGCAACGGTCGCCGCCACGTCGATACCCGCCTGGGCATCGACCACATCGCCCGCGACACCAGCGCCGAGCTGCAGTGGCGTGGCGTGGCCGCCAACCGCAGCCGCGTGGTGTTCCATGGCGGCATCCAGATCCGTGCCGGTGCCGATGGCACCGACGCCAACCTGTCCAACAAGAACCTGCTGCTGTCGGCCGACGCCGAGATCGATACCCAGCCGACGCTGGTGATCGACGCCGACGAAGTGAAGGCCGCACACGGTGCCACCGTCGGCCAGCTCGACGCCAACGCGCTGTTCTACCTGCGTTCGCGCGGCCTGCCGCAGGCCCAGGCGCAGGCGCTGCTGAGCGCCGCGTTCTGCCACGAACCGCTGAAGGTGCTGCCCGAAGCGCTGCGCGAACAGCTGGCACGCCGGCTGGACAAGGCCCTGGCCGAGGCGGGCGTGGCATGAACCTGTCCACCCCGCGACCGATCGAAGCACCCGCCGACGCCCCCGACTGGGCGCGCGTGCGCCTGGACTTCCCGCTGCTGATGCGCGAAGTGCACGGCAAGCCGCTGGTCTATTTCGACAACGCCAACACCGGCCAGAAGCCGGTGCAGGTGATCGGCGCGGTGGACGAGTTCTACCGCCGCTACAACGCCAACGTCAGCCGTGCCGTGCATGCGCTGGGTACCGAGGCCACCGACGCCTACGAAGGCGCACGCAACAAGCTGGCCCGTTTCCTCAACGTGCGCAGCAACGACCTGGTGCTGTGCAGCGGCACCACCTTCGCGATCAATCTGGTTGCCTACTCGTGGGCCCTGCCCCGCCTGAAGGCCGGCGACGTGATCCTGGTTTCGCGCATGGAACACCACGCCAACATCGTGCCGTGGCAGCTGGTCGCCCAGCGCACCGGCGCGACCATCCGCGTGGCCGAGATCACTCCCGACGGCGCGCTGGACCTGGACGCGCTTCGCGCGGCGATGACCGCCGAGGTCAAGCTGCTGGCCGTGGCCCATGTCTCCAACGTACTCGGCACCATCAACCCGGTGCGCGAGATCTGCCGCGAAGCGCGCAAGCGCGGCATCGTGACCGTGGTCGACGGCTCGCAGGCCGCCCCGCACCGCAAGGTCGACGTCACCGCGATCGGCTGCGACTTCTACGCCATCACCGGCCACAAGATGTGCGGCCCGACCGGCACCGGTGCGCTGTGGGCGCGTCGCGAGCACCTGGACGCGATGCCACCGTTCCTGGGCGGCGGCGAAATGATCAAGGAAGTCAGCTTCGACGGCACCGTGTTCAACGACGCCCCGCACAAGTTCGAAGCTGGCACCCCCAACATCGCCGGTTTCATCGGCCTGGGCGTGGCGGCGGACTATCTGCAGAACGTCGGCCTGGCCCACGTGGAAGCGCGCGAAGCCGAGCTGTTGGCGCACTTCACCGAAGAGCTGCGCCGGGTCGATGGCCTGCGCATCATCGGCGAGGCACCGGAAAAGGCGGCGGTGGTGTCATTCCTGATCGACGGCGCGCATGCGCACGATCTGGCTACCCTGCTGGATCTGGAAGGTGTGGCCGTGCGCTCGGGCCAGCACTGCGCGCATCCGCTGCTGCAGTACTACGGCGTGGCGGCGACCTGCCGTGCGTCGTTGGCGTTCTACAACACGCATGAAGAGATCGAGCGGTTCATGACGGCGTTGACGAAGGTGCGGAAGCTGCTGGGCTGAGTTTCCAGCAGCAGCGGGGAAAGACGTGAACGCCGCGGGAGACCGCGGCGTTTCTGTTTCTAACGACTGCCCAGATTGACCCGCTAGATGACGGGCGTAAAAGCCGGTTTGCACAGCCCTGGAGCAACGCACAATCCAGAAAACATGCTGCCTCATCACTCTGCACGCCACTTGCCGCGCATTACTGAGGCCCAGCTCGCCATCAACCAGCGTCCTTGTGAATTCCGTCATGAGAGGCAGCGACGCCATCATCAATACAAAGGCGAACATCGTCCCCCCAACAAGGCGCGCATACAACGTGACCACCTGATCCGCTCTTTCCAGCGCAAAACAAATGTCCCGGGTAGCAAAAATCCTGTCACCCCCGACAACTTGCCTCCACAGCCCCCCAGAAGTGCGTCGTCCGCTGAAGTCAGTGTTTCAATAGCTGAAATTTCCCACAGACCCCCAGGAGAAGCGAGCGATTCAAGCGCACAAGCAACCACCTTCCCAGTGATAGGAAATTGGGTGAAAAATTCACTCATAACCGACCACCTTCCATTCAATTACCTTTTGAGGGCCGCGCACCGGCGTCCCATCCATGCTATTAGGGATGGTCTGAACAATCAGCACTGAGTCCTGAATTTCCAGGTTCGGCCCGACCTACGACCGGCAGGCCCGCCAGATGTGCGGTTTTTCGCCGTTTCGGTGGTGCCGGCAGGCACCTGCGGACGGATTGATCCCTATGCCGGCAGCAACTGCCGGCGCACCATCCACAGATTGGACAGCGCAAAGAATGTCAGCAACTGTGCCGTGTTCTTGGCCAAGCCGCGGTAGTGCCTTGGTGTAACCGAACTGACGTTTGATCGCCCGGAACGGGTGCTCGACCTTGGCACGCATGCTGGCCTTCCAGCTCTCCCAGCGCTCCACCTGTTTGCGTTCCCGCGCGTTGCCAATAGCCCTGACCTGCGAGCGCTTGGCGGCGATGAAGAACATCGCCTTGCAGCTGGACAGCTCTGAACGCTTGTCGACACCGGTATAGCCGCTGTCGCCGAACACGCACTCTTCCTCGCCATGCAGCAGCGCTTCGGTGAACGTGACATCGCTGACATTGGCTGCCGTGCACTTGACGTAAAACCAACGTGTAACGCTTATAGACGCTTGCCCCTATCGAGCGCACTTCCTTCTAGCCAGCAAACCGAGGTAAGTACCGGCAATTGCTGCGGCGAAGGATGGCAATAGACTCAGAATCATCAGTGCTCTTGGCTGTTCATAGCTACCGATTACTAAAGAAAGGAGCCAAAATAAAAATTCAGCACCAATGAATGCTATGACTGTGGATAAATAGACTCTATGGACCCAGATGAAGGCAAAGCACGTGCAAACAACGAGGGCGGCTAATGAGTTCACTGTTTGGAACAGAAATTCTTGCGAAACAGGGCCTACTGCAGCGGCGATCTCCGACTGGAAGAACCCCATCGGAACCCCTGCGAGCAGAGTCGAGGTCACGAGCCATCCTGTTTGTAGAGCTGCGCCCATCCAGAATCGAGCCCCGCTCCTCTCTCAAACCTCGCCATATCAAAACCTCATTCTTTAACGTTTATCACGATTATTTACACCGCCAGGACCACGAGGCGGCGTCGCGTTTACTTTACGCTCCGCAGAAAGCCCCGCTCCAGCAGCCTCACCGACGACTTTTCCGGCAACGGCACCAGCTACGCTGGCGGCTGCAGCGCCAACCTTTACCTCAATAGCTTTTTCTACTGTCTTTGAGGCAATGTCACCAGCTGCGGTAATCCGCCGAACTTGCTGTGCCACTTGCAGAACGTCGCTGAGCTGATGCCGTGCTGCCGGCAAAGGTCAGGAACAGGCACGCCGACCTCGGCCTGCTTGAGCACGGCGACGATCTGGCTGTCGGTGAATTGTGACTTCTTCATGGGATCTCCTCGGGATAGGTTACGAGAAAATTCCACTTCTGGCTGCTGCTAACCTGCGGGGGATTACCATCTGTCACCAGCCGACTCGGCTCATCCGGCTATAGGTGGAAATAGTGCCTTCCATTACATCGGACCAATCTACACTGGATCATTTTGGAATGCGAGGCCATCGCCGCGATTCCAGCGAAACGCGACAGTCACTCGGAGGATGCCAGCCCCGCCCCTTCAATTCGTTCTATAGAGAATGACCTGCCCTTCCACGAAAACTGGCACTTGAAACGCCCGGACCTTCGCTACTCCCGGTAATTAACCATTACCGAATCACCGGCCGCAATTCGCTCAACGTCAGCAAGGGTTCTCACCTCCATAACGGAATAGGTAACCTCTATTCCCGAGCGCGCCGTAAAAACAACTTGCTCCCCCTCATCTTGGACGGAGATCAGCTTCCTGATTCCGGCAAACTTGTATTCAGCTTTTTTCCCTTCAATTTCAAGGCAGCTCTCTTCACCCACCTGCTCGTATTCGGCAGCAAGCTGCATCGCCACAGCCATGCCCCCCCCATCATCATCGGCGGACACTAAATAGACGTTCTCATGCACAAGATATGAGCTCTGCCCATCATACGCATAGAAAAAAATAGCATGCGCGCAGTACAACATATTTCACCTCATCCATTCTCTTCACGTTTCGTTTTATTTCTTAGGCCACGGGCCTTCTCTTCTGTCTGATACCGCCTTTTTTCTTTACCGGTCATGCCAGGCTGCCGGGCGCGCCGACTAACCTCTTCATCGGTCAAATCTCGAAGCCCCGAGTCTCGGACATTCTCTTTACCCTTGGAATACTGTGACGTCGCGCCACAGGGGGGGCCACCCGGCATCTCACAAGGAGATGCTCCCATCTCGGTTGGCCAGATTAGAAGTAGCGGCAAGGCTACACGCTGAATGGCAAATTCGCCTATCGCTGGCCACGGAACCCTTGGAAGAGAAGTCGGCATCGGCGCAATCGGAACAGGGGGAAGGACGGCAGGTGGTGCAATAGCATTGACCGTTGGCAGCGTAGTGGGCTGAGGCTTGGGCGTCACTTCGTCCTCAGCAGCTCGCCCGTCAGGATCTGTGAACCGATACGGATTGTTGTTTGCATAGTAGTAGCGTCCAAACGCCACCTCTGTAGCAGCAACCGGGTCAATTGAGAGAAACGCCTCCACTTCCGGATCATAGTACCGCTGCTGCATGTAGCTCAGCCCAGTGCCTGAGTCCACCACGTGCCCGGTGTACCCAGGTCCGTCCTTCAACGGCCGATTGACCACCGCACCATACGGTTCATACACCGTACGCTCGATGACATTGCCGCTGGCATCGGTGATCGCCACCGGCGAGCCCAGTGCGTCGGTGTGGATGTATTCCACCACTTCCTGGGCTGCCGCCGGCGCAATACACGCCAGCATCGCCACCACAAGAAGCGCTGCGCGAATCAGTAAAGAAGTGATTCCATTCATGGCTCAGTCCCAGCTCAGTACACCGCGGGTGACGGGATGGTCGGCTGACCACGACGAGCAACCGCCTGCATTGCAGGCACGCACACGATAGTTGCCGGCACAATACGCATTGCCGTTTGCACTCACATAGCCGTTGGGCCCGGTATACAGACGCTTGCCACCGCCACCACTCTCAAGCTGATACTCGGTGGCGTCGGCCATTGGGCTCCACCCCACCGAGCACTGCACCTGATAGGGCGCCTTGCGCGTGGTCAGCCATTCGGCCAGATAGAAATGGGGCGTCCCTGGAGGAAGTGCCACCGTTACCGTCACGATGCCCGAGTAAGGGCTGCACCCCACGAAGTTGCAGGCACGCACACGATAGGCATAGCTGCCCTTGCCGCGGTCCGCGCCGAAGCTGTTCGCACCGCCGTTATGCACCACGGTCCATCCACCGCCGTTGGCGCTCTCCTCCAGGATGAAGCTTTCGCTGTTGGCAGGCACAGACCAACTGAGACTGTACTGCGGCACATTCACCAGCCCTGGGGCGTTGATCACCGGCTCGATCGTCGGTGCGCCGATCACTGCAACCGTCGCAGATCCCGACCAAGGCCCGCATCCCGCGCCGTTGCAGGCGGCGACGCGGTACGCATAAGTACCCACTCCGCGTGCGGGCGTTGCAAAAGACACCACGCGTGCATCCACCAGCGTCACCCAGCCACCGCCATTGGTGCTTTCCTGCAGCATGTAGCGGTCGGCACCACCAATTCCGTTCCAACCGATGCCAATGCTGCCGGGTGCCGATCGGGCCGGCGCTGATAGTCCCGGAGCACCGACAGGCGGGTAGACCACCATCACTGCGGCGCCATTGCTGTACTCGGTACACCCCACCGGATTACACGCACGGACACGATAGTTGAAGCTGCCTGCCGGCTTGCCACTGAACGCCTTGGATTGGCCCGGCGCATTGTGAACCTGCGTCCAGGCGCCGCCATTGGCACTCTCCTCCAGTTCAAAGCGTTCTGCGCCGGCCGAGGCCGACCAGCTGATGCTATAGCTGCCGTTGAATGCGGTTGCCGGTACGCTCAGCGCAGGCACTGCAGCCGGCGGCAGCTCGACGGCGACCGAGGCGGTGTTGCTCCACTCGCCACAGACCACGCGGCATCCGCGTACTCGGAACTGATAGGTGCCGGTGACCAGACCGCTACTGGTGAATGCCTGCGCCTCGCCGTCGAAAATCGTGCTCCAGTTGCCCGCTTGGGCGCGCTGCAGTTCGTAGCGGTTGGCGCCACCGGCCGGGCTCCACGTCAGGTTGACGCTGCCCTGGGTGATGTAGCCCGGGGCACTCAGCGCCGGAACGCTGGGTGCAGCCTCGCCGTGCACCTGCGCCACGAGGCTGCCAGACAGATACAGATAGTCCGTCTGCTTTCCCGTGCGCTCGTTACGCTGGAAACGCAGCACGCCGCCGTTGTCATAGAACGAGTAGATCACACCCGATTCGCTGTTCCATGCCTTTACCCGTCGCCCATGCGCGTCGTACAGATAGGCCTCCGTCGTCCCCACCGTACGCAGGCGGTTGCCGTAGTCGAAACCAAACGTCTGGCCATTGCGGATCGAAAGATTGCCCTGCACGTCATAGCCGAGACCGACAACGGTCGCGCTGCTGCCAGTATCGACAACATTGACCAGACGATTGGTCGGATCGAAATAATGCGTGCGGTCCCGATTACCGACCTTGGCCCGGCGCAGGTTATCCAATGCGTCGTACTCATACAACGCGTTGCCAAAGCCCGGCGCGGTAACCGAGCGCAGCCGATCCAGCCCGTCATAGGCCATGTCACGATTGCCTGGCGCACCCGGCAAGCCATCAGAGATGGCCATCACGTTGCCACCCGCATCGTAGTCGTAGCTGTCATCGAGCACTGCGGCCGCAGCGGTTGCATCGCGACTTCGATCAGGAAGACCACGTGCATTCTGGGTCATCGTATGGACAACGCCATTGCCATAGACGAAGCGCGCCAAGGCACCATTGGCAAAATAGCTGGCCTCCTTCGCATAGCCCGCCACCGATGTGGCGCGGCCGAGTGCATCCGGGGCGTAGCTGGCGATGCGCCCGCCCGGATACGTGTTGCTCGCAAGCGTGCCATTGCCATCGTAACCATAGGCGAAGTTCACCGTTCCCAGATCCAGATGCTGCAGCGTCTCGCTGCTGAGCAGACGACGATGGTTGTACTGGTAGCGATTGATGACGAGCGGACGGCCGGCATCGTTCTGCGTACTGATTTCTGCGGGCAGGCCGTCCGGCGTGTATGACCAGGTCTGGTTGCCGCGGCCATCGGGGAAGATCAACGTCAGCAGTCGATTGGCAGCGTCATAGCTGCGCTGCACCGCACGCCCGCTGGCAAGCGCCTCGGCGCGATTGCAGTCGCTGGCGTTGGTCAAACCCGTGCCAGCAGCCGACCACAGGACATTGCCGGCAGCATCGTAGTCCTGCACCGTCGCCCCGGTTTCCGGCTCGATGGTCTTGCACAGCTGCTGGTAATCGTCATAGACATAACGGCGGGTCAGTGCCTGACTACCGTCGGCACTGCGACGGGTGATCGCCAGTGGTTTGCCCAACGCGTCACGCTGGATCTCGGTCACTACGCCTTCCGGGTGCTGCAACGTCAGTGGCATGTCGTAGCTAGGCTGGTCATAGGCCAGATGTCGTGTTGTGGTCGACTGGCCGCGCGGATTGGTCACCTTCACCGACAGGTTGCCCACGTACTCGGTGCGAGTCACCAAGGCACCCAGTTCGGACGACTGGCTGACCATGACCGGTCGGCCCAGCGCGTCGTACTGTGTGGCGGTGCCGTCAAACGACGCATTGATGTCGGAAAGCTGGCGAACCGGATAGGACGCGAACACCCTCTTGCCGCTGGTGTCATAGCGAGTCACGACTGCGCTATCGAGAACGTTGTCTGCATTTTCAGTGACCAGCACCGGGCGGAACATTGCATCCAGATAGGTATCGGTCCGTCGCCCGCCCTGGGTTCGTGAGTGCTTCCAGGCGCCCGCCGGCACGCCGTACTGCGCGCCACCCAACCGCTGCAGGTCCATGGTGACCGCATTCCAGCTCACGGTGTCGCCACCGGGGAACTGCTGGCTGCGCAGGCGTCCCATGCTGTCGTAGCTGAAACTGGTGGTTGCCCCGATTTCATCGGTCAACGAGGTGATCCAGCCGTTGTCGTCCACCACAACGGCACGCGTCGCCCCATTGGGAGACTCAGCCGTGGCCGGCATCCGCAACTGCTGCGGGACACCGCGCTTCCACGCGGACAGATGGCTGGTATTGCCACGGGCATCGGCAACCGATGCCACCGTACCATCAGCCGCGTAGGTCACCTGCTGCGCCAACCGGCCAAAGGCATAAGCGCGCAGCGGCATCGCATTGGTCGTGTCGAACTCGGTGCGTGACTGCTCGACACCATTGACTACGCTGCGCGCTGACTGGCCATTCACCCATAGCGCCAGGTTGTCGTAGTAGGTGGTTGTGCTGGCGCGGCTCTGTCCGGCTGAATTGCCCTCGACGACGTTCACCTCGCGTGCAAAGGCATCGAAAGCCTGGACCGTGCGGGTGAACTGCACGCCATCCTGTTCCACCACGGTGGACTGTACGGGCCTGTTGTAGTGTGCCTTGAGGTCGTTCGCACCGTACTTGAAGTCCTTGCCGGCTTCTTTCGGGAATGGCGCCGAGTCAAGCTGGGCGTCGGGGTAGTAGTTGTTGCGGTCGACGCGCACGACGGTGCCGCCCGAGCGCGTGGTGGTCGACAGCAGCAGACCGTCGTTGTACGCCACCTCCTTGCCGAACTCATACACACGCACAACACCATCAGGCAGCGTTTCGGTGGTGACCTTCGGTTCGGACTGGCCCGGAGGAATCGCTGGGCCGCCGAGATCCTGCGCGTAGGCGCCATCAAGATTGGTGTACTGATAGGTCCACTGCGCAGTGGGCATGCCCGGACCACTGATGGTCTTGGCCACCAGCGACATTGCGTCACGATAGATCGGCGTGTAGTTCCAACCATCAGCAAACAAGTGATTGTCGCCGGAAGTCTGGCAATCCAGAGAGACGTTCTTGCGCCCGTGGCGGAACGGCCGGAACAGGAAGGTTCCCAAGGCGCCCGAAGGATGCTGGACGGTCATGGTGATCTCGGTGGGCACGATCTTGCTGACGCGTGCACACGTCGCCGGGTACTCCATGTACTCCCAAATGTTCTGCCCGATGAACTCGGGGAGCTTGTGCGTCACCGGCAGCGGCGCCAGGTTGTAGACCCACTGGTTCCCATCAGGAAGCGTCACCGTTCGTAGATCGCCGGCTTCGGTGTACCCGTAGGTCCACGTCCGTCCTGCAGCAGTGGCGGAAGCAATCAACCCGTTCGCGGTGTAAGCCAGACTGATCTCGCGGCCATCGCTGGCCACCATCCGCTGCAAGCGATCACCGTTCCACTCGTAGCGCAGCCAATTTCCGAAGCGATCAACGATCTGCGATGGGTACAGGAACACCTTTTTGCGCTTCAGCAACGCATTGCTTTCCGGCCCGTAGGGCTGCAGCGTTGCCCCAGTCGTGGGGCTGGCGACCATCCAGTCGAAGTAGTATCGAGCACCGTCCGGTGCGTGGCCAAGAAAGCCCTGTCCGGGCTGTCCACTTTTCAATGCCGTCAAGCAGGTGAATGTCCAACCTCCCTTGGTGTTCCACGGTGCTGGCTCTCCGAACTGGGGCTGTGGCTGGCGTGGGTCTCCGCTACCACCCAAAACCGGCTCACCGCCGCCTCCCGGCAGAGAAAGACGCACGCCGTCCCAGTATGTGTGTGTATCGAACACGACGATCTGGGTTTGCCGACGATTCCAGACGTCCAGCGCAGGTGGAGCAGCCACCTTGCTGCACCGTGCAGCAGGCATCCAGTAACCCGCTGCTTCCGTTTCCGGCAAATCACCATAAACGCCGGACAGCGACGGGATATCCAAGGCCCAATTGCCAAAAGGGCTCTCTCTGCTGCTGCTATCACTATCAGCGTAACTACGGTTCAGTGCCATGGCCAAGCTGCCATTGCCCGGTATCGAAATATCCGTGGCCTTGAAGCTGATCGAACCGTCATACAGGTTGACCTGCTCGCCAAAGATCTCGCCCTTCAAGGGCTCGACCAGGTCGCCGTACTTCAAGCGCTTGTCGTACTCCTGGCGCCAGGTAGGCACGATTTGGGCGGAGGCGGGAACCGGTGCCAGTACGCAGAAGGCCAGTGCTGTCAGAAGCAGGCCTTTGATGGCGTTTGCCGCGCGCGGATGAGCAATGAGCCGTGACTGCATGAAGATCCTCCCTGGATCGACCTTCCTTGAGAGCCCCGCCCACATCGCGCCACTGTCGATGATCAGATCGGACGGTGCCCACTCCGGCAGACAACCACACGCTTGAACGCGGTGGGCGGGCATTGACCCATTTATGAATGAAAAATGAAGACTGTGTCAACATGGCGTGTCCGCCATGCCCGGCAAAGCCGGCCGACGCAGCACTCTCCCCGCCCGCCCCCGCCCCACCTAGAATGCCCCCATGACCACCCTGACCTTCCGCGCCGCCACGTCGGCCGACATCCCCGCCCTGATCACCCTGGTCACCTCGGCCTACCGCGGCGACGCCAGCCGCGTCGGCTGGACCACCGAAGCCGACCTGCTGGACGGCGC
>Ga0308172_1001977_pt1 | contig 11863 bp, 5 predicted proteins | sample PhyGR2_FD_202134 | JGI IMG/M metagenome (GOLD analysis project Ga0308172, IMG submission 202134) | Phyllosphere microbial communities from UC Gill Tract Community Farm, Albany, California, United States - DLSLSG.R2 | ecosystem: Host-associated > Plants > Phyllosphere > Unclassified | place: USA...
CAGGGTCTTTCCCGGGCCGAGGAAGGGCTCGACCGCGCGCTCGATCTGGCGCGGATCGAGCACGGTATTGCCGCGCACGATGTATTCATTGATGTTCACGCTGGGCGCAGGCGCTGCCTCCTGCGCGAACAACGGCAGCGGCATCGCGGCCAGGGCCAGCACCAGGGGATGCAGGCGCAAGGGAAGGCGGACGGCTCGGCACGGAACAGGAGTCATCGAAGGCATCGCGTCGTATCGAAGGTAATGGCCATGGAGCGGCGCGTGGGTCTACCAACAGGACGTGCACGTCGCGTCAAAACCGCCAACAGTTTTATGACAGCACTGTCATCTTTTGACAGCGCCGCAACGCACGCAGGCGGACCCTGCCTTCGCCACACGTCTTCATTGCAGAACGTCGATTGCTGCGGGAGATTCGAGATGCGTGAATCATTGATGGTGGAACTGCGCGCTGCCCTCACCCTTGCGTTGCTGCTGGCGTTGGCCCCGCTTCGCGCCGGAGAGGCGAAGAAGCAGGACGATGCCGCGCCTTGCATCGAAGTACAGGTCAATGGCGAGCGCATTCCGGCCTGGGACTGCCTGCAGCGCAAACTTGCGCCGGCATCGAAAACGGCGAAATCACCGGCGCTGCCGGAGGCCGAACGCCTGATGCGGCAGCCCGGCAACCAACTGATGCAGTACAACCTGGAAGGCACACGACAGCGCATGGGCGATGCCTTTGGTCGTTCGGTGGTACCGCAGCGCCCGGCGCGCTGAGCCAGCGCCCTTGTAGAGCCGAGCCCATGCTCGGCTGTCTTTGCATTCATCGGCGATGCCGCACAGGAGCAGCCGAGCGCAGGCTCGGCTCTACAGTGCGGCCGGCACGATGCCATCGATCGGCACCGGCGGCAGCTCAGGCACCGGCAAGCTGCGCGATTGCCCTGCCTGGTTCAGTTCCACCGCGCTGGCACTGATGCTTGCCAGCACCGTGCAGGGTCCGAGTCGTTGGCCGGGCGCATACGCTTCCGCCGGGCGTCCATCCACCGAGAGCAGGGCCAATGGCGCATGGTCACCGGCCATCACGCCCAGCACCACCACCTCGGTCTGCACTGCACCGGGGGACAGCAGCCGCACCAGCGGCAGGCTGGCCACTGCATCGAACATCGGCCGTACCTGCGCCACGGCCTTCGCCTCGCTGGCCGCGGCCGCTGGCGCCACCGCAGACAGGGTGACACCCCAATAGGTCACCACGGCCAGCAGCAGCGTCGCCGCCAGCAGGGTCAGTATGCGATTGCGATCCCAGCGCCTGCCATCCATGTTCCGCACCACCGCCACGTTCGTGTCCGCCTACGCTAGCAGCTGTGGCTGACGCTTTTGTTTCATCATGCCGGCCTACGCTGGCAGGTATCGACCCGGACAGGAGGCAACGTCGATGCAGCGCGTGCAGCGTGGTTTCACCCTGCTGGAACTGATGGTGGTGCTGGTGATCATCGGCATCTGCACGGCCGGAATCGGGCTGGGCCTGGGCAGCCTGCTCGACCCGGGCCGGCAGCTGCGACAGGAAGCCGAGCGGTTGGCGCAGCGCCTGCAGGTGGCGCGCGATGAGGCGCGCATCGATGGCCGCCCCCTGCGTTGGCAGGCCGACGCCAACGGCTATCGTTTCAGCCGCCGCGAAGGCAGCGGTTGGGTGACCGTTGAACACGATGATCTGCTGCGACCGCAGAAGTGGCAGGCAACGGGCATTGCGGTGCAGCCCGCCAACCCCATTGAGCTGAGCCCGGAGTGGATCGGTATCGCCTGGGAGCTTGGATTGTCGCTGGAGGGTCGCAAACTGCGCCTTCGTGATGATGGCAGCGGACAGTTGCAGGTCGTGCAATGAAGCAGGCGGCGCGCGGATTCACCCTGATCGAAGTGCTGATCGCATTGGCGATCGTATCGATTGCACTGGCGGCGGTGATGCGCTCGGTGGCAGTGGCGACTGACGATCAGTCACGGCTGCGTGACCGTCGCCTGGCATTGATGTGTGCGCAGGATCGCTGGCAGGAACTGCGCCTGAGCGGACAGGCACCGCAGGATGCCCGGCAACGCTGTGTGCAGGGGCGCAGCAGCTTCCTGGTGCTTCAGCATCTGGGCACGGGCAACGATGGCCAGCCGCAGCTGGAACTGAGTGTGGTTGCCGAGGACGCTCCTCGGCAGTCGCTGGCGCGGATGCAGTTGCCATGGACGGCGGCGCAATGAGGCGCGCCGTCCGCGGCTTCACCCTGATCGAGGTGATGATTGCGATCACCATCATGGGCGTACTGGCACTGATCTGCTGGCGGGCGCTCGACAGCGTGGCCAACAGCGACCAGCGCCTGCGCCAGGCCGATGCCGAGACCACGACGGCGCTGCGCGTGCTGCAGCAGTTCCAGCGTGATATCGAAATGCGCGCAGACGATGCGTTGATGAATGGTGCAGTGCGGCCGGCCGATCAACCGCAGCGGCTGCTGCCGCCTTCGCTGGTGAGCGAGCGGCATCCGGATGGGAGCTTCGCGCTGGAGATCACCCGCAGTGTCGGCAGCGATGGGCTGCGCTGGCAGCGGGTGCGCTGGTGGCGGCAGGGAAGTACGCTTTGGCGGGCCAGCGGCGCAGCGACGGATCGGTATCCCCTGCCGGCGCCGGATCTGTCGAAGGGCATTGCCGTGGCGCGCGAGGTACAGCGGTTCGAGGTGCGGGCCTGGCAGCCAGGAACGGGATGGGCCGTGTTGCCGAGCGAAGGCGAGGTAATGCCGGCCACCGGACTTGAACTGCGGTTGGGCCTGCGCGATGGGCGTGGGCCGCTGAGTTACCGGCGGGTGCTGGAGCTTTAGGATTCTTCCCAGGCAAGGCATCCACGCACGGCGTGGATCTACGGTGGGTGCCAACCGTGCCTTGGTGGGTGCCGACCGTTGGTCGGCATTGTTGTTGGCTCCGGAATCCGCGCATTGCATGGATCCCCCCGCCTGCCGCCGGGCACTCTCCTGCACCCGGCGGCGTTGTGTCGGTGGTCCTCACCGCTGATGGCCGCTCCCTGCCCTCCGTGCCGTCCTGGCTGGGGCCGCCACCGCTCCGTGGCGGCTGGCCCGATGCTGTCCGTTCTTCCGGCCCGATCGCATCCACGCAAGGCGTGGATCTACCTTGGTGCCGACCGTTGGTCGGCACGCTTGCAAGAGGCCTACCGGCGCTGCGTGCCCTCGTCGCGACTTGCCTGCGGGAACTGGAAGGCACTGTTGGCGTCATAGCCAGCGTTGGCAGTATTGCCACGCGCCGGCGGGTTGATGCTGCTGGTGCCGCTGCCGAAGCCGAGGATCTGCACACTGATCACCGAAGGCTGGTTGCGCCGCGCATCATCCTGGCTCTTGCGCATCACATCCTGTGCCGCTTGGCTGGCGCTGTTGGCTGCTGCACTGGCCGAGGCCAGCGCGTTGACGTTCACCGTGGCCAGCACGGGCAGGCCCTTGCTTTCACCCTGTACCTGGATGTTGGCGGCATTGAGCACCTGCAGCGCGGCCAGGTTGATGTTGCCCGAGACGCGGATGCCAGCCTCGCCCGCATCGATGGTGCCCAGCGGCGCGATCAGGTCGACGTCGCCCGGTCGTACTTCGGCAATGGGGTTCAACGTTGCGATACCTGCACCACTGGCCGGGGCCTGCGGCGACAGGATCACGTTGCCCCAGCCGTCATAGACGCGACGCGGTGGCGTGTACAACAACGTGGTCTGCGAACCACGACCGGCGTTGATGTCACCCTGCTCCGACCAGGCCAGGATGTCTCCGCCGAACGTTGTCATCACCCGAGACAGCCCCAGCAGAACGCTGTCCTGGCTGAACAGACGGATGTCACCCTGCCCCTGGGTCACCAGCCCGGCACTGGCCGGCGGCACCACGCCCTGCACACCCACCACGATCTGTCCGCCCGGCGCCATCAGCTCGATGTTGCCGCCGGCTTCGGTACGCACGCCGGAGCCTCCGTACATCAGGATGTCGCCGGTGCGCTGGATCGTCGCCCCCGTCGCATCCTTGTCCGGCATCAGCGTGGCGATGGCCTCGCGGCCGCGCAGGTAAGAACCGAAACGCGGACCTTCGGCATCGGTGTACTCGCGGCCACCTTCACGCAGTTCGGCGTAGTAGACCTGGCGCAGGAAGATGCGCTGCTGTTCCTTCGGCAGCCGGTCGAATGCTGCCAGGGCCTCGGCGCCATCAACCGCCAGACCGAAGCGCTGCTGCAGCCACTCCCTCAACTCCTTGTCGTAGATCTTCACCGCCTTGCCCGGCTGCGCAGCCAACGACTGCGAGGAATCGGCGAGGTTGGCCGGATCCAGGTAGTGCGTGCGCAGTGCATCGAAATCAATGCCCTGGTTGCCGGCAGTCACTGCGATGCTGGCGCCGGGACGGGCATCGCCTTGCACGACGCCGCCCAGGCTCACGATGCTTCCGGCCTCTTCCTGGCGCAGCTGCCGGCCCGCACTCACTTCGACGTTGCCGGGGCCGGCAACCGTCAGGTTGCTGCGGATGATGTCCCGGCCCGCTTCGATCCCGCTGATATCGGTACCGCTGGTGTTGAGCGCGGTGACATCCGCGCCGATCACATCGCGACCGGCGCGCAGCTGTACCGCCGAGCCCGCTTCGTACCAGTCGAATACGGTACGCGCGCCGTTCTCGGCATTGCGCGACAGTTGCCGCCTGTCGCCGCTTCCCAGCCCGATGATATCGCCGGCCACTGCATAGAACCGGCTGGCCACGGTCGGTGTGGTTGGCAACAGCACGCCGAGCGCGGTATTGGGACCGAAGGCAAAGTACGGCAGCGTAGTGCCAGGACTGGCGCCGTTCCCGTCCGCGGGTACATTGCTGCGCACGGTTCCCGCGTTTCCGGGGCCTTGCGCGATGAAGCCGGGATTGAATGGGCCGGGGACACGGGCATCACTGCTTGAGCGCACAATCTGAGTGGCCCGGTCGGTAGCCAGGATCGATCCTCCCGCCAATACCTCCAGCCGACCCGACGCCGAGGGCGCCAGCACGATGACGTCCTGGGCATCGGGCACGCTGCCACTGCGCAGACTGGCGAGATTGATGTTCCCGGAGGCCGCGATGGCCGTGAACCGGGAGGGATACAACCAGTAGTTGAGATAGGCATCGCCATTGCTGGGGTTGATCCTGATCACCTCCCTACCCTGGTTGCTGCCGGTCGTGTGCTGCGTGCCAACCAGGCCCGGCGAGAGATTTCCGCCTGCGGAGAACAGGTCGAGCGCGGTGCGCGGCGTCCACAGCGAGAACCAGCTTGTGCCCGACGCGTGACCGCCCCCTTCCAGCAGGATATCGTTGAAATTGGCCACGGGAACCCGGCCGGGATCGGCGGCACTACCCAGTACCACATCGCCGCGCGCCTGCACCTGGGCGGTGGAATCGCCCAGCGCCAGCACCGGCCCGGCCATCGCAACGGGTGCGTCGGCCACGAACGGATTGTGCAGGCCCAACGTGCCGTAGCTGCTTTGTATCGCGCTGAGACCGCCGATGCGCGCCGCCTGCAGCAGCGTGCTGCCGCGTAGATTGGTCACGGTGCCGTTGAGATCCAGATCCTGCTGGAAACCTTCGGGCTGCTGCGCGCTTGCGCGCAGGCCGGGGTTGACCGCTCCGCCGCTTCGCAGCGTCAGGTCTCCGCCCCCCGTCAGATGCAATTCACCGTTGCTGACCCGTCCGGTCGACCCGACCGCCGCGACGATCGCGCTGGAATGGGGCGCCGTCAACAATCCCAGAGCATTGCCCATCGGCGCGATCACGCCCGAGTGGCGGCCTGCTTCCAAGGACAGATTACCGCCGCCCAGCGTGCCGAAACCGGTAAAGCCGACCAGGCGAGGCGTCGCATCCAGCTCAGGGCCCACCGTGCTGTAGGTACCGAAATTGATCCACCAGCTGGTTGCGCTCTGCACTACACCAGCAGTCGTGCCCGATCCCTGGCGCCACAACCAGTTGCCCACCGCGGCGCTGGAATGCCCGGCCTGGTCGCGCTGCGGCGTGCCCGCCTCTGCGCGCGCGCTCCAGGTATCACCGGTGATATCGCGGCCCGCTTGCACGTGCAGATTGCCACCCTGGTCGGGATACCACGCCTGGTAAGTGGCGATGGCGGCATCGTAGCGGCCGGACGCCTGGACCGGGCCCAGCAGCGCGGTGTTCCTGGGCACTGGGGCCCGCCCCGGGGTGAACTGCGTGTCACGGCCATCACCCAGCGCCGTCGGCGCACCTGCGGTGTACACACCGAAACCGGACTTCATGCGCACATCCTGCGCGGCCAGCAGCGCCAGGTCACCCTTGCCGGTGCGCAGGACGCTCCAGGCCGGTGCACCCAGGCGCTTGCCATAGGTCGTGACTTCAGTCAACGTGCCGCCGCCATAGCAGTAGCCCATCGCCGCGCAGATTTCTTCCTCCGACATGCCCATCTCGGCCCCGAGCTCCGTAGCCGGGCGGCCGACCCACGATTCATCGCCCCACCATGCCAGCGAGCCTTCCTTGTCGACCAGGCGCGGGGCCGGACCGCAGTAGGGTCCGGAATCACAGACATCGCTCTCGGTCATGCCAAGCTCCCGAGCGAGATCCGCTACGGGTTTTCCGACCCACGACTCATCGCCCCATAGATCCAGCGAGCCATCCACGGTGATCACGCGGTCGCCCTTCCATTCCGTCGTCGTGGTCACCGTACCGATGGTGCTGTAGTGGCTGTCGGCCAGCACGATGCTGCCGTCACTCCCCCAGCGCCGGGTACGCGGATCGGCGGCGGTCGTATCAGCACCGGCCACCGCGGTCAGGTCCCACGAGGTGGTGCCTTCGGGCAGCATGGCCGCCAGCGCCCAGTTGCGGCCCTGGCGTCCGCTGGCATCGGCCGCCCGCAGCTTCACCGGTGCATCGCCTGGCAGCTCCACCTTGGTCATCGACGGGATGATCGCACCGGCATGCAGGTTCAGCGCGCCTGAAAGCTTCATCGCCATGGGCAGGGCGACGCCGGCCGGCCACACCTGTGCGGCCAACGGCGCCGGCGTGCGCAGGCGGAAACCGGCACCCAGTCGGGCACCGGACTGCAACGCCAGCGCCTGTGCCAGCACGGTGCCGGCCACCATCACCTGTCCGCTGTCTGTGGTCACTACCGCGCCCAGCACGGTACCGGCCGGCAGCAGCAGCGGCCCGGACAACACCATCTCCGCCGGTAGCACGGTTCCGGCCGGCAGGGTTACCGCCTCGAAGGGCAGCGCATAATTCAGCGTGGCACCGGCGCGGAACTCGGTGCCGCCCTGGAGCTGGACACCCTCGCCCGACACGATCAGGTCACCGCCAAACGCGGTGTTCGGTGAACCCGTACTGCGTCCTTCCAGCAACACCCAGCCGTCTTCATCGGGATTGGCAGGCGGTGGCGCGAACCCATCGTTGATGCTGCCGTAGACATTGACGTCGCCCTCGGCACGCAGTACCAGCGCGGCCGACTCACCGAAGCCACGGCGCGCAGGATCGGCCCGGTTCGACTGCGGTCCGTAGCGGTAGCCGGACAGATCGATATCACCGGCCACGACCAGATCACCGCGCGGGTTGTCACTGCTGGTTCGCGCCATGATCTGCACACCGGGGCGCAGGCGATAGCTGCCCAGTGCGGAGATGCGCTGCTGCAATCCGGTATTGGCCAGCGCGGCGTTCATCCATTGGCTGTTGTCCGGATCCACCACCGTATCCAACCATTGCTGGTTGATCACCTGCGGACGATGGCCATGCACGTCCGGAGCGCTGGCCAAAGGCGCCGAATCATAGCTGCGGAAGGCGTTGACCTGCACATCGCCGGCACCGGCGATGCGGATGCCGCTGGCCACCTCGATCGCTGCATCGTTGCTGCCCACGCGGGGCACGTTGAGCTTGACGCTGCCGCGTGCGCGGCCGTCGTTCTGGCCCGGCCCGCTACCGGTGGCCACCGACGTGCCGGCGCGCAGGTCCATCGAGGCAGCCGCACCCAGCTGCAGGCTGCCGTTGGCCGAGGTCAGTTCGATCATGGCCCGGTTCGGGCTGTCGATGATCTTGCCGTAGCTGTCCACGCGCAAGGCGCTGCCATGCGCGTCCAACGTGCCATCGATACGCAGCACGTCGCGGGCGGACAGGCGGATGCTGCCGACCTGTTCGCCACTGGCATCAATGCGGCCATTGACCTGCAGGCTGCCGCCATCGACGCTGATATCAACGTTGCGGGCCTTCACCTCATCGCCGATCACCAGGTCGCCTTCGCTCAACTGGAAGGTCCGGCCACCGGTAATACCATCGGCGGTAAGCCGTGTATTGAGCCCGGAGAAGTCCTGCAACTGGCGTGCGCGCACCACCACTTCGCCACCGTCATAGGGCACTTCGGTGCCACCGGCGTCGTAGCGGCCGCTGGCACCGCCAAGCAACGAACCTGCCAGATCGACACGGCCGCCCTGCGGGCCCAGCGCAGCAACGGTCAAGCGGCCGCCGCGGTTGTTGCGGGCGGAAAGATCGATCCGCGACGCCGCGTCGGCAACGATGTCACCTTCGCGGCTCGACAGCGCCACGTCACCGCCCCAGCTGTACTTGTCCACGTCGAACAGGCTGACCTTGCGCCCTGCCATGTCCAGCACTGCATTGCTGCCAAGCACCACGCCCTGGCGTGCGTTGGCCTCAAACCTGCCGGACGCCAGCGCCAGCCTGCTGTCGATCACAACGCGTTCGGCCGTGATGGACAACTCCGCACCCAACGCATCGCTGCCCGCGGTCGCCGCGGCGCCGCGCAGCTGCACCGTACCGCCATTGCGGATGGCCAGCTGCGCACCCGCGTTACCCGTAAGCAGCGGGGTGACGATATCCAGCGCGCCGCCGCTGAACTGCCAGCCGCTGCCTGCCACGTAGTCGCCCTGGCGCTGGAAGACGTCCAGGCTGCCCTTGCCCGAGAACAGCATGCGGTCCGACGCTGCCAGGGTAACGCCGGCAAAGCCGAGCACCTGGCGACCGGCCGCCACAGACGAGTTGGGGCGGGTGAACGGCGCACGCCCCAGTTCCAGCACCCGTGTATTGATCTCCAGCTGCCCTTGGCCGAGCCGGCCCACCATCGCCTCGCCGGGCGGTTGTGCCAGCTCGCCGCCGGGCAGGTCGGTGCCGGCCAATGTCCCATCCCAGACCAGCGTGTCGGCGAAGATGCGCGCGCGGTCGGTGGCGGCAGCATAGCCGTGAATGGCCGGCGCACCCAGCACCAGATTGCGCAGGCTGCTGCGACCGGTCGCGCCATCGCGCGTATCCAGGTCAACACTGCCGAACACGTTGATGGCATCACGCGCGGTCAGGCTGAGCGCCTCCAGTGCGGGAGCGCCGATGGCGGTGTTTCCGCGCAGCAACCGCTGCAGCACCTCCTGGTTCATGGTCATGCCCGTGGGCAGGCCGCCGGCCGCCGACGCCATCGCAATGGCCTCGGTGCTGCCCAGGTTGAGTGCGGACATGCCCAGGCCGAGCTGGCGCGTGCCATAGCTCAGCGAGTCACCCATGTTCAAGGCGCCGTCGGTGACCACGTTGATGCTGCCCGCCGACAGCAAGCGGGTCTGCCCACTGCAGTCCGCCTCGCAACCGCCGATGTCGATCGCTACCGGCCCGCCGGCACTTCCGCCCTGTGCACTGAGCGCCGTCAGGCGCTGGTTGGACACGGCAAGCAGGCCGCCCGCGACCAGGTAGGGCGCCGTGGGCTGCGCCACGCTCGACGGGCCCGACTGGGACAGGGTGTCGATCGAAACGCCCTGCTCGACCAGGATACCCCTGCCTCCGAACGCGGCCGACAGCAGCACTTCCTGCGCCGTCAGGTTGACGCCGTTGCGCACCACGATGTGCTGTGCGCCGCCCTCCAGCGCATAGGTGGTTGCATCGCGCCGCAGCGTGCCGCCGATCAGCATCGTTACCGGACGGAATGCATTGAGCGTGGTATCGGAGACGGTAGCGCCGCGCCCGCTGGCGGCATCGGCGCCCTCGCTGGCGATCTCCAGCGTTGCACCATTGGAGACACGCAGATTGACCGAGAGCGTGCCGCCGAGCCCGTCACTGCTGCCGGCGCCAAAGCGGGACAGGCCGAGGAAGGTTGCCGCCGGGGTACCCGACCGTCCTGCGCCTTCACCGAACACCAGGTTGAGGCTCCCGGCATCCACCGTCCGCCAGCGCAGCGCTTCGCCACGCCGCTCGGCCACGCCGTGCACGAACGCGTTGTAGGAGGTTTCGTTGTAGCCGGCGTGGCGGCGAACCGCCTCCGCTGGTGTCAGCACCAGGTCGGTGAGCAACGGCGACACCGCCCCGCCCAGGCCCTGCGCGCGGTGCCCGCTGATGCGCCAGGAGCCGGTGCCGGTCGCCACCGGCGAGACGTTGCCCATCGCGCTCTCGGCGCCGATCTCGACGCGGAATGCGCCCTTCTGCAATGCGTAGTTCGCCGGCAGCAACGTGTAGGTTCCCGCCGGGAGTCCAGGCACGCCGTCCGGAATGACGATCTCCTGGCCGACACGGGGATCGACGCTGCCGTCACCGGTCGCCAGCGGTGCCTGCACGTCCGCTCGGCCCGGCACGATTGCGTAGACCGCATTGCCCGCGCGACTGAAGCCATAGCGTGGATTGGCATCCGCCAACGAATGCCGCAGGACATCGACCGAGCCACCGCGCCCGGCGACGAACGCAGCGCCGGTCAACTCACCTCCGCCGGAGACATCCACGATGCTGCCTGCGGCACCGTTGAAGGCGTTGGCGACGATATCCACACCGATCGGGGCATCGATCGATCCAGGAACCAGCACATCGAACTCGGCGCCGTTCCGGCGCCATGTCACACCGTCCACGGTACCGCCAAACGGAAGCGCCAGGCCGGCGCCACTGATCGAGGTCACGCTGCCACCCAGCAGGTCGACGCGGCTGGCGCGATTGGTGTTTCTTTCACCGCCACCCAGTTGGACGCGGCCCCACGGCGCCTGCACGTTGCCGCCCTGCACCACCGTCGCCGCGACCAGTTCCAGGCGGCCGAATGCCGAATCCGGTGCCGGTTGCGTGGCACTGCCAACGCCGTGGATGCGCAATACAGCTTCCGGGTTCTGCCAGGCAGGCTGTCCCGACGGACCGATGTCCGCAACGCCAGCGACGATGCGCCCGCGCGCCCGGGCCGCCGGGTACAGACGGGCTGCACTGATATCGATCGAACCCGGGGACGACAACGAAGTTTCCTGGGCGCTGCTGGCTCCCGGTGCCAGCAGGCGGATGTCGCCACGGCTGTCCAGGTTGACATGGTCGAAGCCCGCCAGCCAGCTAACGTCGCGCAGGTCGATCAGGTTCGCCTTCACATCGAAACGATGTTGCTTCCCTTCGTCGAACCGCGCCTCGACCGGCCGCAGCGTGCCCTCCCCCGCCGGCTGCCACCAGCGTCCCTGCGCAAGGCGCACGTAGGGCGCGCTCAGCAACAGGCGGCTGCCCTCGCTGTTGCCTTCCGCAAACCCCAGGGCGCGCTCATTCATGCCATGGATGCGCAGGCTCTGGTCCATGCGCAGATCGACATCTCCCTGGGCGCGGAAGTCGCCGAACAGGGCCAGATGATCGAAACCACCGGCCTCGATCTGCTCCATCGACAGTGCCGCATGGCCGTACTCAAGGCGTGCAGGCAGGTCCGCCGTCTGCGCGGCGTGCTGGGTCAGCGAGATCACCCGCGGCGCCAGCACGTCCTTGCCCAATGCCGTTCTGCCGTAGGTGCCGCCCCCAAAGGCAACACCGAGGGTGCCGCCGCGCGCGCCGTCGCCGCCCGCTGCTGCGTCCAGTTCGCCCTGCAGGTACAGCGCATTGCCCGCGCGCAGCACGATGCTGCCGCCATCGCTGTCCACCCG
>Ga0308172_1001981_pt1 | contig 11840 bp, 8 predicted proteins | sample PhyGR2_FD_202134 | JGI IMG/M metagenome (GOLD analysis project Ga0308172, IMG submission 202134) | Phyllosphere microbial communities from UC Gill Tract Community Farm, Albany, California, United States - DLSLSG.R2 | ecosystem: Host-associated > Plants > Phyllosphere > Unclassified | place: USA...
GAGATCGAGACCGAAGACGTCACGGTCGAGTTCGAGGCCGGTCGCCCGGTCGCGATCAATGGCACGCGCTTCGACGACCCGGTCGCGCTCGTGCGCGAGGCGAACACCATCGGAGGCCGTCACGGCCTCGGTATGAGCGACCAGATCGAGAACCGCATCATCGAGGCCAAGTCGCGCGGCATCTACGAGGCCCCCGGCATGGCGCTGCTGTTCCTCACGTACGAGCGCCTGGTCAACAGCATCCTGAACGAGGACACCCTCGCCACCTACCACGAGCAGGGTCGTCGCCTCGGCCGCCTGATGTACGAGGGCCGCTGGCTCGAGCCGCAGTCGCTCATGCTGCGCGAGTCGATCCAGAAGTGGGTCGGGTCCACGATCACGGGCTCGGTCACGGTGCGCCTGCGCCGCGGTGAGGATTACACGATCCTCGACACCGTGGCATCCGGAATGTCGTACTCGCCCGAGAAGCTCTCGATGGAGCGCGTCGGCGACGCGGCGTTCGGCCCGGTCGACCGCATCGGTCAGCTCACCATGCGCAACCTCGACATCGCCGACTCGCGCGCGCGCCTCGAGCAGTACGCCTCGCTCGGCCTCATCGGCGGCCCCACCGGCGAGCTGGTCGGCGACGTCGCTGCCGGCGGTGCGCACGAGATCACCGAGCCGGCCGCTCCCCTCGACGCCGCCGGCGAGCGCCTCGCCGAGGCGACGGATGCCGCGGGCGAGGCCGCCGCGTTCGACACCGGCACCGACTGACATTCGCTCCCCGAAGAGCCCGCGACCCCCGGGGTCGCGGGCTCTTCCGCGTCCGCGCACCTCAGGTCCCTGAGCTTGTCGAAGGGACCAGACCCGCGCTCCCGCCCGGTGGCTTCGACAGGCTCAGCCACCTCCACTCGGGACCTGCTCACTAAGTTGCACATGTGCGTGCAATTTCGGCGTACACTGGTCATCCGTGAGCACACCCACCCGCCGCGATGCCGTCGAGAACCGCGCCGGCATCCTCGACGCCGCCACCGCGGCAATCGGCCACGACCCCCGCGCCTCCATTGACACGATCGCGCGGCGGGCGGGGTTGTCGCGCCGCGCGCTCTACGGTCACTTCGACGATCGCAACGCCATCGTCCGCGAGGTCATCGCCGCGGGCGCGACGCGCTTCAACGCGATCGCCGCCGAGATCGACGACACCGACTCCCGCGTGGCGCTCGCACGTCTGGCATCCGAGCTCTGGCGGGAGGCCGCCCACGTGCAGGCCGCCGCCGCGCTGGCCCTGGACGACGCCCACGTCGCCGAGACCTCCGCCGCGTTGGCTCCCCTGCGTCGCCGCATCGATGCCATCGTCCGGCACGGGCAGGCCGCGGGCGAGCTGCGCACCGACCTGCCTGCCCCCACTCTGGCGCGGCTGCTCGAAGAGACCGGCCGCGCCGTCGTCGCCCGTGTCGACGCCGAGTCCTCGAGCGCCCGGGCGATCGCCGTGTGCGCGGTGCTCGGCATCGCCGGCCTGTCGTGGACCGAGGCTCGCGCCCTGCTGGCTCAGCACCCCGACCTGGAGACGTCGTGAGAGTCACCCTGAACGCCGTCGCGAAGGGACGCGCGAAAAGCACACTCCCCGAGACGTCGACCGCTTTCGAGACCGGAGAGGCGACGCTCGTGGTCGCCGAGACTGAGCAGCGTCCCACCGTGCTCGGGCTCGTGGCATCCGGTCGCATGAAGGTCGACAGCGGCTCCGTCACGATCGACGGGCGCGCCGACTCCTCGGCGATCCGCCGACGCGTCGCTCTCGTCGACGCCCCGATCGTCTCGGAGCCCGAGCCCAACGTCACCGTGACGGGCGTCGTCGCCGAAGAGCTCATGTTCGCCGGGCACGCCCCGACCCCGTTCGCCGCCGCGCGCTGGCTCGAGGGCATCGGTCTCGACGCCGTCGCCGGCCTGCCGATCGGCAACGTCGAGCCGGCGGCCCGCATCCGTCTGTTGCTCGAGCTCGCCGCGCTGCGTGCGGACGTCGACGGGCTCGTTCTCGTGGCCCCCGACCGCCACGGCGGGGAGCCGCTCGACTGGTGGCGCATCGCGCGGGAGTTCGCCGAGCGCGGGTACGCCGTCCTCGTGGTCGCGGGGCACGCCTCGCGCACCGCCATCGACGCGTTCGACGAGAAGGAGAAGGCGACCCGATGAAGATTCCCCAGATGATCGCGGCGGAGCTTCGTCGGCTCACCTCGACGCGCATGTCGGTGCTCGCGCTCGTCGCGCTTCTCGCCGTGCCGATCCTGTACGGCGGCCTCTACCTGTGGGCGAACCAAGACCCCTACGGCAACCTCTCCAGCGTCCCCGTCGCTCTCGTCGTCGATGACCGGGGGGCCGAGGTCAACGGTCAACAACGCAACCTCGGCGACGAAGCGGCCGAGCAGCTGCTCGACAGCGACACGTTCGAGTGGCACCGGGTGTCGTCCGACGCCGCCGACGCCGGGCTCCAGGCCGGTGACTTCGACTTCGTCGTCACGCTTCCCGCCGACTTCACGGATGCCGTGGCCTCGCTGTCGAGCGCGACCCCGCGACAGGCAGACATCGAGCTGCGCACGAACGACGCCAACAACTACCTCGCCTCGACCATCGGCACGCAGGCCGTGGCTCGCATCCAGGCATCCGTGGCGCAGAAGGTCGTCGACGAGGCGGGACTGACCCTGCTCGACGCGCTGCACACGATCCGCACGAAGCTCGTGGATGCCACGAGCGGGGCGACCCAGCTCGTCGACGGCCTCACGTCGGCCAAGGCGGGCTCGTCGCAGCTCACCAGCGGATCCGCGACCCTCGCCGACGGGGCGGGACAGCTCGCCGATGGCACCGCCCAGCTCGCGGCGGGGGCGAATCAACTGCGCGACGGCACCGCGCAGCTGCGCGACGGGTCGGCGCGTGTCGCCGACGGCGCCCAGCAGGTCGCCGGGGGTGTGGACCGTATCGATGCCGCCGCGCGGCAGGTCGGCACCATAGCGGGAGACGCCGCGGCGCAACTGCCGCAGGCGCGCGCCGACATCGCGAAAGCCCTCACCGATGCCGGCCTCGATCAGGCGCGCGTCGACGAGATCCTCTCGCGTCTCGACCCCGTCGGTCAGCGCCTCGAGACGGCGAACTCGCGCGTGCAGGCCACGGTCGACCAGATCGATCAGCTCGACGACGGCGCGCGACAGGTCGCCGCCGGCAGCGCGACGGTCGCGAGCGGAGCCTCGTCCGCGGCCGACGGCGCGTCGGGCCTGGCCACGGGCGCCGCGTCCGCGGCATCCGGTGCATCACAACTGCGCGACGGTTCGGCGCAGCTCCGCGACGGAGCGGCGCAGCTCGACGGGGGAATCGGACAGCTCTCGAGCGGTGCCACGCAGCTGCGCGACGGCCTGGCCGCGGGCGTCGAGCAGATCCCCGACTCCGACGACGCCACCCGCCAAGCGCAGGCCGCGGCGATCTCGGACCCCGTCGCGGTGGGCACGAGCTCCGTCACCAAGGCGCAGAACTACGGTGCCGGGCTCGCCCCGTTCTTCGCGGCGCTGGCGGGCTGGATCGGCATCTACGCCCTGTTCCTCATCGTGAAGCCGGTGTCGAAGCGCGCCATCACGGCGCTGCGCTCCCCCGTGCGCGTCACTCTGGCGGGGTGGCTGACTCCTGCGGGCCTCGGGGCCCTGCAGATGGTCGGGCTCTTCACGGTGCTCGCGATCGCCCTGCAGTTCTCGTTCGCGAATCCCTGGGCAGCGCTCGGCATCCTGCTGTTCGCCTCGGCCACGTACGCCGCGATCGTGCTGGCGCTGAACGTGTGGCTGGGCTCGGTCGGACAGTTCCTCGGTCTCGTGCTGATGGTGCTGCAGCTCGTGACGGCGGGCGGGACGTTCCCCTGGCAGACGCTGCCGGCCCCGCTCGCGGCGCTGCACCACGTGCTGCCGATGGGCTACGTGGTGGATGCCATGCGGCAGGTCATGTACGGCGGCGACGTCTCGCGCGTCGGGCCCGACCTGCTGGTGCTCGCCACATGGATGGTCGGCGGTGTCGTGCTGGCGGCGCTGGGTGTGACGCGTATGACACACCACCGCACCCTGCGCGACCTGCAGCCGAGCCTCATCGGCTGACACGTGGAATCCGGGGCGGCGGCCCGTGAGAACCGCCGCCCCGGAAGGATGTCAGCCGACGCGGCTCGCCGACCGGCGGGTGTACCAGGCGATGCCGCCGGCCACCAGCAGGAACGCGGCGAGCAGACCCGCTCCGAGCGGGGACTGGGCGCCCGTGGCGGCTAGCGTCCCCGCCGCGGCGACGGTGATGCCCTGGCGCGCGATCACGGATCCGTCAGCGCGCGTGACGATGATCGTGTGCGCTCCCGGCGCCAGGTCACGCGGCACACGAACGTCGAACACCGTGCGGCCGGTCGCGTCCGCCGCCGGGATGCCGGAGATGCGGATCGGGTCGCTTCGCAGCTCCGCCGACATCTGCTCGCCCGGGTTCAGGCCCGTGACGGTGACGCGGAAGACCCCGCCCTGCTCGACCGCGGTGGTCGACACGGCGACCGCCGCGGTCGCGCTCGCGGTCGGCGCGGGCGACGACGTCGAGGTCGGGACGGTGGTGGGCGACGGCGACGAGGTGATCGTCGGCGACGGGCTTACCGTCTCGGTCGGCGTCGGCGACGGCGTCGGGGGCGATGCCTCCGTCACGTCGACCGTCGCGGTCACACGGATCTCCGTGGTCGAGAAGGGCGCGCGATCCTGCGCGTTCCACGCGGTCGAGCCATCGCGGCCCACCCAGGCGTTGTCGTTGGCGCCGATGCTGCGCACAGTGCCGGTGACGACCGTCGAACCGATCTTCGAGGTGTCGACCCCGCTGACGTCCCACTGCACCGGCAGCGAGGAGTTCGCGCGGCCGTAGGCCGTCTTCACCTCGGCGGCCGCCGGCAGCGCGGCCTCCGCGTCACCGCCGCGCTGCACCTCGACGTGGCCGAGATCGCTCGAGACCGCTGCGACGGCGTCGGCCGCCCGGACGCGGTCGTAATCGGCCCGCGTGAGGTCCAGGATGCCGCCGTGCTTGGTGTGCGGGGGCATGTAGTAGTCCGCGCTCTGCAGCACCGCGAATCCGGCATCCAGGTTGGTCGTCGTCATCGGCTTGTACCCGACCGAGGGGATGACGTCCACGTACAGGTACCACTGGTCGGCGTCGTTGCGCTTGAAGCCGGCCGGCCCCTCCACGCCACCCGCGTTGCCACCGGCCCACGAGGCGCCGATACGTTCCTGCACACGGGTCCACGTGGTGCCGCTCTCCCACCAGGTCGGCGACGCCGTGACATCCATGTAGATGCCCTTGCCCTGCGCGTTGTCCTTCGTGATGCGGTACGTCTTGCCGTCGTTCTGGATGAGGGTGGTGTCGATGGTCTCCCCGCCGTCGTCGACGAACACCCCGCCGTAGCTGTAGGTGTCGGTCGTGAAGTCCGTGGTCGACCCCCACAGTATGCGGCTGTAGCCGGGCTGCGAAGCGCCCTCGCCGTAGATCTTCGACGCCCAGTAGACGACGAACGATCCCTTGCCGGTGCCGTCGAAGTTCGGCACCCAGGTCGCCTCGGGCGCCCACGCCATGCCGAGGCGGGGCGACGGGGGTGCGACGTCGAGCTGGCGCGGAGCGGACCACGTCACGAGGTCGTCCGACTGCCACACCACGAGCTTCGTGCTGCCCTTGCTCGACCAGTAGCACCAGTCGAAGCAGCCGTCCGCACCGTTGTCACCGCCGAAGACGCGCAAGTCGGTGGCGATGATGTAGTACGTGCCGGTCTCGGGGTTGCGGGTGATGTACGGATCGCGCACACCGGTCGTGCCGAGAGCCGACGCCAGGATGGGCTGGCCACCGTTGAGGGGATCCCACTGCTCGGCGTTGTTGCCGCGCGAGACGTCGAGGTAGATCTTCTCGGCATAGCCCTGCGAATCCTCGATGAAGTGCACCATCAGGTAGCCGTAAGGATCCGTCTCGGCGGGGGCGGGCTGCACACGGGCCGTGATCTGGCGCGTCGCGGTAACTCCGCGCGTGGTGGCCGTGGCCGTCAGGGCCACGTCTCGGGCGGGTTCCCCCGCGGCCGGTTGCGTCACGGTGAGCGTGCGTCCGTCGGAGGCGATCGATGCACTCGCATCGGTCGTCGACCAGCGCACGGTGCCGCCGACATCGGGCAACGTCATGGTCGTGTCGGTGACCGCGACCGGGTCGGTGAGCTGCTGCAGGGATCGCTGCGCCTGGGCCCTCACCTCTTCTGCGTGCTGCTGGGCGTCGGCGTCGCTGACGGCCGCCACCTCGCCAGCGCTGAGGGCGCGGTCATAGACACGGAACTGCGACACCGCACCCTGGAAAAGCGGGTCCGGCCACGGCGAGCGCCCGATCGTGTTGAGGCTCTGGTCGGTGATGGATGCCGGGGTCAGGGCGGTCGTGGTCGACCCGGCGAGCTGACCGTCGATGTAGAAGGAGAGGGTGTCGGTCGCGCCATCGATGACCGTGGTGAGGGAGTACCAGCGATCGGCGTCGAGGTTGGTCGTCGAGCGCGCGTTCGCCTCACCGCCACCGTACGAGTTCGTGATCGCTGCTCGTGCGGAGTCTCGGACACTGGAGAAGAAATACGTCTGGGTGCCGTCGTTGCCAATGTTCCAGAGGAAGTTGAACGCGTTCTTCATGCTCGCGTCGATCTTGACCTCCGTCGTGATCGTCGCCGCGTCTTTGCCGATGAGGAGGTTCTGCGGGAGGCGCACCCAGGTGCCGCTGGAGTCCTTCGGCCCGCCGGTGAAGGTCAGTGCGCCGTCGGCCCACTGGCTGTCGTTCGCGTTCTCGACGGTCGCCGAGCCGAACGCGGATCCCCGCGCATCGTTGGCGACGGTCGCACCGCTCGTCTGATCGAAGCGGTAGTCGACCAGAAGGCCTTCCGCGGGCGCGGCATCGGCCGCGGCCCCGGCGGCGGGGGCGATCACTCCCGCGCCGATCGTGGTCAGGGCCAGCGCACCAGCGACGACTGCTCGTCGCACGGATGACCTCAAGCGCCGCTCGGGCGCGGGAGAAGTCCCTCGGGTGGGGGGCATCGTCACATCCTCGTCACGGGGGACGCGCCGTCGCATCCCTGCTCGGAGCAGCATATTGTGAGCGCTCACACTTCACAACACGGAGATGCCGGATCGTCACATCGGCAGACGGACCTCGAACACCGTTCGTCCCGGCACGCTGTCGACCGTGAGGGTGCCGCCATGCGCATGCGTGATCGCTTCGGCGATCGACAACCCGAGTCCCGTACTTCCGGCGTCGCGGTTGCGTGCGTCGTCGCCGCGCGCGAACCGGTCGAAGAGGCGTCCGGCCAGGTCGGGATCGATGCCCGGGCCCGTGTCGATCACGCGAAGAACTGCCTCTCGTCCCTCGCGCGTGAGGGAGAGCGTGACGATCGTGCCCGCCGGCGTGTGGGTCTGGGCGTTCCGGAGAAGGTTCGCGACGACCTGACGCAGGCGGTTTTCGTCACCCGTCACCGAGATGAGATCGTCGGTCACGTCGAGACGCCACTCGTGCGTGGCATCCGCTGCCTGCGCGTCGCTCACGGCATCGACGGCGAGGAGCGTGAGCTCGACCTCCTCACGACGCAGCGGCTGCCCGGCATCCAGGCGCGCGAGCAGCAGCAGGTCGTCGACGAGGGATGCCATGCGCTGCGCCTCCGACTCGATCCGGTCGAACGAGCGCGCCTGCGTGGGCGTCATCGGTGCGGCCTCGCCGAGGGAGAGCTGCGCGTACCCGCGGATGCTGGCCAGCGGCGTGCGCAGTTCGTGACTGGCATCCGCGATGAACCGGCGTAGTTGATCCTCGCTGTGCTGGCGGGCCGCGAGCGAGGACTGCACGTGTCCGAGCAGCTGGTTGAGCGAGGAGCCGACTCGTCCCACCTCGGTGGTGATGTCGGTGTCCGCCGGGGCGACGCGGTCCGGGATGTCGACGATGCCCGCGCTCAACGACAGCGTCGACACGCGCTGCGCGACGTTCGCGACGCGCTCGAGCGGCCGCAGGCTCCGGCGCACGAGCAGCGACAGCCCGAGCACCGCGACGAGAAGGGTGACGGCCGAGACCGCGACGAGGATGACGCTCAGCGCCGCCGTGGTGGCCGCGACGTCGGCCTGGGAGATCCCGGCGAAGAGGGTGGCACGGTCGTCCTCCGCCGCCGCGACGCGGAAGGACCCCAGGTCGCCTCCCAGATCGACGGTGGTCGGCTCGCGGTCGGTGGGCACCGTCGACCGCAGCAGCGCGACCTGCTCGTCCGTCAGCGTGACCTCGGTGCCGTCCGCGCGCGTGTACCCGGAGGTGCGGAGGGTGCCGTCGCTGCCGATGACGGCCTGCAGGGTGCCGATGCGCGGCGCCGGCGCGCCGTCACCGCCGCCCGGCGGCCGCCCGCCGCCCGCGCCGAAGCCCTCGAACGCATCACGACCCACCGCGAACGACAGGCCTTCCCGCACCTGCTGGTCGAGACGGTCAAGCGTGAAGGAGCGCAGGGCGAGCACCGTGGCCACGCTCATCACGAGGAAGGCGAGCAGCACCAGTCCGCTCGTTCCCACCACGAGCGTGCGCCGCAACGTCCACCGGCGACGGGTCATGGCGTCTTGATCGTGTAGCCGACGCCACGCACGGTGTGGATGAGCGGCTCGCCCAGGGTGTCGATCTTCTTGCGCAAGTACGAGATGTAGATCTCGACCATGCTGCCGTTGCCGCCGAAGTCGTACCTCCACACCTGGTCGAGGATCTGCGCCTTGCTGAGCACCCGGCGGGGGTTCTGCATCAGGTATCGCAGCAGCTCGAACTCTTTCACGGTGAGCTTGATCGGGATGCCGCCACGCTCCACCTCGTACGACTCCTCGTCGAGCGACAGGTCGCCCACGCGCAGCCGCGGGTCGGCGTCCGCGACGGCGGCGACGTGGCGCCGGGCCATCCCGCGCAGCCTCACGACGACCTCCTCGAGGTTGAACGGCTTGGTGACGTAGTCGTCGGCGCCGGCCGAGATCCCCGCGATGCGGTCCTCCACGGCATCCTTGGCGGTGAGGAACAGCACGGGTGCGTCGTTGCCGGCCGCGCGAATGCGCGTGAGCAGCTCCATCCCGTCGAGCCCGGGCATCATGATGTCGAGCACGAGGAGGTCGGGGGCGAACTCACGGATGACGCCGAGAGCCTCCCCGCCGTTCGCGGCGACGCGGACGTCCCATCCCTCGTTCTGCAACGCCATGCGCAGCAGCTCGCTGAGGTTGGCTTCGTCGTCGACGACGAGAGCTCGGATGGGAGAGCCGTCGGGGCGGGCCAGGGGCGCGGGGCGGGAGGTCACATCAGCCAGCATGCACGCTCACAGTCGGCGCCGTCACCGGACATAACCGCTTCATAGGAACAGTGAGGGAGCGGTCAGGGTTGCGTTCCTACCGTCGCCCCGACGGCCGCACCTCGCGACCGGAAGGAGAAGCATGTACGGCACGTACCTCCGACGAGAACTCGCCGGCCGTAAGAAACAGACGGTGATCGTGGCGGTGGGGTTGGCGATCGCCATCGCACTCGTCATCATCGTCAACGCCCTCTCGGCCGGCGTCCGCGACGCTCAGACGCAGGCGTTGTCGACGGTCTACGGCGTCGGCACCGATCTGACCGTCACCGGCGCGCAGACGCAGCCCGGCGAGGGCGGCGGCCCTCGGTTCGACTTCGGCGCCGACGACGGGACGTCCAGCGACGGCACCACCACCCTCAGCCAGTCGCGCCTGATGACCGACATGCTGCGCGGCACCCTTGACGCGAGCACCGTCCAGACCGTGACCGACCTCGACGGCGTCTCGGCCGCCACCGGCGCCCTGTCGCTGACGAACACGACGTTCTCGGGGCAGCTGCCCGATCGCAGCGCGCAATCCGGCACCGACATGGGTCCGGGCGGCGGCATGGGCGAACCGCCGGTGGGCGGTCCGGGCGGCGACGGGGGCAGCGCCTTCGGCATCGACTCGTTCACCGTCCTCGGCGTCGACCCCGCGGCATCCGTGGGCCCTCTCTCCTCCGTCACGGTGACCGACGGCCGCGCCCTCGCGGCATCCGACACGGGAACCGACGTCGCCGTCGTCGACGCCACCTACGCGGCGAGCGCCGACCTGTCGGTCGGCAGCACCATCGACGTGGGCGGCACGGCGATGCAGGTCGTCGGGATCGTCGCCTCGGCATCGGCCGACGCCGACACCGCCGCGAACGTCTACCTCCCGCTCGATGTGGCGCAGACGCTCGCCGGGGTGGGCGACGTCGTCTCGACCGTGTACGTGCAGGCGTCGGGGGCGGATGCCATCGACGCAGTGCAGAGCGAGATCTCGGCCGCGCTTCCCGACGCCACCGTCAGCTCGCAGTCGCAGCTGGCGTCGACGGTCTCGGGTTCGCTCTCCAGCGCGTCGACGATGATCTCGAACCTCGGCACATGGTTGTCGGTCGTGGTCCTGTTGGTCGCGCTGTCACTGGCCGTGCTCTTCACCATCTCCGGCGTCGCCCGCCGTACCCGCGAGTTCGGCACGCTCAAGGCCATCGGCTGGTCGAACGGGCGCATCGTGCGGCAGGTCGCCGGTGAGTCGCTCGCCCAGGGTCTCATCGGCGGTGCTGCGGGGCTCATCCTGGGTCTCGGCGGCATCCTGCTCATCAACGTGATCTCGCCGACCGTCTCGGTCGCGGCGAGCACCCCGACCGGTCCCGGTATGCAGGGCGGTCCCGGCGGCGGCATGGGCGGCTTCGACCAGGCCGCTGCCCAGGCCACCGACATCGTCCTCAGCGCCCCGGTGACCCCGGTGGTCATCCTCGCCGCGGTCGGCATCGCCGTGCTCGGCGGCGTCCTGGGCGGTGCCTTCGGCGGGTGGCGCGCCGCTCGCCTCAGCCCCGCCGCCGCCCTCCGCTCGGTCGCGTGACCGGCATCCCTCTTCAAGGAGACATCGTGACTCTCACTGCACCCCCCTCCGTGTCCACCGCCTACCGCCTCGACGGCGTCACCCGCACCTACCGCCAGCGTGACCGCGAGGTGCGGGCGCTGGACGGCGTCGACCTCGAGATCGCCGCGGGCGACTTCGTCACCATCCAAGGCCCCACCGGCGGCGGCAAGTCGACCCTGCTGCAGATGCTCGGGGCCCTTGACCGGCCCAGCTCCGGCACCGTCACGCTGGGCGACCTCGACATCGCCCGCGCCTCCAGCAGCGAGCTCAATCGCATCCGTGCCGCCGAGATCGGCTTCGTGTTCCAGGGGTTCAACCTCATCCCGACCCTCACCGCGGCCGAGAACGTCGACATGGGTCTGGAGCCGCTCGGACTCCCCCGCCCGGAGCGGCTGCGGCGCATCGCGGAAGCCCTGGTGCGCGTGGGTCTCGCCGACCGCCACGACCATCGCCCCGGTGAGCTGTCGGGTGGACAGCAGCAGCGAGTGGCCATCGCGCGGGCGATCGCCAAGGAGCCGCGCGTGCTGCTCGCCGACGAGCCGACGGGCAACCTCGACGAGGCGATGCGCGACGAGATCCTCGACGTGCTCGAGGCGCTCAACGGCGAGGGGCTGACGCTCATCGTCGTGACGCACGACTCGGCCGTCGCGCGCCGCGCCCGCCGTCGCCTGCGCCTGGCGAAGGGAGTCGTGACCGACATCACCGCCGGTTGAGGTGCTTGAGCCCGTCGAACGGTCCCACCCCGGCGGCTTCGACAGGCTCAGCCCCCCGGTCAGGTCCCTGAGCCCGTCGAAGGGACCCACCCCCACCCAGGTCCCTGAGCCCGTCGAACGGTCCCACCCCGGCGGCTTCGACAAGCTCAGCCACCCCCCGGTAAGGTCCCTGAGCCCGTCGAAGGGACCC
>Ga0308172_1001982_pt1 | contig 11838 bp, 7 predicted proteins | sample PhyGR2_FD_202134 | JGI IMG/M metagenome (GOLD analysis project Ga0308172, IMG submission 202134) | Phyllosphere microbial communities from UC Gill Tract Community Farm, Albany, California, United States - DLSLSG.R2 | ecosystem: Host-associated > Plants > Phyllosphere > Unclassified | place: USA...
GCTTCACGGATTTCATCCGGGATCATCGGCACCAGCGGACTGCCATCGTATTCATGGCCACCATGAACCATGAAGATCAGCGGATCGACAGCCTCGTAGAGATCCTTCGGCCAGTCGCACATGGGCGGCAGTGAAGAACCGGTCGGCAGCGCGATGCGGATGGCCGCAACCCGCTCCAGCCGGGCTCGCTCCACGACAGCGTTGGTGAAATGGGTGGTGCCGATCATGACCGCATCGATCGGGCGATCTGCCGCGCCGACATGGCCAGACACGTGAGCGAGGGCCGCCTTCACGCCGGACAGGACATCCTGCGTGGTCGGAACCTTGATCGAGGCAACGATGGCGTCTCCATCGATCAGAACGGCATCCGTATTGGTGCCGCCAACGTCAATACCGATGCGTTTCATGGGAATACCGATCTGAAATCAATGTCATAACCGAAGGCACGCGGACCAACGGCAGCAATGCCGGCAGGCGTCGTCAAGAGTTCCGGCGCCGGCAGGGCGATAACCGTGACACGCTGGCCATAGCGCACCGATTCCGTGCCGATGGCGCTGCCCGAAACAGTGTCGAGAAGGCAGATCAAATCCGGCGTCATGGCGACCGGCTGGCCGTCGCGGAAGGCGACCGCCCACTCGTTCTGGAAGGCAAGTTTCATGCGTGAGCCGCGATCGGCGTCGATGCCTTCAATGGTCGTACTGCCGCGCAGAAAGCCACCGGTGGTCTCGCGGGCGACATCCACCACCTTGCCGCGGAACAGCTGTTTGCCACCCTCATGGTTGAGAACCGCCTGAACCGGGTCATCATGGCGTGCACGCGCCTCCATCACCGCGCGCCCGAGTTCGGTCGCCTTTGTGACGGTGTAATGAATGCCCCATTCCTTCACTTCCTTGCCGGTGCGCGGCGCCTTGCAGGTGGCGGCGGTGGAACCAACTTCGGTGCAGACCTTGCGCGAGATGCGCTCCATCCATTTCCACGATGCAGCGCGCGTCACGATCACCTCATTGTCGCGTACATCGACGAGCGACAGCGGAAACATCGGCAGGTTGCCGATGGCGAATGAGGTCATCTGCGCTTCGGGATAAGCACGTCCCATGGCATCGGCATTGACGACGGGCCGGTCGAGCATGGCGGCGGCGAGGAAGGACGATAACGCATTCGAGCCGCCGATTTCCACGCTCATGATCGCCCGGAAAGGCTTGCCGAGATAATCCTCCATGACCTCGACCGCGCGGGCAAGATGAACGGGGTCTCCCAGCCGTTCCTGACCAACAAGCGGTGCACCCATCTTGGAGACGACCGCAACCATGTCGTCATCAGCAAGCGCCATGGGGTCCATGACCTTCACCCGTCTGCCTTCGGCATAAAGACGGCGCAGATTGAGCGTCGAGATATAGGGATTGCCTCCACCGCCCGTTCCCAGAATCCAGGCGCCGGTGGCAAGAGGTTCGATGTCATCTTCGGAAAATTCCTGGATCATGCGTCATCCTCGGGCATGCCGCAGCCTTTCCGGCGCAAGCGATGCTCCTTCCCTTTATCGTTCCAAGTCTCATCGGCCCCGCCCTGCGGCGGGACCGCTTTTCATGGGACGGAGATCACTCCGCCTTGCAGTCCCAATGGAAGTTGGAGAAGTTCAGGTCCCAGCTCTGCATGGGAATGAACTCGTAACCCTGAAGGCACTTGTTCGCCGCATAACGGCGGTTCGGCGCAACCGCCCACACATCCGGTTGAAGACCGGCGATCTTGGTCTGCAGTTCCTTGTAGGTTGCGTTCTGTTCGCTGGTATCGGTCGTGGCACGGACCTTGTCGATCAGCCCGTCGATTTCCGCGTTCTGCAGCCATTCCATCGACATCCATGTGCCTGATGCCTTGGAGTGATACTGGTTGTAGAACATCGCATCCGGAGATGGATAGGTCGGCGAGATATTCACCTGCGTCGACGCAGGCGTCGTTTCAGGCTTGGAGGAAAGCTCGACGATACGGTTCCAAGGCTCTGGCTTGATATCGAGCGTAATACCGATTTGCTCGAGGCTGGATTGCAAAAGCAGCGCCACTTCCGCCTCGAAGGCCAGCGAAGCGACATAGCTGTTGACCAGCGTGATTTTCTGGCCGGCATATTTCGACTTCGCCAGTTCTTCCTTCGCCTTTTCCAGATCGTAGACGCCGGGCTGAATATCGCCGTTATGCGCGTCCTTGAAAGCGTCGGATAGCGGCCCCTGCATGTCGAAACCGGGATAAATCACTTCCTGGATCGTCTTGTAATCCGTCGCATAGGCAATGGCGCGACGAACGTGAACGTCGTCGGTCGGGTAAACCTTGGTGTTGAGCTTGATGACGAAACCGCCGGCGGTGCGGGTCTGGATGAGCTTGTAACCCTTCATCCGGCCGATGGATTCATAAGTGTCGTTGCCAAGGCCGTGCGAGGAAAGGCCAAGTTCGCCCTTTTCAGCCAGCGCCTTGACGGTAGCGTCGTCGCTCGTCTGGACGAAGCGTACTTCGTCGATCGGCTTGCCCTTGGTCCAGCCAAGGAAATAGTCCGCATTGCGGGCAATGACCATATCGGCAGAACGGTTGTAGCTGACGAGCTTGTATGGGCCGGAACCGGCGGAATGTTCGCCCACATAGGCCTCGCCCCACTTGTCTTCGGGCTTGGCATTGGCTTCGATCAACGTCTTGTTCAACGCCATCATCAGCGGCGTGGAGGCCATGAAGGGCGAAAACTGACGCTCGATCTTCATGACGAGCGTCGCATCATCAGGCGCGCTGACGTTTTCGGGCTTCAGCACGCCGACGATGAGGTTCGACGGCCCCTTGTTGATGCCGAGCAGGCGCTGCACCGACCAGACGAGATCGGCAGCCTTCACCGCCGTGCCATCCTGGAACTTCGCATCGTCGCGCAGATGGAAGGTATAGGTCAGGCCGTCTTCAGAAATATCCCAGGACTTTGCCAGATGCGGCACGATTTCGCCCTTGGCATTCACCGTGGTCAGGCCGTCATACATGTTCACGATGGCCATGTAGCCGGTATAGTCAGTCACTTTCGCCGGGTCGAGCGAGCTGAATATCTGCATCGTGTTGACCGCGACCGAAACCTTGTCCTCCGCAAAAGCAGCGGAAGAAACAAGCGGCAACGCGATTGCCGTGCCGAGCGCAAGCACGGCAAGGCGGGAAGGAATTCCTGGCATTTTCATTGTCGTTCTCCTCTTTATTGCGGGTCATTTGCCCCGCTTATGGTTAGGCAGCCTTGCCGACCGGGACGGGCAGCGGTGAGAAAGGAATGTCCGGGTAACCGAAAGCCGCCGGTCCAACGACTTCGAGCGCGCGGGCGCTGCGCAGCAGATCGTGGCAGGGGATCGCGACCACGGCCACGCGCTGGCCGTAACGCAGGACTTCGGTGGTGATCGGGTAACCGGTATCGACATCGAGCAAGACGATCAGATCAGGAACGGTCACTTCCACCTTGCCGTCACGGCGGAACAGCAGGAATTCGTTCTGGATCGCCACGCTCGCCATCTGGCCCGAGCAATCGTCGAAGCCGGAAAGCTCGACATCGCCCACGGCAAAACCGCCGCGCAGATGGCGTTTCAGATCGGTGATCTTGCCGTTGAAGATGCGCCGTCCGCCTTCAAGCGCGCAGACAGCCGCAATCGGGTCTTCCTGCTGCTTGCGGGCACGGATCACCGCCTCGCCGAGCGCGATCGCCTTGGTGTAGGTTTTCGGAATACCATACTGGTGCACGTAGTGCGCCTGCATCGGCGCGGTCGCCAGCATTGCGCCGCCGCCCTGAGAAACGACGCAGGCGCGGGCCATGCGCTCGTGCCAGACTTCGGAAACGGCGTGGCTGAAGATCACGGCATTGCCGTGCAGGTCGCACATCACCGATGGCGTCGAACTGTGGCCGTAGATGGAGAAGGTCGTCATCTGCATCTCTGGGAAAGCCCGGCCCATGCCGTCGCAATCGAGGATCGGCAGGCCACCAAGCGCCGCCGTCACCAGCGGGTTCATGGAGTTCGAGCCGCCGATTTCCTCGCAGACGATGGCATCTACCGGCGTGCGGATCAGCTCTTCCATGGCGCGCAGGCAACGCAGACCCTCACGGCCCTCGCGAATGCGCTCCACGCCGACAACGGGGGCGCCAATGCCGCCGATGGACATGCAAAGCGCGTCCGGCTCGATGGCGTCTGTCGCAAGGATCTTCATCTCGTAGCCGGCCTTCATGGCCTCGAGTGCAAGCAGCTTGCCCAGATAGGGATTGCCGCCGCCGCCGGTGCCGAGAATGCCCGCACCGATTTCCAGCGCGTCGAGATCTTCCCTCGTCAGCGTACGCAATGCCGCTTCGTCATATTTCAGCTTGCGCGTCTCAGCCATGATTGGCTCCCATTTCTCCAACGACTTTCACATGAATGCGGGTGGCATTGCCGGGCAGATAGGCAAGCGGCATATCCTCGCGCTCGATGACTTCCAGCGTTTCGGCCAGTGCGCCAGCCGCAATCGCCTTTTCGCGTGCCTCGGCCTCCGCCTCCGCAAGCGCGCTTTCACGCGTGCGCCCCTCGATCAACGAGAAGACGCGGTCCGTCTCGCCGCTGATCTGCGCGATCGCTGCACCCACGGCATTCGCCACCGCGAAATTCTCGGGGCGGATGACGTCCAGATCACCGATACGGTCAGGCATGAGAATGGAGCCGCCGCCAACGGCGATCACCGGCACCGGTGATGACGAGATGCGGCTGCGCTCCACACAGGACTCGAGCATGTCGTTGATCTTTTTGACTGCGGCATCCACCAGCCGCTTGTCCAGAGTGGAAACCAGAGCCTTCTCGCCCACGTCCGCCTTGCCGGAGGCGACAGCGATATCGGTTGCAGTCAGGGTCGTGCCGCCGAAGCAGAGCGCCTCACGGCGGACGCGGTAACCGACTGATTTCGGGCCAACGGTGAGGCCATGTTCGCCATTGACCACCAGCGAGCCGCCACCGAGACCGATCGAGAACACATCCGGCATGCGGAAATTGGTGCGCACGCCACCAATATCCACCGTCGTGGACGCCTGGCGCGGAAAGCCGTGCGACAGCGAGCCGACATCGGAGGTGGTGCCGCCGACATCCACGACCACGGCATCCTTGAGGCCGGTGAGGAAAGCAGCGCCGCGCATGGAATTCGTCGGGCCGGAGGCGAAGGTGAGCACAGGGAAGCCGCGCACCACATCCGCCGCCATCAGCGTGCCGTCGTTCTGGGTGATGTAGAACGGGCAGGTTATGCCCGCTGCCTTCAGCGCCTCGCCGAAAGCGGCAACGGTGCGGTCCGCAAGCGAAAGAAGGCTGGCATTCATGATCGCAGCACTTTCGCGGGCGAGCAGACCATGCCGTCCGATATCCTTGGACATAACCACCGGCAGGCCGGGGCAGCGCTCCTGCAGGATATCCTTCGCCCGCACTTCCATCGCATCATTGATGCCGCTGAAGACGCAGGTGACGGCCGCGGCCTTCAGGCCCTTTGCGCGGATATCGGCGGCGATGCGGACAATCTCGTCCTCATCGAGGGCTGAGATTTCGCGACCGTCGAATTCATATCCGCCGCGGACCTGATAACCGTGGTTACCAACGATTTCCCGGAGGTCATCCGGCCAGTCGACCATCGGCGGCAGGCCGGCGCCGGACGGCAGGCCGATCCGGATGGCGGCGACCTCGTCCATATGCCGCCGCTCGATCACCGCATTGGTAAAATGCGTGGTGCCGATCATCACGGCACCGATGTGTGCCCTGTCGATGCCCGACGCCTCGATCACCTTTTCAAGGGCTTCGATGACACCGGACGTCACATCTTCGGTGGTGGAGGCTTTCACCCCCGCCAGAACAGTCTTTTCCTGTAACACAACGGCATCGGTATTTGTGCCGCCGACGTCAATTCCAACGCGATACACGTCAGGCTCCTCTTTTATCAATCGGTCGTTTTTACGAGGAAGCGCATACGCTCTTCCTCTGTCACGGTGGGTTTCAGGCGCTCTTCCTCGTCGGTAACGACGGGGATCGCCGCGATCAGCGCGCGGGTGTAGGGATGCTTCGGCTCGGCGAAAACCGAAGACGTCACCCCTTCCTCGACGATCTCGCCACGCAGCATGATGGCGATGCGCGAACAGAAATTGCGCATCAGCGAGAGGTCGTGCGAGATCATCAGATAGGTCAGGCCAAGCTCTTCCCGCAGCTGCAGCAGAAGGTCGATAACGGTCTTCTGCACGGAGACATCAAGCGCCGCCGTCGGCTCGTCGAGGATGAGGATCTTCGGTTCAGCCGCGAGTGCACGGGCAATGGCGACACGCTGCTTCTGTCCGCCGGAAAGTTCATGCGGATATTTACCGAGATAGGATTGCGGCAATCGCACCAGCCCCATCAGTTCCTGCATCCGGCGTTCGCGCGCCTCACCGTCCATACCGATGGATTTCAACGGTAGGGTAAGCGTCTGCCTGACCGTGCGCTTCGGATTAAGGGAAGTGCCCGGATTTTGATAGACGATCTGCGTCAGCCGCTTGCCACGCCCGGGAGATGGGGCGTCGATGACAAGATTGCCGGAGGTCGGGCGCGAAAGTCCCATGATCATCCGGGCGACCGAGGTTTTTCCAGAACCGGACTCGCCCGCAAGACCGAAAATTTCGCCGTCCTTCAGCGTCAGGTTCACGTCGCGCACGGCGTGGTAACCGTTGCGTCTGCCGTAAATCTTGTTCAGGCCCTCGATGGTAACGATCGGCGAGCGTGTGCTCTGCGCCAGATCGGCGACACGCGGACCGTAGAGCGGCGGCACCGCATCCAGTAGCGAACGCGTGTAGTCCGCAGCGGGAGCGTGCAGGATTTGCGTGCAGGGACCGGTCTCGACGATGTCGCCATGGTGCATAACCACGACCCGATCCGCCACCTTACGTACGACACCGAGATTATGGGTGATCACCAGCAGCGCCATATTTTCTTCGGCAACCAGCTGGTTGATGAGATTGAGAATTTCGTCCTGCGTGGTGACGTCGAGCGCCGTGCCGGGCTCATCCGCGATGAGGAGCTTCGGCTGATGCAGCAGCGCCAGCCCGATCAACACGCGCTGGCGCATGCCGCCCGAAAGCTCGGACGGATAGGCATTCATGACCCGCTCGGTATCGCCAAGCTGCACGCGGCGCAGAACCGCTGCGATACGGGTGCGGCGCTCTGTCTTGGACGAGTTGATGCCGTTGCGCTTGTCGGCAAAGCGCATGACATCATCGAGATGCGTGCCGATCTTGAAGACCGGATTGAAGGAAGACAGCGGGTCCTGCATGATCAGCGAAAACGTCGTTCCCTTCAGCGCCTCGCGTTCCCTTCGCGGCATGGCGAGCACATCCCGCCCGTCGATGACAATGGCGCCAGAGGCAATAGTGGCATTCTTCGGCAAAGTGCCGATGATAGCCTTGGCGGTGACCGATTTACCCGATCCGGTTTCGCCGATCAGCGCCACCCGCTCGCCGGCTGAGACTGTGAAGGCGACATCGCGCAGCACTTGGCGCTTGCGACCGTAGTTGGTGAAGGTGACGTTGAGGTTTTCGACTTTGAGAAGCGGTTCAGTCATGGCTTTAGCTTTCCACGTCGAACATGTCACGCAGGCCATCGCCCAGCAGATTGAAACCCAGCGTCACGTAAAGCACGGCCGCGCCGGGGCAGAGGACTTCCCACCAGAAATCCGGCATGAACTGGCGCCCATCGGCAACCATTGAGCCGAGATCGGGAGTTGGCGGTTTGACGCCGAAACCGAGGAAACTCAGCGTCGCGCCAAAGAGGATGACGAACGCCGCATCCAGCGTCGTCTTGACTGATATGACCGAGACGCAATTGGGCAGAATTTCGCGAAAGAGAATGTGCAGCGGACCCGCACCTGCAAGACGTGCCGCTTCGATATAGTCCTCGGATGCGATGGATTTCGACACCGAATAGATCAGCCGCGCATGCCAGGTCCACCATAGAAGCGTGATCGCGATCATGGCGTTCATCAAGGTGGGTTCCAGCAGGTTGGAGACCGCCAGCGCCATGACGAGGGGCGGCATGGCCAGCATCACATTCGTCAGGCCGCTGATGATTTTCTCGGTCCAGCCGCCGAAATAACCGGCGACCAGGCCAAGCACGGTGCCGACCGGGACCGAGATGCCGAGCACGCCGATGACGAGAAGAAGCGAGACCCTGAGCCCGAAGACAGTGCGGGAAAAGATGTCGCGTCCGGCCTTGTCGGTTCCGAACCAGTGCTCCAGATCCGGCGGCATGTGGCGGGCACGGAAATCGACGACCGCGCCGATATGTTTGGGATAGGGTGTAAGCCAGGGCGCAAAGATCGCCAGAACCAGCACCGACAACAGGATCAGCGAACCGATGACCGCTGCCGGATTGCGGCTGAAGCGGTACCACATCATGTAACCGGCGCTTAAGCCCCGATCGGTGGGTTCGACCATTTTCATATCAGCCATCAGCGAGCCTCCTTGCGGCGCAGGCGCGGGTCGATGATCGAGATCAGGACATCAACGATCAGGTTCGCAACGATGAAGAACAGGCCGGCCACCAGCACCACGGCAGTCACGGCATTGAGGTCTTTCTGAAGGATGGCGTTCAGCCCGTAGGATGCGAATCCGCCCCAGGCGAAGACCATTTCGATCACGAAGGCATTGCCGATCAGCGAGGCGAATTCGAGCCCCATGATCGTCAGCGGCGCGATGGAGGAAAGCTTCAGCAGATAACGGAAGATGATGACCCGCTCCGGCACGCCGAAGCTTTGCAGGGTGAGCACGTGATCCTTGCGCTGGTTCTCGATCATCGAGGAACGCGTTATGCGGGTGATCTGGCCGATACCGGCCATGGAGAGCGCAAAGGCCGGCAGCGCAAGGTGCTTCAGCGCATCCAGCACCACATCGAACCGTCCGGCAAGCGTACCGTCGATCAGGATGAAGCCCGTCGGGCCACCCTGCCAGCCAAGTGAATGATCGATCCTACCGATGATCGGCCACCCGGAGAGAAAGCGAGCGGCCAGCAGTTGCAGCGTGATGGCAAACAGAAAGCTCGGGATCGTCACGCCGGTGAGCGAGAGGATACGGCCGATATGGTCGAGCGGACGGTCGCGGTAATGCGCCGTGATGACGCCGAGCGGGATGGCGACGGCAAACATGAAGATGACTGAGACCAGAACCAGTTCGACGGTCGCAGGAACGGTCTGGGCCAGATCGGTGGTGACGGGGCGCTGGGAAACCAGCGAGAAGCCCAGGTCACCGTGCAGGGCGTTGCCGATATAGTCGAGGTATTGGGCGGCGAGCGGCTTATCGAGACCCATCTCGCCGCGCAGCGCATCAACTTGTTCCTGTGTTGCCGCAGGCCCGAGCGCCATGCGCGCGGGATCACCCGGCACCACACGGGCTAGAGCAAAAATCATGATGGACAGGGCGATCATGACCAGTACGAAAGCGCCGAGCCTGTTCAAAATCGCGACCAGCGGATGTTGCTGCATCGGTGGACCGTTCCTTGTGCATCAGTTTCCTGAGCACAAGTTTTCACCACATGTCCTTTTGAACAATCGCAGAAAGGTATAGTTTTTTGATAAATGAGTATAGGTTTTTGAATTCAAATCTCCTATCCCTGTCTGAATGACGCTTCTGCCGCGCACCACACTCTGCCGCCGTATCGCCAGCGAAACCGCAGGCGTGATCTTTCTGCGCGCGCCGGCGGGCGCCGGGAAAAGCGTTCTCATGGACTTGCTGGCACAAGAGCTGGGGACCGAGGTATGCCGGACGCACCAGCCCAGAAGTGATGAGGCGGCAAACGGCTGGCTGCTATGGGATGTGCCGGTCTTCGCACGCGCGGTCCGCATGCCCGCCCCTATTCTGGAAACCGTGCGTTTCGTGGTCATCGCCTGCCGTCCGGATCAACGTATCAGCGGGCTGGCGCGGCAAATATTGCATCGTGGTTCGCTGACGATCGGAGCAAATGAACTGGCCTTTGGCCAAGATGAGACTGCGGGCCTTCCAACAGAACAGAAGCGTCTGGCGCTCGATGATTATGCAGGGTGGCCGGCCTTTCTGTCTCTCGCTCGCCTCGCCGACGAAAAACTATGCGTCGACTATCTGCGGGAAAATTATCTGCCGCATCTGTCACCGGCCCAGACGGTCGCGCTTTCGCTCTGGCTCGAAAATCCCTCGGCAGAACCCGACGCTGAATGGGCAGAACTTCTGCCGCCCTTCCTGATCGCAAACCCGGAAAAACACGACACACTGATAAGGCTTCTGACCGTGGCAGCGGGAGAACGTCTCGCCACATTACAGGCTGGCAGGGCAGTGGTAGAGGTCGCTTCCGCATTCGAGAAGGAAGGGCGGGCGCTTGCGGCAATGGCCATGTTGCTTGACCGCGGTTATGAGACCCACGCCGCGCAAATCCTAGAACGCGCCCATGGGCGCGAACTGATCTACCGAAGCAGCGTCGACAGGTTTCGCGAGATCATCATGCGGTTTTCGCAGGACATGATCGCGGCGAATGAAACAGTCCTCTTCGCCGTCACCCGCGCATTGCTGAAACAGGGCGAATTGCAACGCGTGCGCCATCTGCTTGGCAAGAGCCTCGGTTCGGATTATCTCGATCCACTCAAGGTGCTTGCCCGCGGTTCGCGTTTTTCCTTTGCCGCCCGCACCTTCCGGCTGAACCTGATGATTGCCGAGGACCTGACCCCCAATGACGCTGTGATAACGCGCCTCGGGGAATTCATGGCCGATTACCCCATGGACGATCACGGCAAATGGGCGGCCTATTACAATGCGCTGCTGGAATTCGAAATCCGCCGCCGTAATTTTCGCGAGGCCGAGGCCGCCGCCGCCCGCGCGCTTATCTATCTGCGCAAGATGGGCGGGCAGCCGCTGCTCGAATTCTTCATCCATCTGCACCAGATCGTCCTGCGACTGATGAGCGGTGATGTGCTCTTGGCCCGTCGCGCGGCACAGGATGCGCGCACGAGGTTGGAACAGGTGCCACACGACGCCGCGCAGGAGTTCCGAATGCTGCGGCTGGCGGAAGCCTGCCTTGCCTATGAGGCGGGAAAACCGCGCGACCTGTTGCACTTCGTCGAGCATGAATTCGACCACTTCGCCGCCGCCGAGATATGGCCGAGCCTGATGCAGTTTGCCCTGCATTATGCCTCGCAGGTGCTGATCGATCATTTTCCGATGACCGTTCGTCCGGGCTTTCTCGACGGCCTGTGGATTCACCTTTCGGAAGGCCTGCAATTCCATGCGATGATGGAGATCAGAACGGCCATCGCCTACCAGAACGCCAACCGCTGGGCGGATGCGGCAGCGACGCTCTCGGCAATTCGCATGCCGATGGGTCGCAACTGGGTGGAGAGCGCGAATGAGGACCTTGCCCGGCTCACGCGGCGCGACGAAATCGCCTATGTGATGGCCTGGCTCCGCGACGCGGTACATCTTTTCACGCCGCGCGCCTATCTCGCCCGGCAGATGGATGCAATGATCGCCAACCCCAAGGTCACCAACCGCGAAAAGGTCGCGCTCAGAATATGGCAGAGCTATGCCGCACACCAGCGTCGTGACAGTGCCGGCGCCCGCGCCCATATCCTCAACGCACTTGAATCGGCGACGCGCCTTGGCTGCAACGGCGTCCTGTCGGAGGAGCGCATATTCCTGTCGCCGCTTCTGAACAATCGCCGTATCCGCGGTTTCATCGAAACCTCTTCCGATGTCCGGAACGCGCTGTCGATTTTCGCCGCCTCGGTCAACTCGCCGCAGGCACGCGCCCTGCATGGCGGGCTTTCACAGCGGGAAGCACAGATGCTGCAATTGCTGGCCAG
>Ga0308172_1001986_pt1 | contig 11819 bp, 8 predicted proteins | sample PhyGR2_FD_202134 | JGI IMG/M metagenome (GOLD analysis project Ga0308172, IMG submission 202134) | Phyllosphere microbial communities from UC Gill Tract Community Farm, Albany, California, United States - DLSLSG.R2 | ecosystem: Host-associated > Plants > Phyllosphere > Unclassified | place: USA...
GGCCAGCAGGCCGAACAGGCCGCCCATCGAGGCTGCGACCAGCACCGGCGGGCGCGGCTGCTCGCCGGCCAGCACGATCAGGTCATCGGCGAACTGTTCGCCGTGGTAGGACAGGTCGGCGGCATTCCAGTCCGAATCGCCGTGGCCGCGTGCGTCATAAGCCAGGGTCTGCAGGCCGGCTGCAGACAGGGCACGCGCGGTGGCATTCCAGGCATGACGGGTCTGGCCGAAGCCGTGCGCGAACAGCACCCGGCCACGACGACCGTGGTCGCTGGCAGTGGCGGCGAGGCGGGCGCCATGGGCCGCCTCCAGGCGCAGGTCATGGAACGCAGCGGGAGTAGGGGACGTAACCATACTTGCTAGTATGGATCGCCTGTGAGGGAAGTCAATACTGCATCGTATGGTGCAGTGCGACAGGCCTGCAGGAGAGGCCTTTGACGGTTTCGCCCGCAACGGCGTACTGCAACGAACCCCGGCGTATGGTTAAATCAGTCCATGAATCAACCTGACGCTTCCGCCGGCGAACCGCGCGCCGGCCGCAACAGCCGCCTGAGTGCCGAAGACTGGGCCCAGGCGGCCCTCGACCTGATTGCTGAACAAGGCGTAGGCGCCGTTGCGGTGGAACCGCTGGCGCGGCGACTCGGCGTGACCAAGGGCAGTTTCTATTGGCATTTCCCCTCGCGTGACGCCTTGTTGCAGGCCGCGCTGGAACGCTGGGAACTGTTCGAACAGGAACAGGTGTTCGGCAGCCTGGAAGACGTACCGGACCCGCGCGTGCGCCTGCGCCAGCTGTTCCAGATGGTGGCGCATGAAGTGCAGCCGCACATCATCTACAGCGAGCTGCTGAAGGCATTGGACCATCCGATGGTGCGGCCGGTGATCGACCGCGTGTCGCAGCGCCGCCTCGACTATCTGATCGCCTCGTTCCGCCAGGCAGGGCTCAGCTCGACCGATGCACGCCATCGCGCACGCCTGGCCTACGCCGCCTATGTCGGCTTCCTGCAGCTGTCCCTGCAGCTGCAGCAGCCCAAGCAGGCGCGCGAGGATTTCGAAGCCTATGTCGAGCATCTCATCGAGACGCTGATTCCGAACGGTTGAAGTTGAAAGCCTGCGGCCGATAGCCGGCTGCCCGTCGCTTGACAGCAAGTGCTGGATGATTGAATGTTCAGGATGCCTTCACGGATCTCGGGCGAGGACAGGGATGTTCCACGGAATCAATCAGCAGGCATTGCCGGCCTTCCAATCGTTGCCCGGCACCATGGCATACGCAGAGATACAGCGACGCCTCGAGGCCTTCCGGATCGCCTTGAACGCACCTCGGATGCGCTTTTCCGCGCATCCGTTGTTGTTTGATCGCAACGACTACGAGCAACTGGTTGACGGCTTGCAGCTGGTTGCATCCGGCCTGCAGCGCGTGGTCGACGAAGCATTGCGCCGGCATACGCGTAGTGACCTTCTTCAGCTAATGGGGGTCGACCCTGCATGGGCACCCTTGGTGGACTGGGAGCAGCTTCGCAGCGGCCAACATCGCGTGATGCGTGCCGATCTGTTGCCTTGCGCCGATGGCATGCGGATATGCGAGCTCAATTTCTCCGCAGCGGTGGGTGGCTTCGAATTGTTCGAACACTATCGAGCGTTCGCCGACGTGCTTGGCTGGGACGCAGAGGGTAGTCAGGCGGTACCGGTAAACAATCTTGCCAGCATGTACGCGCGAAGCATCGTGCGTGAGGGCTACCTTAGCCTCCATCTGCTCGACTGGAGCACGCACTCGGCAATGGGTTATCCCAGTGGCGATCTCAGCCAGCAGTGGTTGCGGCGTTCTCTGCCTGGACTGGACATTTCGGTGCATGATGAACGTAGTTGGCGCCATGCGCGGCGCTCGGGCATGGATATGAGCAGGACACTGGTCCATCGTCGCTTTACCTATGACGACGTGCTTTCTGATCACGATGTGTACCTGGACATCCTCGACAGCGGTGCGAGGTTCTCCAATGGCCTTGAAGCCGAACTGCTGATGAGCAAGGCATGGCTGGCATTGCTGTGGGATGAGGGCTACCGGCAGGTACTGACGCCGATGGAATGGGGGGCAGTACAGCGCTGGGTGGTGCCCACGCATTTCGTCACTGTCGACGATGTAGCCGCTTTGAACGAATCCGACAGCAACATCGTGTTCAAGAAAAAGTACGGCTACGGCGGGCAGGATGTCGTTCCCTCCGGTAGCGCCGCCGCGGCCCTGTTGGCGCGCCGGTTGAGCACATCTGGAGCTGGCGACTGGGTCCAACAGCCGATGCTCGATGTTCCGGAACTGGTCCATCTGGACGATCGCGACCTTGGCTTGGCGCCTCACCGTACAGTGGTGGGCGTGTACTTGCATGAGGGCGCGGCCAGCGGTTGCGTCGTGCGATCAGCGGTTGGCAATCGGGTTGTCAATGCCAGCAGTGGCGCCAGCATCGGCTGGGCACCGGTACTGAACCCCGATGAGCGCGGCGCATTCCTGGAGAAATTTTCTGCCCTGGCTTGATTGATTGCTTTCCCAAACGAAAGGAGGACGCTGCATGAGTATGGTATTGGAAGCCTCGCAACTTTCCCGCTACGCGGATGAGTTGAAAACGACCGGCAGTACGTTGATCCCGATGGGCGTTGTGTTTGACGCCTCGACATTGAAAGAGCTTGAAAGGCTCCAGTCGTTGCTGCCTGAAGAGGCCGTCACGCAGGGCGACGCAGGCGACACGCACGACATCTACGTGCGTCGCATCATGGTTGATCGGCAAGGCGAGGTTCCGCAGGTGGTCAATCGCCCGCACGCAGACCAGATCCTGGGGATCCTCAACCGGGAGGAGTGCCGGAACGCGATTGCAGAACTGTTCCAGTCACAGGATGCCTTCCATATCCGTCGGGCACAGATGAACCGCATGACGGCGGGTTCCTTCATCGGCCTGCATCTGGATGCTGCCAGCAATCCGGACTATGACTACTCGATGATCATCCAGTTGGGGCACGATTTCGCAGGCGGTGATTTTGTCGTCCACGACGATGCCGGTGCGCGCCATGCCTATGCGGCGACCTACGGCACGGTGCTGCTTACGACCTGCAAGTTGCGGCACGAGGTGGCACGGGTGACGGCCGGCGAGCGCAATGCGCTGGTCTATTTCTATTCGCGGCACGATGGCGCCAATCGTCGCCACGACGCCTGACGTTGCCCGTCATCCGGCGTCTGTTGCCGGAACTACATCATGAAGTGAGCGTCGTGAGGCTGGAGGTGCGTGTGAGCACTGCGAATGGATTGCCTTCAAAATCCATTTCCTCGACGATGCTATAGCCGACGGCGTTGGCCAACGCCAGCGCCGATCGGTTGCGGAGATCGGTAATCGCTGAAGTGGCTTCGATCCGAGCAACGCGATCCATCCATTCCAGCACGCCGGCAGTGGCCTCCTGGGCGATGCCGCGTCCCCAGCCACGACGCGACAACGTGCAGCCGAATTCAGGCAGGCCAGCGGCCTCTCCAGGCAGGTCACGCAGGGTAAGGGCGAAGCCGAGCTCTCCGTAGAATCTTCCATCGTTGCGATGGCGGATGGTCCAGTAGCCGTATCCAAGCATTGCCCAATGGCCTGCATATCGCAGTATGCGAAGCCAGGTCTCGTGCCGGCTGAAAGGGTGGTCGCGGATCATGCGCAGGACCGCCGGGTCTGACCACATGCTGGTGCAGTCATCGAGGTCATCCCGGCAGTGGGGCTGCAGAATGAGGCGTTCCGTAACTATTCGACGTTCCATGTGAAATGCCTCAGCGGATGAAAGGGACTTGTTCACAGCGACGCTGGCAGCAGGTCGAATGCCAGACTGATGCGCGGTCGCGTTCCGTGGTACGGCGTTGTGTGATGGAGGAACCAGGAGGGGAAGAGAAGCATGTCGCCGCTGCGGGCCACATGACGATGCGCGTGCGGTTCGCCCGCTGTGTCGATGTCCCTCGGGGCATGCCCAAACACGAGATCCCCGTCTCCCCTGGCAGAGTTGCCGGCATCGAGGTAAAGCACCCCACTGATGCGGCCGGCGGGATGCAGGTGTGGATCCTGATGTCCTCCATCGCCATGCAGCACCGTTGCCCAGGCCTGCAGCGTCCATCGTGAAGGCAGGCTCAGTCGCCAGGCGTCGAGAGGGGCGCCGAGCAGGCTTCCGCGCAGTTGCAGCAGATAATCGTGGAGTGCGTTGCTCACCTGCTGGCCGAATTCGTGGAATGGGCTTGCTGGCGCCAGGTCGAGCATCGCACTTTGAAGGCCGCCAAGAGTGGTTTTGCCCGCAGGCTCCCAGCGTAATGACGGCAACTGCAGCACCGCATCGATCAACGCTGTGATGTCCAGATCAGTCCTGATCTGCCGCAGCAGGAGCGGGTAGTCCATCAACCCGAGGGCATCCTGCAGTTTCAGAGCGCATGCGGACAGATAGCGCCCGGCCCAGCAGCGCTGGTCGTGGGGATGTTCTGAAAGAAGGGTCAGGAAACGTGCATGAGCCGACGCCGCATCACCGCCGCGCAGCAGGGCCATGGCCCAGTCTGCGGCCAGATCGGTGTTTCCGGGAGAGCCCTGTGCAAGCCGGTGGAACAGATCCAGTGCCAGAGCATGTTGACCCGCTCCGCTGAGAGCGTTGGCCAGGCTGTGCTGGATGCGAGCGTCAGCAGGCGACTGCGTTGCAGCTCGTTGCAGCCAAGGCAATGCGGCCGCGTGATTGCCACGCCGCAACAGGACAACACCGATGTTGGCGACAGCCGACGTTTCATCTGGCGCGATCTTCACGATGCGCTGGAAGTCTTCCTCTGCGGCGGTCAGGTCGTCATCATGGGCCAGCAGCGCTGCGCGACGTCGCAAGGCTGGCAGAAAGCGCGGCTCAAGGCTGAGTACCCGATCAAGCTGCTGCTTCGCGTGTTTCCAGTCGCCAATTTCGATCAGAAGCAGCGCCAATTGGAATGCCAGCCTGGGATGGGTTTGCGCAAGCTGCTCATCCTGCAGGCGAAGCAGCGCCCGGTCCTTCTCGCCGGCTAGAAACAACATGGCGATCTCGCGCTCCAGTTCCACATCAGGGATATGGTCCAGTGTTTCCATGGGTGTTCACTCCCCCAGCAGGTCTTGATAAAGCGCTTGAAGATCGGTAGCCGCACGTGCTGCCGAATGCAACGCACTGTCCTTGTTGCGGACGGTGACCCGCTGGCGGAGTTCTGAAAGCGCAGCCGGGTTACGGAGCAGTGTCACTGCGCGCTGCACATAATCATGGTGTCCGTTGCAGATCAGTTCGGGCATTCCCAGTTGCCTGTTCACACTGCTCCCCAGTCGCGAAAGCGGCAGCTCTCCGGGGCAGGTCAGTAGTGGCAACCCTGCCGATGCTGCATCAATCGCAGTCGCACCGGCCTGGTAATTGAATGCATCAAGGAACAGATCGCATGACGCCATGCATTCCAGGTATTGCTCGGCCGGCATCGGCGACAGCAGGCGAAGCCGGTCGCGGTCTCCCCCGAGCAGGTCCCACGATTGCAGGAATCCGCGGTGTGCCTGTGGTGCCAGGCAGACCAGCAAGAGTGCATCAGGCGCCTCGCGCAGGATCTGCGTCCAGCACTCCAGCAGCGATCTGCTCAGTTTATGGCTGCTATTGAAGCTGGCTGCTACCGGTGATGCATGGGGTAGCTTCCAGCGCGCACGGTCTCGTCCAGGCGGAGAGTGGGGCTCTGCTGCTGGAAACACGCTGCCAGCCAGGCGAAGTACCCGGTCGGAAAACGGCCATGAGGTGTCTGCCGGTGCCAGGCTGTGGTCGAGGATGATGCCATCAAGCCATGGCGATTGTTGTCCGGAGAGGTAGCCCAGCCATCCCAGTTGCATGCGCGCTGGTCGATATGCCAGAGCTCCAGGCCGACCTCCATACGTTGGGCCGTTGAGATCGATGAGAATATCCAGATCCGCTTCGTGCAGTCGCTTTGCCAGCTCAGCGTCGCTCAGCGCGCCAACGTGCTCGATGTGTTCTGCGCCGTTGATGGACGCCGGCTGCCGGCCGGAATCGTACACATGCACTTCGAACCGGCTCCGATCATGCGCTGCGAAGAATCCGTGCAACAGGGTGCCCACGGTGTGGTGGTGCAGGTCACTGGAAAGGTAGCCGATTCTTGGGCGGCCGTGCCGACGGGCAGCCGCCCGTGGCAACGGTTGCCGGCCGGCCTGGATCGATGCGGCCGCATGATCCAGCAGCTGCCTGTGCAGGTCGTTGCCCAATGGCAGCGTCGCGAAGGTGAATGGTTGCGGTACGTCGTTGGCTGCGGGCGTGGTCACGCGCAACTGTGCAATGAGCCGCGCCACGATCCGGTCCGTGGCATCGAACTCGCACAGCTGTGCATGGACATGCGCGAGCCAGCACATTACGTCCATACGTGCGGGCTGCAGCGTGTGAAGTTGCGCCAGTACGTCACGTGCGGATTCCCACCGGCCGAGGTGCTGAAGGCACTGAGCGATGTTGATGAGCTCCATGGGAAGTTGGGCGGCTACAACTTCATAGCTCTTGATCGCCTCCTCGTACCTGCCCGTTTCCTGCAGGGCGAGACCCAGCAGGTGGTGGGCCTCAAGAAGGGTGGGATCCAGCGCGAGCGCGCGTTGCAGGCTGTCGACAGCAGCCATTTGTTGGCCCGTGCGTTGCTGGAGGTCACCAAGCAGCATCCATTGCCATGCTTGCGGTTCTGCCGTCGTGATTGCCTGGCGTGCGGGTTCAAGCGCCTCTCCCGCACGATGGCTGTCACGCAGGCAGATCGCAAGAGGGGCGCGTGCCGGTTGCCAGGCGGTGGACGCGGGATGGATCTGCTGGAACAGTACTGCGGCTTCTTGTGCGTGGCCGAGTTGCATCATGCAAAGGGCTGCGTCGTAGCGAAGAACATCGTCAGACGGATCCAGCAGCAGTGCTCGCCTGTAGTGCGGGAGGGCGTCATCCAGCCGAGCTGCATGGTGATAACGGCGAGCCTCAGCGGCCTCATTCACGTACTGCCTCCAACGCCCAGCCCATGTTTACCCCGCGATACATCAGAGGTTCAAATCCTGAATTCATGCCTTGGGCACCCAATGCGTACGCCAGGCGCTTCATCTCGTCCTCGCTTCGGGTCGCCCGCATGAGCTCCTGCAGGCGAGCGGCTTCCTCTGCAAGCAGGGCACGACCACTCTGAAGTCGCCGCAGGGCGGTCGATGGATCCTGCGCTGCGGGGCCCAGCGCGTCCTGCAGAATGCCGACGCTCCGGCCCAGGACCGGCAGATCCCGCTCCGCCAGGGCACGGTCGACAAGCGCGCCTGCCGCCTCGTTGAAAGCCAGGCGGGATTGCTCCGCAGTTCTGCTCCCCGAAAGAAAGGAGGGGCCACTGGCCTTGGCCGCGTACAGTTCCTTGATCACTTGTTCAGCCCGATCAAAGATGCCGTCGCTCCGCAGTACATCGGCGATGGCTTGGGCTTGGCGCGATGAGATGCGCGAGATTTCGCTGTTCGTGCTGTGCAGGATCCACGCGATTCGCCCTCCAGGCCCGATCAGCCGGGAAAACTCCTGAAGTGCTGGGCCCTGAGCTGCATACTCGAATGCATACTGCGATGCCAGAAGGTCCACACTACCGTCTGCCAGCGGAATGGCGTGCATCGGCGTACGAGGCAGGAAGGTGATTCCGGAGAAAAGCCCTCTGCCATTGGCGACATTCGAGCGGGGGTCGACATCGGCCAGGTCGGTGCCCACCACTTGAAGATCGGGGCGGAACCGATGGATCAAGAGGGCGATGGCGCCGTTGCCGGTGCCAACGTCAAGCACACGCGCGCCTTGTGGCAGAACCGCGGCGTTGCGCTCCCAGAAGAGACGCAGTTCGCCATCGTAGTTTCCTTCGATGCCGTGACTGCACGAATGAAGCACGCCGGTGCGCCAGAGCTGGGTCCAGTGCGCTGCCTGCGGGAAGGAGTGGGGATCTGCGCTCATTGCGGCGCTTCCGTCATGCATTGTGGCGGGGCCCGGTGCACAGGTTATGCACATCATGGGAAGTTGACGCAGCTGCAAGACTGCCCAAAAGCAGCGACCCGCACAAGCGGGTCGCTGCACTACTGCTGACAGGCGTGGATCAGAAGTTCTGTTCGTAACGCATGTACGGGGTACGGCCCCAGATGTTGTACAGGCTGTTGTCGTAGTACGGGAAGGAGTTCAGTGAATCGTTGAACGGCGGCAGCTTGTTGCCGACATTGCGGACGCCCAGAGTCACCTTGCCCTTCCACGGCGCATTCCAGGTCAACTGCAGATCATTGGTGATCCAGCTCGGCAGGCGCGTGTCTTCCGAACCGCTCTTGCCGATGTAGTTGGTGATCGCCGCAATGCTGACGTCGCCGTAGCTCCAGCCCAGGGTGAACTGCGCGCGATCCTTCGGATAGCCGCCGGTGCCCAGCAGTTCAACCTTGTCGTTGATGATCGAGGTTTCGGTGAATTCGATCTGGTGGGCCCAATTCAGCCTTGCCATCAGGTCCCCGTAGGTGCCCAGGCTCTGGCGGAAGTTCAACTCGGCGTCGATACCACGGACCTTCTTCGAAGCACCGTTGTCGATCGGCAGCTTGATCTGGAACGGGATACCCGGCAGTACTGCGCCATTCGGTGCAGTGATGTCCGGACCACGATCAACGCCATAGCCGGGCTGGCCAGCGTCACCGTAGCGCCATGCCAGCGGACGCGGCACCGAAGTGATCACGTTGTCGATCTGCACATCGTAGTAGTCGACTGCCATCGACAGTGCTTCGGTTGGGCTGAACACGAAGCCGACGTTCCAGTTCTTCGATTCCTCCGGCTTCAGATTGCGGTTCGAGGAAACCAGCCACTGGTACTGGCTGCTGGTGCTGCAGGGATCAACCGGGTACGGCTGGTAACCGGTATTGCCGGTCGAAGCGCGGACGGCGGACAAGGCCTTGCATGCGAGTTCGTCGCCGCCGTTGTGGCCGATCGCACTCAGCACCGGGCTGTTCAGGTTGGTCGTGGAGTTGGAGCCGTACATGTCATCCAGGGTCGGAGCACGGAAGCCCTTGCCCCAGGAGCCACGAACCAGCAGCGAGTCGATCGGACGGAACTCCAGCGATACGCGCGGCGAGAACTTGCTGCCCAGATCGTTGTAGCTGTCATAGCGGCCGGCCACAGTGGCGGTCAGGCTGCTGAACAGCGGGATCAGGGTTTCGAAGTAGCCTGCGTAGTAGGAGCGCTCACCACCCGTACCTGCACCTGCCGAGCCGAACACGTTGCCTGCGGCGCTCTGTGCGTCGTAGGCCATGGACAGGCGGTCATCGCGGTACTCGAAGCCGGTCACGAAGCTGACGGCGCCGGCGGGCATCTGGAACAGGTCGAAGGAGATGTTGCCGTCGGCCGAGACCGTGCGCTGTTCCGATTCCACGTACACGGTGTGTGCGATCTTCGGAGCCGCAGCGGCCACGCTCGGATGGGTGGGATCGAACGGGTTGTACTCGCCCGAATCAACCATGTCCTGCAGGATGCTGCCGATGCCGTAGTTGTAGTTCACCGAGCTCTGGCGGACACGTCCATGGCCAACACCGACTTCCCAGTCGGCGCCGCCGAACAGGTCCAGCGTACCGCGCAGGCCGAAGTTGAAATCGCGATAGGTATCGCGACGGACGGCATCACGCGTACCCAGCGGGGTGAACCGGTAGGACAGTACGCCGTCCTCGCCAAACGGATTGAATGGATTGTTGGCTGCGATGGTCAGCGGACGGCCGCCGCCGGCGTTGTCGACCGGGGCCGACGCATAAACGCCAACGCTCTTGGTATCCGACGCAATTGCACGGAAGAAGAACGAGGTGTTGTCGGTCAGCTGGTAGTTGCCGTTCAGCAGCAGCGAGTCACGCGACATCGAGGCTTCGTTGGCCGAGGTCGCGCCGTGGTCGAAGCCGCAGCGGGTCGGGCTGATGCGGACGCTGTTCTCGAAGGTGTCGCAGTTGGCGACGCTGGCGCTGCCGGTGCGGGCGCCGGAGAAGGTCGCGCTCGAGTTGTACGGGCTGAGGCCCCAGGTCAGCCCTGCATCAGTGACGTATTTCTTGATGTCACGGTTGTACATCAACTCGCGTTCCTGATGGTCGATCACGAACGTCAGGTTGCCACGGTCGGAGCTGATGCCACCGGACAGGCTGCCGGTGCGACCGGCCGGGCCGATTTCAGGATTTTCATAGCCGACGCTGAAGCCCAGGCCTTCATAATCCTTACGCAGGATCACGTTGACCACGCCGCCGATGGCATCCGAACCGTACACTGCACCTGCGCCTTCGCGCAGGATTTCAATGCGCTCGACGGCGGCCGTCGGAATCAGGTTGATGTTCTGCGCACCGCCACCGAGGGTCGGCGAGGACGTCATGCGACGGCCGTCCAGCAGGACCAGCGTGTACTCAGAGCCGAGGCCGCGCAGGCTGATGGTGGCTGCGGAACCGGTTGCCGAGCCCGACGACTCACGGGTGGAACCGAACGAGTTGTAGATGTTGTTGCGGAGGAAGTCCGCGACCGAGATTTCGCCGGAGGTTTCGATGTCCTGGCGGGAAATCACGCTGACCGGGCTGGGGCCTTCAACATCCGTGCGCTTGATGCGCGAACCGGTTACTTCAATACGGTCGAGCTGGGTCGTACCCGCCTGCCCTGACTTCCCTTCCTGGGCACTGGCGGTAGCCGCCGTACCGGCACTTGCGATCAGCGCGAGGACAACTGCATCGCGCAGCTTGCTGGTCTTGCTGTTCATTGGCTCTCTCTCCAAGGATTCTTGGTGGTGCTGCTGAGTGCTTCACGCGGGAGGCGAAAGGCGCCACCAAAACACGTGAAGCTGAGCCGATACTAACTGCCCTTTTCCAATAATTAAAGGGCTGTTAATGACTTGTGTGAAATAGATGAAGGCAGGCCTCGGACTGGCCTCGTGCCGCAGCCGCAATGCCTGGTGTGACGGGCGTTCAGCTCGTTGACCCAACGACTCGCAGCCGTTGGGCCTGGCGACCATGCGGGGCCGTATGCTGCGCCGCGGCTGGAGTTACAGGTCCTGTTCGTAACGCACGTACGGCACGGTGCCGTCGTCGTTGCTTTCATTGCGTGGGGAGAACGGATTCTTGCCGCGGCTGATCACGTTCTCGGCGCCAACGGTAAGCTGGCCGGACCACGGGGTACGCCAGGTCAGGCCGATGCCCAGGCCTTCCCACTTGCCGGGCTTGCCCGGTACGTCGATCACGCGGCCGATGATGCTGCCGGTGAAGTTGCCATAGCCGGCGCCGATGCTCAGGCTCTTGCTGTCCCAGCGGTCGACGATGGACGGCGCGGCGTCGGCCAGCGGTACCAGGCGGGCCTTGGCGTAGGTACCGGCAATCGAGACAAAACCCTCGCGGCCGATGTTCTTCTGCGCGAATACGGTCAGGTCGTTCTGCTCGGCGCGCAGCGAGGGTGTCTTGTTCGGGCCTGACAGCCACGCCGGCAGCGTTTCACGGCCGGTGCCCGCGGTGATGCCGAGGCGGCTGTTGCCGCGGTTCAGCGCGGCGGTGCCGGTGAAGCGGCGGCTGTTGAGGTCGTCGTCGTCACCCAGGCTGGCCAGCATGCAGTGACTGGCCAGGCCGCTCATGCTGGTCCCGCTGCTGCTGTTGCAGAGCAGGCCCAGTGAATCGCCGGAGGACAGGCCGAAGGCCGCATCCAGCGAGTTGCGGCCGAAGTGCCAGCGGGCGCCGGCGGCCTGTTCACCCGTGGGCTCCAGGTACAGCAGGGCCTCGACCTTGCCGCTGCCCTTGTTCCACACCGGCAGCACGGTCCGGGTGTCCTTGCTC
>Ga0308172_1001987_pt1 | contig 11805 bp, 9 predicted proteins | sample PhyGR2_FD_202134 | JGI IMG/M metagenome (GOLD analysis project Ga0308172, IMG submission 202134) | Phyllosphere microbial communities from UC Gill Tract Community Farm, Albany, California, United States - DLSLSG.R2 | ecosystem: Host-associated > Plants > Phyllosphere > Unclassified | place: USA...
GAATGTCCCCCGGCGTCGGCCTGCGGCCGCCACCTCCTCCTTTATTTCGCCTCCAAGGGCATGGGGACCCAGCGCCCGACCCACCGACAGCGCCAGAAAAGCCTGGCTTCCCCTGCTTACCGCAAGCCGAGCCTCGTAGCGGCCGGTAGGCTCCTGGGCAAAATAAAGGAGGAGGCCGCCACGCGGCCGGGGGACATTTGCACCAGGGGCCTACCGGGTGCTACGGGGCCCTCGCGCTCGCGACCGGCCAGATCGGAGACGCCAGCCGCGGCGCCCGCACATCCGAGCACCCGCGTACCGTCGTGCGCACTCTGTGACGGCCCTTGCAACAAGGCGCTCCCCTCAGAGGTGGGAAGAACCTATTTTTGTGTCCGCCCGTCAGCCCAGTTCGTGGGAGTGCTTCAACGTCGGCAGCGCGCCATGACCACCCACGAAATGCCGCACGATCGGCGCGTGCTCGCCGCGGTGCAACGCCCGCACCTTCTGCTGGTGATCGCGGTCTTCAGCGGTCACGCGCTCATGCTGGCGCAGATGTTCCACCCACGAACTGGTCACGAAATACTCCAGGTGGATGCCCGGCGTGGCCACGTCCTCGGCCACGCCCCACAGCACCGCGCCGTCGCGGCGCCGGGTGCGACCCAGCTCCCCCATCAACACGTGGAACGCCGCGCGGTCGGCATCGGCGATGCGGTACTCCACCGTGACCAGCACCGGACCGCGATCATGCGACACCGGCACTGCCAGCTCCGGCGCCGGCCAGTAGCCGGCCGGACGCAGGTCCAGCTCCTCACTGCCCGCGATGCGCACCCGCCACACCAGCAGCCCGGCGATTACCGCGCCAACCGAGGCGATCGTCAACGCCAGCGGGATCGACGTGCGCTGGGCAATGCTGCCCCAGCTCAGGCCGCCGGCCGCCATGCCCAACGAGAACACCATGATGTACAGCGACAACGCACGTGCCCGCACCCACGGCGGCACCGCGGTCTGCGCGGCGATCTGCAGCGAGGACAGCACCGTGATCCAGGCAAAGCCATTGACCAGCATCGCCACCGGCAACAGCGCCATGTGCCGCAGCCAGGCCAGCCCGAACAGGCTCAGCGCGCAGGCCAGCGTGGCCAGCAGTACCAGCAGGTCGCGGTCCATGCGCGCACGCAGCGTCGGCAGCACCAGCGCGCCGGTCACCGCACCGATGCCGATGCAGCCCAGCAGGATCCCGTAGAGGCCCGCGCCGCCGTGCATCTCCCCACGCACCACCAGCGGCAGCAGCGCCGTCACCGCGCTGGCGAAGAAGAAGAACCCGGCCGACTTCACCAGCACCGCCTGCAGGCGGCCGGCGCGCAGTGCATAACGCAGGCCCGCGCGCAGGCCCGCACCGAAGCCTTCCGGCGGCAGCGTGGAGGCCGTTGCGTCCGGCGTCCAGCGGGTCAATACGATCAGCATTGCGGCAAAGCTCAGCGCGTTCAGGCCGAACGCCCAGCTTGGCCCCAACTGCGCCACGATCAACCCGCCAATGGCCGGGCCCAGCGAGCGCGCAATGTTGATCCCGATCGAATTCAACGCCACCGCCGAGGCCAGCATCGGCCGTGGCACCAGCTCGGACACGATCGCCGCCTGCGCCGGCATCGCCATCGCCGCGCCGCAGCCCATCGCGAAAGTCAGCGCCACCAGCAACCCGGGGGTCAGCATCGACAGCCCCGTCAACGTGGCCAGCGTGGCCGCCACCAGCAGCATCCAGCCCTGGGTGAACAGCAGGTAGCGGCGCCGGTCGACGATGTCGGCCAGGGTGCCGGCCACCAGCGCCAGCAGCACCACCGGCACCGTGGTCGCCGACTGCACCAGCGCCACCATCAACGGCGACCCGGTGCGCTCGGCCATCACCCAGGCGGCAGCCACGTCATTGATCCAGGTGCCCACGTTGCTGCCCAGGATGGCCAGCCACATCGCGCGGAACAGGCCGATCTTCAGCGGCGACCATGCGCCGGGTGCGGCGCCCTCATTGTTGCTTACCATTGCCACGCTCCTACCATCGATGCAAACAAAGTGTCGCGGCCACCGGCCGCGCGCAGGCCGGGACCGGCCTCGAACCAGGCCAACTGCGCCTGCCATTGCCACTGCGGGCTTGCCCGCCATGTGGTTTCCCACTTGAACTGCTGCCCGATCCGGCGCGGTGTGCCGGCACTGCCTGGCAGCGCGGCCAGTGGCGCGGGGGTGGTGTAGATCGCATCGGCGCGGCGATGCTTCCACGCCAGCTGCCAGCCGAATTCGGTGGTGATCGCCGGATGCGGGGTCAGGGTCAGGGTCGGCTGCACGTCCATCAGGTTGGCCGGTGCCAGCAGGCTGGCCTCACTGAAGTACGCCGCCTTGGGATACAGCGCATTGAACGTCTGCAGGCGGCCATCGCCTGGCGTGCGGTCACCACTGGCGATGTCCACTTTCACGCCCAGGCGCGGTTGCCAGGCCCGCTGCGACCAGCGCACGCCGGTGTCGCTGGCCAGCGTCCACGCGCGGATGGCCAGGTCGCCCTGCGCCGCGGACAGGGTGCCGCGTTGCCCCACCAGTTCGACGTTGGCATCCCAGCGTGGCTGCCGGGCGAACCAACGTGCCCCAAGGGTGGTACGCCGCTCGTCGCCCTGGGCACCGGCAAAGCGGGCATCGTCGCGACCATAGCCCAACAGGTACAGATCCAGCCCACTGCCCGCGCTGCGTCCCTGCAGCGTTGCATATCCGCCCAGCAGGTACTGGCCGTGGTCGCTGCGGTCATCGAATGCGCCGGGCCGGTTGTCGACCGGGCGCAGCGCCATCAGGTCCAGCTGCCAGCGCGGCGCGCGCCAGCGACCGCGCACGCCGTCGAACGCCAGCCGGATGTTCGGCCCATCGCGCACCGACAGCAGCCGCGAGCTGCCATAGCCGGCCTCCTGGCGGCCCAGCTGCCAGCCAACGTGTTCGCCCTGCCAGTGCACATAGGACTGCTGCACATCCAGCGCACCCCGATCGGTGCCACCGGCACCCCCGCGGCGGCCCTGCTCGGCATGCACGCCCAGTTGCGCCACGGCCTGCCAGCCGTCGCGTTGGGCGCGGATCGACGCAAGCGCCCGCAGCAGCCCGTAACCGTCCTCCTGCCCGCCCTGCACGCCGAAGCGGGTCGGGTCGTAATACATGCTGCGCAGACGCAGCGAGGCATCCATCTGCAGCGCGCCACCCCCGTCCAGCGCCATGCACTGGCCGCGGCCGTCCGCTTCGCAGGCCAGCGCCGGCGACGCAGCGGCCAGGCCCAGGGTCAAAAGGCGAAGCACGAACATCCCAATGCACCCCAGAACGCATTCGGCGCATCGGTGGGTACGGCGTGCGCGGCGGCATGGCCGTGCGCGCCATGGGTGCGGCATCCGCCTGCGCCGTGGGCATGCGCGTGCGCGGTCAGCCCGGTGGCCGCGCCGCCTACGTGGTAGCCGCCAAAGCGGTTGACCGGCGACCAATCGGGCATGGCTGGCGGCAGCACCGGGGCCAGCGGCGCGAAGTCGCCGTCGCCGTACACCACCCGCCCGCCCACCACGGTCAGCAGGCTGGTGATGTCGGCAATGGCGGCGTCGTCCACCGCGAAGAAGTCCGAGGACAGCACGCAGAAGTCGGCCAGCTGCCCGACTCCCAGCGTGCCCTTGTGGGCTTCGTCGCCCGAGAACCACGCGCTGCCCTGCGTCCACAGCCGCAGCGCTTCCTCGCGCTCGAGCAGGTTTTCTTCGCCATACAGCGCCAACCCGCCCACCGTGCGCCCGGTGACCAGCCACGACAGCGCCACCCACGGGTTGTAGCTCGCCACGCGGGTGGCGTCGGTACCTGCGCCCACCGGCACGCCGGCCTGCAGCATGCGCCGCACCGGCGGGGTGTGGCGTGCCGCTTCGCTGCCATAGCGCTGCACGAACGCCTCGCCCTGGTAGGCCATGCGGTGCTGGATGGCCAGCCCGCCGCCGAGCGCACGGATGCGGTCGATGTTGCGCGGGGTGATGGTCTCGGCGTGGTCGATGAACCAGTGCAGGCCGTCGAACGGAATCTCGCGGTTGACCTGCTCGTACACATCCAGGATGCGGTCGATGCTTTCGTCGTAGGTGGCATGGATGCGGAACGGCCACCGCTTCTCAACCAGCAGCCGCACCACCTCCTCCAGCTCCGGCTCCATGCCGGGCGGCAGTTCCGGGCGCGGCTCGTTGAACAGCTCGAAGTCGGCTGCGGAGAACACCAGCATCTCGCCGGCACCGTTGTGACGCAGCAGGTCATCGCCCTGGCGCGGGGCGACAATCTCGCTCCAGTGCTGGAAGTCCTGCTTCTCCTTGCCCTTGTTCTGGGTGAACAGGTTGTAGGCGATGCGCACGGTGAGTTCGCCGTCGCGGTGCAGCTGCTCGATGACCTGGTAGTCCTCCGGATAGTTCTGGAAGCCGCCCCCGGCGTCGATCACCGAGGTGATGCCCAACCGGTTCAGTTCGTGCATGAAATGCCGGGTGGAATTGGCCTGGTACTCCATCGGCAGGCGCGGTCCCTTGGCCAGCGTGGCGTACAGGATCAGCGCGTTGGGCTTGGCCAGCAGCAGGCCGGTGGGATTGCCCAGGCTGTCGCGCGCGATCTGACCGCCCGGCGGGTCCGGCGTGTTGCGGTCATAGCCACAGGCCCGCAGCGCTGCGCCGTTGAGCAGCGCCCGGTCGTACAGGTGCAGCAGGAAGACCGGCGTGTCCGGGGCGATGGCGTTGAGCTCGGCCAGGGTGGGCAACCGCTTTTCCACGAACTGCTCGGCGGTGAACCCGCCCACCACACGCACCCATTGCGGGGCCGGCGTGTTGTCCACCTGCGCCTTCAGCATGGCCATCGCATCGCTGAGCGAGCGCAGCCCGTCCCAGCGCAGTTCCAGGTTGTAGTTGAGGCCACCGCGGATTAGATGGGTATGGCTGTCGTTCAAGCCAGGCACCACGCGACGGCCGCCGGCATCGATGACGGTGCCCACGTCCAGCCCGGCACGCACCTGCGCTTCGGTGCCGACGGCGGCGATGCGCCCGTCCACCACCGCGAGCGCGTCGGCCTGCGGGCAGCGTGGGTAAAGGGTGGTGATGCGGGCATTGCGGATGAGCAGCGAAGACATGCGTTTCTCCGGGGATGAGGCAAAGGTGCCGGCGCCTGCGGCGAGTGCCAGGCCTGCGCCGACGCCCAGCAGCAGGTCGCGGCGACCGGGATGGTGCGGATCGGCGGTCATGGCCACCCTGCCCCGGCCAGTGACGGCTGCAGTGCAAACGCACCAGGACCGGCCAGGGCGATGGCCAGCAGCGTCAGCGTCCAGAACAGGGAATACTCGGCACCGCCGCGCATCCAGAACCAGCCATGGGGCAGCGCCAGCAGCGCAGTGGACAGCAGGAACACCGCCGCGATCACCGCGCCGGGCCGGGTCTGCCACCCCAGCAGCACCGCCAGCCCGCACAGCACCTGCACCGCCGCCAGCAGCAGCGGCATCGGCCGCGGCGCCGGCAGGCCGAAGCCGCGCAGCTCGTCGGCGAACCCGGCCAGGCCGGGCCCACCGAACCAACCGAACAGCTTGCCCAGCGCATGCGGCAGCAGGAACCCGCCCGCCGCCATGCGCAGCAGCAACAGCGCCAGGTCCAGGCCGGTGGCGCCGGCCATGCTCAGTGGCCGCCTTCCTGCGCGCCGAACATCGTCTTGGCGTACTGGATGCCGATGCCATAGCCGCCGGCATGGTCACGGGCGATGCCGGTGGTGAGGTCGTAGGTTGCGCTGCGTGCCCAGTCGCGCTGCAGTTCCAGCAGGTACTGCACCGCCGTGATCGGCACCGCACCGGCCTGCACCATGCGGGTCACGGCGCGCTCGTGTGCTTCCACGCTGACGTCGCCGCAGGCATCGGTCACCACGTAGACCTCGAAGCCCTGGTCGATCGCCGACAACGCCGGGCCGACGATGCACACGCTGGTCCACAGGCCGGCGAGCACCAGGCGGCGCTTACCGATGCGGTTGATCTCGTCGATCACCGGCTGGTCTTCCCAGGTGTTCATCGAGGTACGGTCGAACACGGTCTGGCCAGGGAAGATCGCGGGCAGCTCCGGGAACATCGGACCGGAGAACGACTTCTCGGCGACCGTGGTCAGCACCACCGGCACGTTGAAGCCGGCCGCGCCCTTGGCGATCAGCGCAGCATTGTTGCGCAGCGCGGAGATGTCGATGGTGTGGGTGGCAAATGCCATCTGCGACTGGAAGTCGATCAGCACCAGGGCGTGATCGGTGGGCGACAGCAGCGAGGTGCCGGCGACGGCGGTGGCCTTGTTCATGGGCATTCCTTGGGATCGAGGGGATTCAGGCACCCGGGCGCAGGCTGCGCCGGGCGAAATGACGGGGCGTACAGCCGGTCACGGCGCGGAAGCTGCGCACGAAATGGCTCTGGTCGAAAAAGCACAGGCTGCTGGCGATCTGGCTGACCTTCAGCCCGCCGGCGTGCAGCAGCTGCTGGGCGTGTTCGATGCGGCGCTGGCGCAGGTACGCGGTCGGGCTCATCCCGGTACCGGCACGAAACAGGCGTGCCAGGTGGAAACGGCTGACGCAGGCCGCGGCGGCCATCTGTTCAACCAGCACCGGTTGCTGCAGGTTGGCATCGATGTAGGCCAAGGCACGCCGCAGCGCCGCCACCTGGGTGGGCGGCAAGGCGACAGGCGTGGGCGGCGTCGGGGGAGACGAAGCGGCCATCAGCGGGCTCCACGACGGGGTGTGCCATGGTCGCCGCGACATGCGCGTGGCCCTACCCTCCATCGGTGGGCGCGGCGATTACTCTTTCGGGTGATCGCGCCCGCTGCTGCCGCCGGGCGGCTGCCGCAGCACGCGTCGACCGAAACGGCGTGCATCCAGCGAATAGGCGCCGGGGCCCAGCAGCAGCAACGCCACCGGCAGCGGCAGCCAGGCCCAGTGCGATGCCGCGTGCAGGGCCATCATCAGCAGCAGCGCAACCGCTGCCAGCGGGGTCCACACGCCCACCAGCAGCAGGCACGCCGCCACAAGCGACGCCAGCTGCAGCCAGCCTGTCGGCGCCATCGGCAGCGTAAGCACGGCCGCGCACAGGCCGAGCCGCAGCAGCACCAGACCGACGCCGGGCGCACGGTCGGGGAACATCACGAACAGTCGTTGCATGGGGGCGGTCCAGAACGGGCCCGGCAGGGGTACCGCACTGCGGGGCGCGGCGCCTGCCCCGAAAGAGTAAGCAGCTGCTGCCCCCATCCCTGAGAGAATGTGGCATGCCCGTTGCCGTTTCCGCCCCCGCCCCTGCCCGCACGCGCCCCCGCGTGGCCGGCGGCTGGCTGCTGCTGTGCCTCCTGCTGGCTGCATGGCCGGCGCTGGCGGCACCGCTGTCGGCGTACGAACACACCGCCTGGGTGGTGGGCCAGGGCGCGCCCGGGGATGTGTGGGATATCGTCCAGCCCGCCGACGGCAGCCTGCTGCTGGCCACCGGCACCGGGCTGTATCGGTTCGATGGGCGCCAGTTCGAACGCCCGGCGCCGCCCAACGGCAGCACGTTCCCGTCCTCGAACATGACCACGCTGGCGCTGGATCCAGACGGCACGCTCTGGATTGCCTACTACAACGCCGGGATCAGCCGGCTCGACCGCCACGGTCTCACCCACTACGCGGAGGCACAGGGCCTGCCGCCCGGGCTGGTGCCGCGGATCGAGCGCGATGGCAGCGGCCGGTTGTGGGCCGCCGCCGATGGTGGGCTGCGCTGGTTCGACGGTGAACGCTGGCAGGTACCCACCGCCGCAATGGGCATCGGCGATGTACCGGCCCAGTGGCTGCTGCGCGATCGGGCCGGGACGTTGTGGCTGATTGCTGCGCAGCGGTTGTGGCGACTGCCGGCGAACGGCGCGCGCTTCGAACCGCTGGCGCTGCCGGTTGCGCCGTTCTCATCGCTGGCCCTGCGCGACAACGGCCAGGTGTGGCTGGCCGATCGCCAGCGCGGGCTCATCCCGGTGGCCGATGCTCGCGGCCTGCTGCCCGCCGCCGAACGCGAAGCGCTGCGTCGGCCCGCGTTGCTGGCCAAACGCATCCGGTTCGCCGCCGATGGCAGCCTGTGGGGCAGCCTGGTGGACAGCGGCGGGATCTTCCGCCTGGATGTCAGCGCGTCGGCCGCCGCCCCGGTCGAGTACTTCGATGCTGCCCAGGGGCTGGCGTCGACCACGGCGGTGCCGGTGCTGGCCGATCGTGAAGGCACCTTGTGGGTCGGCACCAACCTGGGCCTCAACCGGTTCCGCGCCCATCAGGTCCGCAGCCTGACACTGCCGGGCCCGGCAGATCCGCTGCGCACGCTGTACCACGCACCCGACGGACAGGTGTTCGCCTACGGCGCCGACCTGCGCCCGATGGCATTGCGCCGCACGCTGCTGCAGGTGCCGTCGGCCGACCTGCACCGCGCTGCGCTCGCCAGCGACCAGCCCCTGTGGGTGGTCGATTGGGAGGCGCTGCGGCTGATACTCGATGGCCAGTCGCACGAACTGCACCCGCCCGGGCTGCCCGCGCCACGCGAACTGCGCGCAGTGCTGCCACTGGGTCGCGACGAAGCGTGGTTCTGCTTCGGCGACCAGCGCGTGATGCACTATCTTCGCGGCCGTTGGGACAGCGACCCGGCGCTGCCCGGGCACGCCTGCACCACCCTGGCGGCCGGCCCGGCCGGTGCCGTGTTGATGGGCTATCCCGACGGCGAGCTGCGCGTACGCCGCCAGCACGCGAGGCGGCATTACACCCGTGCCGATGGCCTGCAGGTGGGGCCGATCACCGCCACCGCCATGATCGGCACGCGGATCTGGGTAGCCGGCGAGAACGGGCTGGCCCTGCTCGGCGACGACGACCGCTTCCATGCGGCACAGACCGACACCCCCGGCCTGCTGGAAGGCATCACCGGCATCGTCCGCGACCACACCGCCTACTACTGGTTCAACGGCAGCCGCGGCCTGCTGCGGATCGACGCATCCACCCTGGAGCAGTCGGTGCTGCACGGCAGGCCGGTGGAACCGCGGCTGTTCGACCGTGGCGACGGCATGCCCGGCATCGCCGTGCAGACCACCCCGATGCCCAGCGCGATGCTGGCGGCCGATGGCCTGCTCTGGTTGTCCACCAACCAGGGTCTGGCGTGGATCGACACCGGCGTGGCACAACGCGCCGGCCCCGCACTGCAGCCGCGTATCGGCGACGTCTCCCATGGGCAGACGCAGCAGCCACTGCGCGACGGCATGGTATTGCCCGCGGGCACCGCCCAGCTGCAGATCGACTACCTGGCACTGGCGTTGAGCCGACCCGAACGCACCCGCTACCGTTACCGGCTGATCGGGCTGGACGCACATTGGCAGGATGCCGGCACACTGACCCGTGCGTTCTATACCAACCTGCCCCCGGGTCGCTATCGGTTCGAGGTGGTGGCCGCCAACCAGGACATGGTGTGGAGCCCGGTAGCGGCGACCCGCAGTTTCCGCATCGCGCCGATGTGGTACCAGACGCTGTGGTTCAACGCCGCCTGCGTGCTGCTGCTGCTGGCCCTGATCCTGCTGGCCATGCGCCTGCGCAGCCGCCGCCTGACCCAGCTGGTTCGTGCGCGGCTGCAGGAGCGTCACGCCGAACGCGAGCGTATCGCACGTGAACTGCACGACACGTTGTTGCAGGGCACGCAGGGCTTGATCCTGCGCCTGCATGCGGTCAGCCAGGCCAGCCACACCCCGCCGCCGGTCAGGGCCGCATTGGAAGCGGCCATGCAGCAGGCAGAAACCGCACTGGCCGAAGGCCGCGACCGGGTCAGCGCGCTGCGCGACGACAGTGACGGCTACCAGGACCTCGGTGCGGCGCTGGTGCAGGTGTACGGCGAGCGCGCCAGCGATGCCAGCAGCCCGGCGCTGCGCCTCAACGTGGAAGGCACGCCACTGCCGTTGCGCCGCGCAGCGGCCGAAGAGGTGTATCTGATCGGCCGCGAGGCGCTGTTGAATGCCCTGCAGCATGCGCACGCCGGCGCCATCGAGATCGAACTGGGCTACGGCCTGCGCGGGTTGCGCCTGCATGTGCGCGACGATGGACGCGGCCTGCCCGAATCTATGGCCGAAGGCCATTGGGGACTGGTGGGCATGCGCGAACGTGCCGAACGCCTGGGCGCGCGCCTGCGCCTGTGGTCACGCCCGGGGCTGGGTACCGAAGTGGAACTGTTCCTGCCGCGCCACCGCATCTACCGCCGTTCGCCGCGCCGCTGGCGTTGGCCGCGTTTCACTGGAGAGTCTGCATGACCCTGTCGCCCGCCCCCATCGGCGTGCTCGTTGTTGATGACCATCCCCTGCTGCGCGATGGCCTGGCGGCACTGCTTGGCATGCAGGCCGACATGCGGCTGGTGGGCGAAGCGGCCGATGGCGAAGAAGCGGTTGCCCAGTACCTGGCCCTGCGCCCGGACGTGGTGCTGATGGACCTGCAGCTGCCACGCGTGGACGGCGTGGAGGCCATTACCCGGATCCGCCGCCACGACCCGCGCGCACGCATCATCGTGCTCACCACCTACCGTGGCGACGTGCGCGCGGTGCGCGCCCTGCAGGCGGGCGCCAGCGGGTACCTGCTCAAGGACATGCTGCGCCACGAGCTGATCGACACCATCCGCACCGTGCATGGCGGTCGCCGTGCCGGCATTCCCGCCACGCTGGCGGCCAGCATCGCCGCGCACGTGGTCGAAGACAGCCTGTCCCCGCGCGAAACCGAAGTACTGGGCCACGTGGCCGCCGGGCGCTCGAACAAGGCGATCGGCGAGCAGATGCGCATCTCCGAGCAGACGGTGAAGGCGCACATGAAGAACATCATGGAGAAGCTGGGCGCACGCGACCGTACCCACGCGGTGACCCAGGCACTCAAGCGCGGCATCATCAGCCTGGACGATGCCCAGGCCGATGGCGACGGCTGACCGCCGCGTCGCTCAGCGGCGGCGCACCACCAGGCTCAGCGCCGCCGCACCGGTGGCCAGCAACGCCACGCCGGTCCAGCCCCAATGCGCGAGTGCCAGGCTGCCGAGCGCACCGCCGCTGGCCATGCCCAGGAACACCCCGGTGAACAGCAGCGCGTTGAGCCGGCTGCGGGCCTCCGGCACCAGGCCGTAGACCAGCGTCTGGTGCGACACCAACGCCGACTGGAAACCGAAATCGAACACCACCGCGCTGACCGCCAACAGCGGCAGGATCGCCGCACGTGGCAGCCACGCCTCCAGCAACAGCATCGCAAAGCCCGCCAGCGCCACCAGGATCGCAATACGTGCCACCGCATGGCTGCCGAGCCGGTCGGCCCAGCGCCCGGCCAGCGGCGCGGCCAGCGCACCGGCGGCGCCGGCGATGCCGAATGCGCCGGCCACGGCGCTGCCCACCTGGTAGCGGCTGTGCAGCATCAGCGCCAGGGTCGACCAGAACGCGCTGAACCCCACCGCCAGCAGCCCCTGCGCGAACACCGCCCGACGCAGCGCCGGTTGCCCGCGCCACAAGGCCACCAGCGAGCCCAGCAGTGCCGGGTAGCCCAACGTGGTGGTGGGCGCGAACCGTGGCAACGCGCGCGCCAGTGCCAGGGCGATGAGCACCACCGAGACCGCCGCCAGGGCGAACATGCTGCGCCACCCCAGCCACTGCGCGACCAGTCCGCTGGCCACGCGTGAGAGCAGGATGCCCAGCAGCAACCCGGTCATTACCTTGCCGACCACGCTGCCGCGCTCGGCCGCCGGTGCCAGGCTGGCCGCGGCGGGCACCACGTCCTGGGCCATGGTCGCGGTCACGCCGA
>Ga0308172_1001996_pt1 | contig 11736 bp, 17 predicted proteins | sample PhyGR2_FD_202134 | JGI IMG/M metagenome (GOLD analysis project Ga0308172, IMG submission 202134) | Phyllosphere microbial communities from UC Gill Tract Community Farm, Albany, California, United States - DLSLSG.R2 | ecosystem: Host-associated > Plants > Phyllosphere > Unclassified | place: USA...
GAGGGCGATCGCATCGATCCACATCGTCTCCCACGCGACCCGGATGCCGTTGGCCTTCTCAGCGAGATCGAACACCGGCCGGCGTGGGTCGAGCTCGACGTCGCGCCCCACGGGCACGAGGTCTTCGGCGAGGGCGTACGGGGCGCCGTCGACCCGCCACATCTTCCTCGTCCGCAGCACGACGGTGCCGTCGGGCAGATCGTCGTACCGGGCAACGCCCGCCTCGAGCGTCAGACGATCGGCCGATACGACCTCGAGGGTGGGCTCGTATCCGGCCGCCCGGATGGAGAGGGAGTGGTCGAACTGCTCGTCAATCCGTCTCCCTACCCCCGGGAGGCGGCGGTTCCGTGACGTCCGCGTTCCCTGCGTGCGGTGAACGTACCCGCGCTCCTCGAGGCGGATCAGCGCTTCGCGCACGGAATTCCGGCTCGCCCCGGTCAACTCCGCGAGTTTCGGCTCGGACGGCAGAGTCTCGGCATCCACGCGCCAGAGGTGCAGGATGCGATCGATCAGCGCATCGGGATCGGTCGTGCGTTCGGATGCCACGCGCTCACGCTACCGGCGTGAGCGCCTGGCATCCCTGCCCGGGGTCAGGAGCGTTTCGCGGTGATGACGACATTGTCGACGGAAGGGCCGCCTTCGGGGCGTTGGAGGCAGGTGATGACGACGAGTTCGTCGGGGCCGGTGGTCCCGATGACGACGTAGACGGTGCCGCGTCCGGCGCGGTCGGGGGTCGCGTCGTAGTTGCGGATGAAAGTGGCGAATCGGAAGCCGGGCGGGGTGCCGCCCAGCCCACTTCTTACCTGCTTGGCAGCGGGGCGTAGCTCCTAGTAACCGATGGAAGAGCCGCTCAGACATTCGGACGGACGGGCGCCACCCCGATAAGCGGGCGGAAAATGCGTTCGACGCGCGCATCGCGGGACACTCCCTCGAGGAGCCAATCAGCGACTCCCTGCGTTGGTTCGACGTCGTCCTAGCAGCTGCCGCGATCCGAGCGTTTTGTAGCCTTCGAGATCACCCGCTCGCGTACGGGTGCAAGGCCCGACGTACGAGTGCCACGAAATAATCGCCCTTGAAGGAGAACCAATGAGCCAATCCGGCAACGATGCCCACTTGGGTGAAAACACGCTTCTTTACAACGGCGCGGGGCGAGTCTTCTTGGCACGAGTCGGACGGACCCCCGAGGAGCCCGCCATTGTTCGTTTCGACCTGATTATGCCGATTGACAATGTCACCGTGGGTGCCGTGTCCCGGACGATCAGGATGCTGACGCAGTTGTACCGAGGGTTCAACATCCATCTGCGGATCGCATACGAAGACGTGGTCGACGAACTCAAGTCCGCTCACGATGGGCTGGCCGGTCGGAGACGACCGGACGATACGGGGCTGATGCGTCTGGTCAACCGCGCCTTAAATTTCAGCGTGGCTGTGCGCCTGTACGAAGAGCATGTCATGAGCGAAGTCCATCGAAGGTGGGGCAAAGGCTCGACACAGACGGACGCGGTTAGACAGCTCTTCGCACAGACATTCGACCGCAGTTTCGGATATCGAGTTCTCTATGCTCTGCGCAATCCGCTGGTTCACAGTTCAGAGCAGATCATTGGGTGTACCTGGCTGGCTCAACTAGATGATCCGCAAGACAATACCTCTACCGAGACGAACGTACAGGTGGCCCTTCACGTAGAGAGGGAAGCGTTCGCCCGCTCCGATGCTCGTGCCGCAACCAGACACGAAGTCGCTCAGCTACTCAAAAATCCTGACTTTCTAGCACTTGCAGATGATGCCCTTGTCCACATCGAGGAGCTGAATCAGGCGCTGGAGCCGTTCCTGTATCCGGACATCGATGACGCCGTCGCCGACTTGTGGCACCTGACCCGCGAGCACTTCCCCACGGCATCACAAACCCCACACTTCGTGACCGTAGAAGACGGTCCCGAGCTAACTGGAGACTTGCAAATCCAGCCGATCTTGTGGGATTACGTCGTTCGACGGGGCGCGGCAGCCCTTCTCCGCAGGGGCGCAAAGGTTGGGTCATGAGGACGCGGAAGCCGCTCACAAGCCCAAGCCGGTAGTAGACGGTTATGTCAGCACCCCGCTCACCCGCCTCCGCGCTGGAGAGGGGTGCTAGGGGTACCCGGTCAGGACGTTGGTGGCTGGTTGGGGCTTGTGAATGAGGAGAACCTCCGGCTGAGTGGAGATGTCTGACGTCTTCACGAACCGGAGGTTCTCGTGCCCCACCGTAATGCTCGGCTGACTCCGCCGGGTCGGTTGCTGATCGTTGCGCGTGCTGCTGCAGGCTGGAAACAGGAGCATATCGCTGCCGCGATGGGCGTCTCCCGTCGGTGCGTGCAGCGTTGGATCGCTCGACATCGATCCGAGGGCGTCGCCGGATTGAACGACCGGTCGTCTCGACCAGTGTCATCGCCGTCACGAACCCCGCAACGCGTCGAGATTGAACTGCTCCGGTTGCGGCGGGATCAACGCTGGGGCCGTGACGAGCTCGCGGCAGCGGTCGGAGTATCGCCGCGGACCGCGTCACGGGTCCTGGCTCGTCGCGGTCAGCCGCACCTCTCCCGGCTCGACCCGATGACCGGCGAGGTGATCCGAGCATCGAAGACGACCGCGGTCCGATACGAACGCGACCACCCAGGCGAGCTGGTCCACATGGATGTGAAAAAGCTCGGCCGCATCCCCGACGGCGGCGGTTGGCGCTCCCTCGGCCGCACCGTCGCCGACCGACACCGGGACACACCGGTCGGGTTCGACTACGTCCACTCCCTCGTCGATGACCATTCCCGGCTCGCCTACTCCGAGATCCTCCCGGACGAAAAGGGACCGACCTGCGCGGGATTCCTGGACGCGCGATCGAGTACTTCGCCGAGCACGGCATCGCCCGCATCGAGCGGCTGATCACCGACAACGCCTGGGCATACCGATTCTCGCTCCGACAGCTCTGTGCTGAACGAGGCATCTAGCAAAAGTTCATCCGTCCGCACTGCCCCTGGCAAAACGGCAAAGTCGAACGCTTCAACCGGACACTGCAGACCGAGTGGGCCTACCGACAACCCTTCGAGACCAACGCTGCCCGGGCCGCGGCACTTGCGCCGTTCATCGAGCGATACAACACTCGACGCATCCACTCGGCCATCGGGACTCCACCAATCAACCGAACCGCACCAACGTCCTCACCCGGTACACCTAGGGCGTGTCTCCCAAATGTCGTGTCCAGGCGAGGACGGCATTCAAGACGGCTGCAGAGCGGTAGACGACGGCGAGTTTGTCGTAGCGGGTGGCGGGCCTCGCCATTGTTTGAGGGTGGCGAGGCGCCTTGTCGCCGCGGAGCCGGTCGGGTCGGGTGCGGGGGCGCCCGATGGGGCGGGCGATGCGCAACTGTTCCAGCAACGGGATCCGCATCGGCGAGTCCCCGGCTTGGCCCGGTGTCACAGCGATCACCAGCGGCAGGCGGTGACCGTCGACCAGGTGGTGGAGCTTGGTGGAGAGTCCGTCTCGGGAGCGGCCGAACCCGTGATCAGGCGGCTCGATCAGCGAATTGTTGTAGTTCGACGAAGCCCCCCCCGTGACCCGGGTGATGTTCGTCGCGTGCCGATGGGCGCGGGCGATCGGGGAGTCCACCGAAACTGACCAATCGAGCTTGCCGGTCGCGTCGGCGCGAGCCAACAGCGCCGCGTGAACGCGATCCCAGGTTCCATCGCCGGCCATCCGACGGTGCCACTTCCACACCGTCTGCCACGGCCCGAACACCACGGGCAGATCCCGCCACGCAATCCCTGTCCGATAGCGATACTCGATCGCCTTGACCATCGTTCGCGCGTCCGAAAACGGGCGGCCTTTACGGCCGGTCGGACCGGGCAAGAACCCGCTGATCAGATCCCACTGAGCGTCCGAAAGCAACTGGAACCGCGACACGTCTCTAGCATCACCGACTCAACCTACCCATTTAGGAGACGCCCTAGGTGTCATTTCCTCGAGGCGAGCGCGGCCTCTGGGGGCGTGGGTTGCACGCCACGAAGGGACAACCGATGAACCTCAGGGGCTCGGAATCGCACACGATTCCTTCGGCCCCGACGGGTATGTCGGTGTGGTTCCGTGACCACGCTGAGCACCACATGGCCGTCCTGCTCAGCCCCTCGGGACCGTTCGCCGGCATCGGCACCGGCAAGGACCGCGAGCACACGAACGAGAAGGGCGAGCTGCTGCCCTACGTCGAACCGCCGGATGGATTGTTCCCGGATATGCGCAAAACAGGCTGAGGGATCCATCTGGGGCGGAATGCCACCGCGGATGTCAGTTAACGCAGTAGTGCACTATGCCAAGGCAGGGCTCGGCATAGTGCACTACTGGGTGAACTCGTCGAACGAGAGCAATCGAATCCAGAGTCTACGCGCTCTCTTATTGAGCACAGTCACTAATTCCTTCTCCGTGAGTGGAAAAAATACACGAAGATCGCCACAATCGGGAGTATGATAAGAAAAATAGGGATGAGATAAGCCTGAGGAAGGTCCGGTGCATTTACTAGCGCGTAGACGAAACCGCCTACTCCGCAGAGAAATATGACCAACCCTAGGACCAGGGTCGCGAAAGATTTACTTTTCACATCCCGAAGCATAGCATCCGGGGAAAATTTCTTACGAGCGGTCCTCAAATTCGCCCGTCGCCTTCACGATGTTACCCGCGCTGTTGATCGCGAACATCTTCCACTTGAGCGTAATGCCCTTCGGGACGACACAAGTTGCCGTCATGAGGGAGGAGGATGTTTGGCAGGATCCTGCCTGACCTCCGCCGACAAGGGCCGTGTTGTACCACGTGACCTTGATTCTCAATCCATCACTGGAGACGTGGTCACGGATGGTGAACTGCTTAGCAGACGACGAAAAACTCGCCGACCCTGCTTTTACGCCATTCACATAAACCTCTTGCGCGGAGTCGGCCGACGCAGGAGGCGCGAACAGTAACACGGATGTGGTGACTGCCGCAAGCGAAAAGCCGACAATACGACTTCTGAGCGATTTCATATGTCCCCCTTTGGTTCGATAGTGATCATCATTCAGGAGATTGGTATAAGAATCAACGGTTGCTTTCAGCCGATCCCGTTGGTAGCTTGCGAGGACCAACAGATGGAGGGGCTCATGTCAACTAAGCGCGTGAAACTTGGAGTACGAGGTCTTGCGGCTCTGGCGATAGCTGGTGCGCTCACGATTGGCGGAGCGGTCGCCCCCGCTTCCGCCGACGGTCTCAACTCCGTGCTCGGATCCAACGGGACGACGGTGTCGCTTCTCGTAAAGGGACAGAGCGTCAACGTCTCGGGTCTTGAGGCTGGGGTTCTCTACCCCTACGCCTTCAACACCATCTGCAACGCGACGGCAACGGCCTATGGCACCCGGAGCACGGGAGCGGCTTGGAGCAAGTCGTGGGGCACGTTCTCCGGCTGCGTTCCGACCTCGTGGGTGTCCGTGACCAACGTCGGACTGCCGTTCAAGAGCGGCACGACGATTCGACTCCAGGTGCGGCACGATGGGTTCATCAACGCCGGCAAGCCGCAAGTCGGCATCTGGGCCTGATCTTGCATAACGCCAGGGGATGCTCGACGAGCACGCGGCGTCGCGCCGGCGTCCAAAGGGCTAGTGTCGTCACGATTGTGGCGGCACTAGCTGCCTTTGGATTGACGTCGTGCGCCACTGCGGCTGAACAGAGCCTCGATGTTGGAGCTCTCGCCGAGAGTGCCTCCGCCTTCCAAGCAGAAATTCTCCAAGACGGAGTCGTTGACCCAGCGGAGTACGAAAGAGCAGTTCTCGCGAAGCGACAGTGCGTCAACGATACGGGCGCCACTGTCAGCGATGTTTACCCGGTAGCCGCACGCCAGCTCACTTTCGACTGGGAGGTGGAGGCCGAGACGGAGGAAGAGGTCGTAGCGATCAATAATGAGGCAGCGGCCTGTGACGAAGAGTTTCTCAGTGCTGTGGGAGTGGTGTGGGCGGAACAAAACCTGCTCAGCACTGAGGACCGCGAGAAGCTCCGCCCTGAAGTTATTTCCTGCTTGCAAGAAAACGGCGGTCAAATTTCCCCGGGTGCCACCTACGACGAGATAGTCAAGTACGTTTCCGAAAACATCGATGCTGACGGGCGAGAAATAACGAGCTCGTGCCTATCCGAGTTTCCGGAGTACTTTATGATCTCTGTCACGAATGCGCGCTGATCGGCGGGAACGCGGCCGAGCGCGCGTCAGTGGATGGCTACTTTTGTCCGTATGCCTGGCGGCGCCGTGGCTGGCTGTAGCTGGAGCTCTAGTAGTAAACGCAAGCCCAAAGCCACAAGTTGAATCATCCGCGAAGCCGGTTCTCGTATCTGCATCTCAAGCTTCCACCCAGGAATCAATTCCGGCAGACCTCAAGCTCGATTGGGTGGATGGCGATGATGTGATTAGCCCCAGTTGGCAGGGCATCGTCACAGCGATATCCTCCGATATCCTCGGGCAGTACATCGAGAACGGGAAACGGATTGTACAGGTCGACGGCGTTTGGCGTATCGCCGCGGTCACTGAAAAACCGTTTTACCGACCCCTGGGTGAAGGTGATTCGGGCGATGATGTTCAGATGCTGAACGAGTATCTGAACGCGCTTGGGTACAGTGCGGGAGGAAGCAATACCTGGTCCCGCTGGACAGCTGACGGTATCAAGGCTCTCGGGAAGGAAATCGGCGTCAAAGACGCCAACGTCATGGATCCTTCGTGGTTTGTTTGGATTCCCCGGGACGACTTCGTCCCGGCGGTCATAAACGCTGAGGTCGGGGCTCCTGCTCCAGCTCAAACCGACCCGTTGATGAAAACCGCGCCTGTGCCCACGCGCGCTTCGGTGCAACTGAAAGATACTTCTTCCGCTATTGCGCAAGATGTCGCGTGGAACATCGATGTAAATGGTCTTCAGATTCCGTTCACGGGAGACGCAGCGAACGCAGTGGCTGATGCTCCTTCTGTGCTCCGTTCACTTCCACGCCAGGAAGCTCCGTTCTCCGCCACAATTCGTCGTGCGAGCGTTACCGAGGGCGTGCAGGTGCCCGCATCGTCGCTTCTCTCTGGCGAGGGTGGGTATTGCATCTTGACTTCCGACGCTGACGGACTGAACCCATCGTCGTGGCGCAAAACCCGTGTGACCGTCCTCGGCGGAGAACTGGGTATGTCTATCATCGCCCCGGCCGAGCCGCTCGGCCCCTTCGCCGTCGCAAACCCATTTGAGATTTCGGGTGCACCCAGAGATTGCTAGTCACTTGCCGCTCAATGAACTACGCCTACCCCGGTTCGCCCCGGGAGATCATCAGGGATTTTGATCAAACTCTGCGGCCCGGCACGACCATGGGGCTGGTTGGGCCCTCTGGATCTGGCAAGTCGACCCTTCTGGACCTGATCGGTGGCCTCCGGAAGCCAGTTTCCGGATCGGTTGCCTTCGACAATGTCCCAGCAAGCGAAGCAGTACGACGCGCAGCGACTGCGTGGGTTGCGCAAACCAACCCCATGCTGCACGGGCGCACGGCAGTCGAGAACGCCGCGATAGCGCTTCTCGCACAAGGCGCCGATATGATGACCGCTCGCGCCGCAGCGTGCAGGAGTCTCGCGGATCTTGGCCTCGAGGATCGGATGCTCGCGCCGATGGCGAGACTATCCGGTGGCGAACAACAGCGCGTCTCCATTGTGCGTTGCCTGCTTTCGGACAGGCCGCTCGTGCTCGCTGACGAACCGACGGGGCAGCTGGATCATCAGAACACCGCGGCTGTTGTCGACGCGTTTAAGACACTCGCCCGCGCCGGGAAGATCGTGATCATCGCAACTCATGATCCGTCGGTCTGGGAGCGGTTAGACGAAATGGTCGACCTTCGAGAGAGCCCGTGATGCGTCCTTCAGTCGTGGTCAGAGAAGCGCTCTTGACAGCTGTTTCCCGGCCGTTTTTCGCATTCTTGATTGTATTGACAGCGATGGTTGCGCTGGCTCTTCCTGCTGCCTGGGAGGTCTCAGAGCTGCAGAACCTTGCTCAACGCGTTGAGGAAGCCGAGGCTAGGGGATCAAACGTTGTTATCGTCAGCGATCAAGAGGAGGGCGTTTCTGCTTTCGAGTGCGAGAAGGTCGGGAGCTGGGTCGGTGTGGTACACGCCGGTTGGTTCAAAAATACAGGCACAGTTCAGTTTGAGAAGTCCGCGCGAAACCCTTTACAAAAAGCGAGTGCTAGTTCTTCGTACCTTGAGATCGTCGACCCCAGCTTTTCCCCCGGGACAGGGGGGCTCGTCCTGGGAGCTGCGGCAGCGAAAGAACTCGGGGCGCCTCGCGGTGCCACCCTATCCACTTCGACTGTTGGCGACGTAGTCGACACAGACCGCCGAGCTCCCGGGCAGGCTCGCTGGGTATATGACGTAAGGTCCGCGGGCTTATTTATGTCGGCGAACGAGTGTTGGGTAGAAGCACAGAGTGGATCGACGCAAACGGTCGCGCGAAGTTTGCGAGCCGCCTTCAGTCCGTCGCCGACAATAGAAGTGCGTTACCTATATGAAGGTGTGAGCTCCTCAGACTGGACGCAACGGCCATCGCAGTATGCATGGATCGCCGCAGTTGCCGTCACCCTGCTTCCCGTCACACTCACTGTATACATCCGGCGTAGCGAGATCGCTTTGTACGTCACGTCTGGCGTTCGACGAATGGATGCAGCATTCATCTACGCCTTCGCCCACGGATTTCTAGTAGCAGTCGGCGCTACAGGAGCTGTAGCTCTAACCTTGTTTGCGCACCTCATGGTCGCGACAAGATGGCACGAGACAAGCCTCTTGATTGGGATTACAGCCGTTATTTCAGGCGCGGCGGCCACATTTTCTCTGACTGCCGTAGTGGCGACTGCTGTAGCTATGCTACCTCTGGCGACGAGCGTTAAGGATAGAACCTGACGGTACTTCGGAGGGCACTTATCCGCTGAGTTGTTTGGCGGCTAAATTATTGACCTCGGAGCTATAGGTCGCCCTATCCGGGTAACGATCATCCTCGTCGTTTTCTTCAGCCGCTGCCCTGTAAGCATCGAGCGCAGCTCGGCTTATGCGCCCCCGTTCGGACACTGCATAGCCGCGCGCTCTCGCCCAGGATCGAATATCAGTACGCTTTTTTTGTTCCTCTCGACGCGTCGATGGCTTTATCGTCACAACTTGCTTGCGAGCAACTGCGAGGAACGGGCTCAAGAAAGTAAATAAGTTTTCGAGATGCTCCGGAGATAGATCGACCTCGTATGAGACATCGTTGATGGTTAGACGAACAGGGCTTCCGGAGCTGTCTAGCTCCGTACCATCCAAGTCGTCGAAGCGCCGAGCTACGAGCCGCATCACCATGACAATCCTCACTCGCCATGTCCCCCGTTTGGGGGACATGGCCGATAGTACTACCGAAATACAAAGCTGACGACCACTTGCGCTTTTCGTGATTGTTGTTGCGCGTGATATCTGGCGCCTAATCGGGTCTTCATCGGCCCCTTGGGCGCCGCGCAAGCTGCGCGAATTGCCTCAGAGCGAATTGCCGTTCAAGCCCGCCGACAAGCTGCTCGTTCTAACGGGCGCGCCGTCGCCGAACGCCTGGTCGCGGGGCGGTGACGCTGGGCGCTTAGTAATTGGCCGTGCGTCCATTCCATGTTCCGTCAATGGTCCCAGTGGGGAGGTGGTCGCGGGCGGCGCGTGAGGCGCGCCCGCCCCTCCCGCTCGCCGCGATCAGAGCCGGTCAGCGGCCAGACCTTCTGGGGTGTTGTGATCACCGGTCGCCACGCCATGCGGGGAGGCGTCGTCGATCTCGCTCAGCTTTTCCGGCGTCAGGTCGATTTCAGCGGCGCCGGCTCGCCGCACCGTGATGTATAAATGCTGATAATCGACGGTTATGTCAGCACCCCGCTCACCCGCCTCCGCGCTGGAGAGGGGTGCTAGTGACCGCGGTTTGGAGCGGCGGGGCAGAGTGGCGGTGCGGGCGCCCCCGGTCGCCCGCACCACCACTTTTGAAGCACTGAACGCGGGCCGGGAGTGGGTCCAGCTCACGTTCTGCTTCATGAGGGAGAAGCCTGCGCGACCCCCTCGCAGGATGGGGGATCTCCCTACATGTGAGATGCGAATCCATGGTCATTATGACGCCGAATGGCCATTTACGCCTCAGAGATCCAGGCTGCAGCCGAAGCGGCAGCGCATATGGCCGCACCGAGGAACGCCCACATAGCGATAGCCAACGCGACACCCATCAGGATCCCTCGAAAAGTCGGTGTTCCTTCTTGTTCGTCGAGGGAGGTGTTCTCATCGGTTGACCAGCCATCAACTTGGCTATAAGGGTGATGAAACATTGAACGTCCTCCGGGTGAGGCGCGTCGGTTGCTGCCTCATACCTTCTGACGGTGCTGGAGTGAGGATATGACGCCGCCGTAGCCGCTAATCCAAGTTCGTATGGTGCCGCCTCGATTTGCGGGCGGGATGTAGCTAGGCAGATTTACGTTCTGCTGTGATGACGATGTTGTCGGTGGAGGGGCCGCCTTCGGGGCGTTGGAGGCAGGTGATGACGACGAGTTCGTCGGGGCCGGTGGTCCAGATGTCGCTGTTGGGCAACTCGGTCTTGGGGATGTGTCGGGTGCCGGTGACGGTGTAATCGACGTCGTCGACGGTGATGGTGGCACCGGTGTCGACGCGGGCTGTGCCGTGGTCGATATCGATGAGGGCGTTACCGGGTCCTACGGCGCCGTTTCGGAGGGAGTGCATGACGACGTAGACGGTGCCGAGTCCGGCGCGGTCGGGGGCGACGCCGTAGTTGCGGATGAGGTAGGCGGATTGGAAGCCGGGAGGTGTGACTTCTCCGTCGACGACGTCGAGGGAGCCGAGGGGAACGTCGAGGCCGACGCTCTGAAAGCCGCATGGGTGCGGGTGAGCGCTGATCTCACCCGGCGAGTGACTTCTAGGAAAGAGCGGAGATGATCGCGTGGGCGACCCGCCACGCGATCAGGCCCACGATCGTCCACAAGGCGAGTGAGAGTCCGATGGCGATGATGAGCCCGCGCGTGATCGACGCAGCGTTCTCGCGCTCCTTGATGAGGTCGCGTCCACCGGGAGAGTTATCGTCGGGCATCGGGCCGCCTTTCTGTCGAATGAAAGACGGCGCCATAGAGCATTCATGACGTGAGACGGAAGAAACGAGGAACGCCCTCGTTATCTTTGGCTTGATCTGGGCCGGACGGGCCCCTTGCTAAAGATCTTCGCCGCACGCGTCATGATCCGCGCGGCCACGCGTCCTCTTGCCAGGAGGCCATTTCTCGCACTCCCTTCATGCGAATGACCTCCATCGAGTGTGCGGCGTGTGCTGTTCGGGATATGCGAGCACGCCTCGCGCTCCGTGCTGGTGGCGGCCGGGGGCGCCGCCACCAGCACCGCATGCCATGGTGTGGGCAGGTCCTCGAGGTCAGGCGCGGGCATCGAGTCCGCGCCTGGCGCACGGCCTGCCGCGCGGCACGCAGAAGGCCACCGCCCTGGTAGGGCGAGCGTCCCTGCTACGCGGGCACGTCCGGCACCCCTGCCAGGATCGGGTCGGGAGCCTCCGCGAGTTAGACGGCGGCGCCCACGACAGCGGCGATGGCCGAGGTGAAGAAGCCCAGGCCGTCGACGCCCGAACGCATCGCCGCAGAGGTACCCGGGCCGAAGCCCGGCTCGACCGCGTGCTCGGGGTGCGGCATGAGA
>Ga0308172_1001998_pt1 | contig 11724 bp, 8 predicted proteins | sample PhyGR2_FD_202134 | JGI IMG/M metagenome (GOLD analysis project Ga0308172, IMG submission 202134) | Phyllosphere microbial communities from UC Gill Tract Community Farm, Albany, California, United States - DLSLSG.R2 | ecosystem: Host-associated > Plants > Phyllosphere > Unclassified | place: USA...
CAGCGCCGCCAGCACTTGCTCGGCCTTTGCCGCCAACAGTGCACCTTCCTGTGTCAACTCCAAACCTGTCGAGGTCCGCCGGAACAGGGTTAGCCCGGTGTCAGCGGCCAAGCGTTTCAACTGAAGCGTCACCGCGGGCTGCGTGACGTGCAGGTGCTCGGCGGCGCGGGTGACGTTCCCTTCTCGCCCCACGGTAACAAACGCTCGCAATGTTCTCAGATCGATACCTTCCAGCATATTAATTTCACTTATAATGCTTGGTTGAATTTGTCATTGGATTTCACGATCGAATGTTGGCTATGCCTGCATATAAAGCAGGGAGGAAGCATGGCATGCCAATGCAAAGTGTCCAGTCTTATAATTGTGTGGTGTTCCATCGCGATTGGAGGGTAACCCAATGAGGAATGGTGGTTCCGGCAATTTCCACGACGTTTTTGACTACATTATTGTTGGTGGTGGCTCCGCAGGCTGCCTGCTTGCCAATCGCCTCAGTCGTGACACGTCAAAACATGTTCTGTTGCTGGAAGCCGGCCGCAAGGACGACTACCCATGGATACATATCCCGGTCGGGTATCTTTATTGTATCGGCAACCCACGCACAGACTGGCTTTACAAAACCGAACCGGACGCCGGACTGAACGGTCGTTCGCTACGCTATCCTCGCGGTAAGACGCTTGGTGGCTGCTCGTCGATCAACGGCATGATCTATATGCGTGGTCAGGCACGCGATTTTGACGGGTGGGCAACGGCAACCGGCGACGATGCCTGGTCCTGGCAAAATTGCCTGCCCGATTTCAAGGCGCATGAGGACCACTACCGGCTGGACCATGGCGCAGACCCGAAGACTGGTGGCAACAGCAGGTTTTCCGACATGCATGGCCATGGCGGCGAATGGCGCATCGAGAAGCAGCGGCTGAAATGGGATATCCTCGAATCCTTTGCAGAAGCCGCGGTGGAAGCGGGCATTCCGCGTTCGGACGATTTCAACAGTGGCGACAATGAAGGCGTCGGCTATTTCGAGGTGAACCAGCGCTCGGGGTGGCGCTGGAACACGTCCAAGGCTTTCCTGCGCCCAGCGAAAAACCGCGCAAACCTGACGATCTGGACGCAATCTCATGTCGAGCGTTTGATCCTTGCGAACGAGGCATCTGGTCGCAAGCGGTGCATCGGTGTTATTGTTGAGCGTCAAGGGCAGCGCGCGGAGGTTGGGGCGCGGGGAGAAGTCATTCTGTCGGCCGGCGCCATCGGCTCACCACAAATCCTGCAATTATCTGGCATCGGTCCAGCGGGATTGCTGAAGCGTTTCGGTATTGAGGTCGAACACGACCTGCCAGGTGTCGGAGAAAATCTTCAGGACCATCTGCAGATCCGTGCCGTCTTCAAGGTCGGTAATACGAAAACGCTGAATACGCTCGCCAACAGCGTCCTTGGTAAAGCGATGATAGGGCTCGAATATGCGTTGAAACGCAGTGGTCCGATGAGCATGTCGCCCTCGCAGCTGGGCGCCTTCACCCGTTCGGACGAACGCCAGGCCCACGCCAATCTGGAGTATCACGTCCAGCCCCTCAGCCTCGACGCCTTCGGCGAACCGTTGCACACTGTCCCCGCTTTCACAGCCAGCGTTTGCAACCTCAATCCATCGAGCGTGGGCAGCGTTCGTATTCGCTCCAATAAGGCGTCGGACGCGCCGGCGATTGCGCCGAACTATCTCAGCACGGACGAAGACCGCAGGATTGCTGCAGAAAGTCTGCGGCAAGTGCGCAAAATCGTGTCGCAGCCAGCATTGGCGAAATATAGGCCGCAGGAGTGGAAACCGGGCCCGCAGTTCCAAAGCGATGAGGAGCTGGCGCGGCTTGCGGGCGATATTGCCAATACCATCTTCCATCCGGTTGGTACGACGAAGATGGGCGGCGATGACGATCCTATGGCGGTTGTCGATAGTCGCCTCATGGTTCGAGGAATCGCGGGACTCCGGGTCGTCGATGCGGGCATCATGCCGAAGATCACCAGTGGTAACACCAATGCGCCGACGCTGATGATCGCCGAAAAGGCAGCCGGCTGGATTGTTGCTGACGCACACGCATAGAAAACTATTGGGGGAGGTTACAGGATGACATCAGTAGCACGTTCAACGCTTCCGCTTTCCGGCGTTCGAGTCGTTGATTTTGGGCAGTATATTGCTGGCCCGGCCGTGGCCATGATCCTTGCCGATCTCGGCGCGACCGTCGTGCATATCGATCCCCCCAGCGGGCCGCTCTGGGACAATCCCGCCAACGCCATCCTCAACCGCAACAAGCTGATCGTCGCACTCGACCTCAAAACGGAGAAGGGTTTGCTTGAGGCGAAAGCGCTGGTGGCCGAGGCTGATATTGTGATCGAGAACTTCCGCCCTGGTGTGCTTGCCCGGCTCGGGATCGATTTTTCGACTTTGCGTAAATCGCGGCCTGAGCTGATCACCCTGTCTATCCCAGGTTTCGCCTCCGACGATGAACTCCGCCGGGACTGGCGTGCCTTCGAGACAGTGATCGCAGCCTCGTCGGGCGTCTTTACGGATATGGGCTTAAACCGCGTTCTTATGGGTATCAACCCGTCTTTCTCGCCGCTCCCACTCTCTTCCGCATATGGTGCGATGCTTGCGGCCTCCGCGACGGTGTTGGCGCTTCAGGCGCGTGAGCGCACCGGCCACGGCGATCATATTGAGGTGCCGCTGGCAAGCGCCGTCATGGAGGGCCTGTCCTACAATTCCATTCTGATTGACGACTATCCGTTGCGTTATAAAACCCAGCGCGAGCGGGAAATCGAGCGTCGGCGGGGCGAGGACCTGCAAATGGACATGTCTTTTGACGACCTCCAGGAGTTTCTCGATCCCTTCTATCGCAGCTATAGGTGCGCCGACGGACGGATGTTCTACGTGGTCTGCCCCAGCCACAAGAACCATGCCAAACGCTGCCTGCAAGCGCTTGGCATTTACGACGAGCTCGTTGCTGAAGGACTGCGCGAGGAGGAAGACACCTATCTTCCAGTTTCGCAGTGGTCTTCGGACGTTTCGCTCGGTGTCTATCCGCTCCCGAAATTCTGGGCTGACAAAATCGCGGCTCGCATGAAGGATGTTTTCCTGACCAAAACGGCTTCCGAATGGGAACGTGTCTTCGGAGAAGGGCTGTTTCCGGGTGCGCCGCAACGCTGGCTGAAGGAATGGATCGCCGACGATCATGCCAAGGCTGCCGGCCTCATGATCGAAGTGGACGATCCGATCCTCGGTCGCATGACCCAGCCTGGGCCGATGGCCTGGCTACAGGAGAGCGGCGAATCTATGCTAACGCCAAGCCCGAGACGTTGGGGAACGGCCAAGGAGGCGCTAGCACTGCTCGCCGGCATGGAGCGCCCTTCCTTGCCGGTTGTAGCGAATGAGGCCCCCGGCGGCTGGCTGGACGGCGTCAAGGTTCTCGATCTGTGCAATGTGATCGCCGGTCCGCATTCGGTCGCCTATCTTGCCCGCTTCGGTGCGGAGGTCATCAAGATCGATCCGGCCAAGCCGCTCTATGACTGCTGGAACACTGTGATCTTCGGCATGTCCCACATGCGCGGCAAACAGTCCGTGCTACTGAACATTGGTTCGCCCAATGGCCGCATCGTGTTCGAAGAACTGGTGCGCTCAGTCGATGTCGTTGTCTGGAACGCCACCGACCGTCAGGTCAAGGCGATGGGGCTCGATGCTCAAAGCTTGAAAGCGCTTAATCCGCGCGCAATCTTCTGCCAGCTGGATTGCTTCGGCGGCGTGCGCACCGACTATCTCGGCTATGACGACCTCGTGCAGTCGGCAACCGGCATCATGCTGCGCTTCGGCGGCTCTATGGATACTCCGGAGGAACACGCCCAGGTTGGAACCATTGACGTGATGTGCGGTTTCGGCGCGGCGCTCGGGGTCGCCGCCGCTCTGTACCAGAAATCCAGAACCGGGGTCATTGGTCGCCCGCGGACATCGCTGTCGGCGCTTACCGGTCTCGCCCAGATACCCTTCTGCTATAACTATGCCAACCGAGGTCCCTTCGATGAGCCTTCCGGTCGCGAGACCAAGGGATATAGCGCCCTGTCGCAGCTCTACGAAACGGCGTCGGGGGATCATATTCTTCTGTGTGCTTCGGAAGTTGATTTGCCACGCTTCGGCAAGGCGGAGGGGCTTGAGGCAATTGTCGAGATGGCCGCATCCGATCGCGAGGCCTATCTGGCGAAAGCCTTCATGACGGCACCTGCTGAAACCTGGCAACAGCGCCTGCAGAAAGCCGATATCGGCGTATCTCTCTGCGAGAACATCGAGGAGATCCGCAGCCGCAGCGCCCGCATTGCCGACGGCACGCCGGGGCTCGACCGGGGCAGTTATTCATTCTCGGTTTTTCCAGACCATCCGAGCGGGCACACCGTCACTCAGCTCGACCCCTTCGCCATCCGTCCGGCAGTCGGCAAGGTGACGGCTATAACGCCAGCGGAGAAGTACGGCGCCTCCACGCGCGCCGTTCTTCGCGACCTGAACTAAACCGATAACGAGATCGATCGGTTGATTGCATCCGGCACGATCAGCGAGAGTTGGAGCGCAGAGTATCTGCCGAGTTAGCAGGACACGGCAGCTTCGTGTTCTGAGGAGGATACCGAAGCCGCTCACGGCCCGTCCAAGTACGCGATGGCATTAACGGGTTAGATATTCAACATGGCACCTTGGGAGGAAGTGCCATGAAAGAACTTTTTGCCTCGACATGACTTATACAGCGCAGGTGCGTTTAGCGCAGGCCGCCATGGCTCAGCGTGACACTTCCGTTTCCGAGTTGTGCAAGGAACTGGGGATCGAGCGTGTCACCCTTTACCGATATGTCGGCCCAAAAGGTGAACTCAGAGATTATGGCCGGCGGGTTCTGGGGCAGGCGTGACGCCTCTGATTTCCCGCGCACGGGCCAATCCGGCCGCGCGCAATTTATCCAGTTCCCGAGGCGAAATCTTCATCCGCTGCGCTTCGGTTAAAGCCCAGACATGCCCGAATGGATCGAAAAAGCTTGCCACTCGCTTACGTTCGTCACTGATCTCAAGGTGATTTCGGACCGTTCCTCCTGCAGCAATTGCCTGCTGCAGTGTCTTTTCGGCATCTGCGACCGTGAGCGAAAAAATCGAATTCACCGCGCCATTTGCCTTGGGGAAGAAAGGGCCTCCTCGATGCGGCTCCGCCTCGCGCCTCGGATTGGCGCCCGAGACCGTGATTTTGATCCCGCCTAAGTCGAGATCTATTGCATAGAGAATATTGCTATCTTCATGTGTTCGCACATGGGAGGCGTTAAACGCCGACATATAAAACGCGGCAGCTTCTCGCTGGCGACCATGTTGAACGAAAACAATGACGGCAAGTTGTTTTTCGTGTTCGCAGGCGGCACTCAGAACCTGCCAATTTGCAAAACCAAATTGGCGAGCGACGATTTCAAGGCATGCGCTGTGTGAAAGCTGCAGATTGTGCTCCTCCAGCAACTTGCGAAGAGCCTTGGCCATAGATTTCGAGTCTGAAAAGGAAAGCATAGTTTGATCCTCAAAGGGCGCGCCGTTGTCAGTGCTTGCATTGCTGACGGTCGCCCATAAGGGTCAAACCAGGATTATCCGCGCCTTCGCCATTCCAGAGGAGCAAGCGGCTGGCCGCACGGTGCCAAGCTTCAAACTATTGGCGGAAAATGATTCGCGCAATGTCGAGCCCGCAAAAGTGGTCCTCGGCTTAGCGTAGGATTTCGCCCCCTCCCGCAAACGACCCCCAATAGCCGCGTTATTTGACCGTCACAGTCACGAACTACGCTTCCAAACGGAAGTCCGCCGCAAGTTAGGCACCCAACGTCCGCCGCATCAGCTCCGTGAACAACGTCCGGTAGCTGATGTCAGTCTCTCTCGGCCTTTTAACCTGGCTGCAATCCAACAAGAGTTCGGCTGTCGTTGGGTCGTAAACATTGAGGCGGAAGGAACTGATATGGAAGGCCGTAAAATGAAGGGAAAGCCCCCAAACCTGGATGTGGATTCCTCAAATGCTCCAGTCTCCAGATGGAAACACCGGCGCAACGGGAACCCTCATCCATTACGTCAACGTCACCCCGTTGCCTTCACCGAATGACCGGCCGCCCGCAATAGCGCCATCAGTACCGGCCCCAGCGAAAACTCACCTCGCTTGGCCCGATTGGTTAGGTCTCTGAGATACCCGCCGGCCGAATTGATGTGGCCGCCCCGCTCGAGAATGCAGGCGATCGTCACTGCTGCGTTCTCCGGACCCATCACCTCACAGGCCTCCTGATATGCGGACGGGCTCACCCCGAGCATCGATCTGACCACGACGGCGGCCGTCATGAGTTCTCGCCAGTTTCTGATCTGGCCTTCAGGACCATAGTTTAAAATCTCGGGGCAGGCGCGCAAGACGAGACCAATCGGAAAAGCCTTAATCGGCACATGTTCGGCCTGCTTATTCTGGCTCGGCTTCGCCTCCTGCTCTTTTTCAGAGCTAGGTTCAAGTTCATTAGGGAGGTTGGTATTTGAATTCTGTATGTGACGCTCATTTTGAGCATCATTGGTGGTCATTTCTGAAGAAAAACCATCGGAATCCAACTGGTTGATGATGTTCTGCCGCAAATTATCCATCTCGATGCCCAAATCTCTCAGTTCGTCGAGCGTCGGGTTTCGAGGAATTTGCCTGACAGCGGCCAGATATTGTTCTTCCAGCTCGTCCCAATCGCCTGCAGCTCCCTCTTCGACGGCCGCCGTAATCAGCTTGCGGATATCCCGCCGGCAGATCGTTAGGTTCTCCTTTGCCCTGCGGAACGCGATTCGATCGGCAGCCACCTGCTGGGCAAGGCATGCCAGTTCCTCGGCGCGCATCAAAAGCGGCGATATGTCAAAACCGAAGGCGTGCTCGATCGAGCCTTCACCATCCTTTCGGGCGTAGCGTTTGCCGTTTGCACTATCCTTGCGGATGATCAGCCCTGCATCGACAAGCAGGGCAAGATGACGCCGCAGGGTAGCGCCCGCAATGCCATGCGCACGAATTGACAGCTGGATGTTCGACGGGAAAACGATAAGCTGTGCGTCCTGGCGCAGCTCATTTTCAGGATAGAAACTCAAAAGCGCATCGAGCACTGCAAGGCTGCGATCCTGCAGACCAAGCACCTCTCGCGCCTCCGATGCGTCGCGGAAGACTTTCCATTTGTCTGCCGACTTGCCTTCCTTGATCCTGGTCGTGGCAATCTGCTGCTTCACAAGCGCAAGCGTTACCGACCGCCGCCCAAACGGCGTCGTCACTTGTCCACCTTCCATGTCCCTCGCCTCTTCAAAAAGGCAAAAGATTCACGCTCACCAAAACGGTGCCAAAGACTCTTGACTAGGATTCATGGAAATGCGATTCTCTAGCTCTCACACGACGAGAAGGGCTTCCATGACGGCAACGTTTCGGGGGCCTTTTTCTTTTGCGCGTTTTCCTTACTTAAAATGGTTCCGAAGTCTGTTTCTCGGCTTCAGTTCAAATCTTTGATCTTTCACGCGTGAACCGCTCAGCCAGTGATGGCAGCTGCGCCTCGATGAAACGCAGGAATTCTGCTCCGGCCGGTGTATCCGCAGAAATACGGATATCCTTGTTCGTGCGAGAAAAGCTGCCAAGTGGTTCGCCTGCGGCGCCGGCAATCATCTTGCCGGCCTTCGACGGTGCAGCAGGTTTCAGGGCGTTAAAGGCGGCCAGAAACTTTTGATCGGATCCAAGCCGTCTTTGCGTAGCGGCCGAAAGCACCTTGCGCAGTTCATCGTGCAGGTCAGGCTGTTCGGAGAAAGCCTTTGCAAACTCCACCCACCTTGGACGACCGACCTTGGCTGCCCGACCAATTGTCTCGACGATATGGAGCGGAAGTGCGCGATAAACCGCTCGCATTCGTGCAAGCTCGGGATCGTCGATAGACAATGCCGCCTTGATATCACGAGGCTTCACATCGGCATCATCCATACGGCGGGCAAACAGGGTGCGCTCGATCCAGGTCAGATCCTGGCGATCGGCATTTTCAATACCCTGCGCAATGACAAGCTCGACATCGGAAATCTCGACTTCGATCGCCTTGACCGGAATTCCAAGATCGCGGGCTGCCTGAAGCCGGCGATGGCCGTAGATCACCTGATAGCGATCGGGCGATGCTGGTGACTTGCGGACCTGGATCGGGACCTTTTGCCCCTCGGACTTTATCGAGTTCCTGAAAGACTCGAAATCCGACGCATCGTCATCTGGAAGACGATCGGGAAAGGGAGAGGGATCGACCTTTGACGGGTCGAGCTCTCTGATCGCACCACCACCCGATTCAACAAGCGCCTTGAGGCGGTCGCGTTCCGATTTGATGTCGTCGATCGCCCTGTGCGCCGCACCGATCACGCCGGCACCGACACGTGCAGTTGGTGCAGGTTGCTGCGGGGAGGCAGGAGCATCGGTCGCCAGCCGGTTTTCAAGTTCCGCCGACAGCAGGCCAAAATTTGCAACGATGGATTTACGCGATGACTTGTTGGTCATGTGCGTCCCCAGCTGGTGTTGATGAGTTTCACGACCGCTTCGTTGACGGCATCAACCGCCTCGCGTGCGCGTTTATGCGTGTCACGGCCGATCTGGCCCATTTCGAGCTCGTAAATCGAGCGCTTTGCAAGTCCTGCTGCCTCGACAGCAGTGCTTTCAATCAGCGTCGGAAGAAGGACATCCGTTCCGAAGAGATGGCGCATCAGCGCAACGACCTGAGACTGTGGTGCGTCGTTGGGATCATGGCGGGTAATGAGATAGCGGATGAAATCCTGATCAAGCTGCGCTCCGCTCTCATTGAGCACGCTTATCAGATCTCCCATCATCAGGAGAAACTGGCTCATGGATGCGACATCGAGCATCGCCGGGTGTACAGTGATAATCATGCTGGTCGCAGCATAAATCGCACTTAGCGTCAGAAACCCGAGAGACGGCGGAGTATCGAGAATGACGACGTCGTAGTCCTGATCAACCTCGGCAAGAGCGAGCTTCAACCGTTCGAAGAAGATCGCTCCCGAGCCCGATTTCTGCGCCAGAACCCGCGGCGTTTCATGCTCATATTCCATCACTTCGAGGTTGCCGGGTATCAGATCAATCCCGTCGAAATAGGTCTTGCGGATGATATCGCGGATTGGCCGGCGCTCGGCGTCGTCGTAGCGAAGAGCAGCGTAGATCGTTTCGTTGGCACCAACGTCAAACTCAGGTTGCGCGCCGAACAGTGCAGAAAGTGATGCCTGCGGATCGAGATCAAGAGCAAGGACGCGGTAGCCCTGCAGCGCGAGATAATGCGCAAGATGGACGCAGGTCGTGGTCTTGGCACTGCCGCCCTTGAAGTTGGCGATCGCAACGACCTGGAGATGCTCGCCCTCGCGTCGGCGAGGAGAAAATCTCAGCGCTTCAGAAGGCTTCTGGGCGGCAAAGAGCTCGCGCAATTCATTGATCTGAGCAAGCGTATAGACACGATGGTTATTTTCCAGCCGGCCAGGGATCGGTCCACGGCCTTCGCTCGACATGAGTTTCAGCGTAGAATCGGGTATTGAGGTCAGCTTGGAGACTTCGTTGGTGAGGAACGGTCGCAGGCTTTTCTCCGACTTCGGAGGATACATGCGGGTGCGAAGGTCCTGCAACTGCTGAGACAGAAGACCCGCATGGCGCATGATCTTGGCGCCCGCGTCTTCCTTCTGACCGCTCGTCATTTCTGCGTGTTTTGCTATCGCCATATTTTCCTCTTGGCGGGCATTCGCCGGTTTGCCGACCATCGTCCGCCAAAGGTACAACATGATTCTGTTTCGCCGTCCAGTTATTTACGGTTAACCGGATATTGACGTCCGTGGTTGACAGGGGAATAGAGGCGGCCATTTTATAAATTATAATCAGATACTTATAGAATATTTCGGACATCCTGCCCCTGCGGGGCGACTGCATTTTTGCTCGGCAATCAAGGTCATCAGCGTCGGTCGAAACGAGATTTTCACTGCAAAAAATCTACCCCATGGCGAATCGAACGACATTCGATCTCAAGAGGCAACCACTCGGCCATACTAAAAGGGGCCGGCTGCGAGCCGATCTATCGGATTTTGTCTGACCGAGGACCAGCGATAATAGTGACAGCGGATCGATCGGCGAGGGGCCGTCACAAAAAGACGGAGGGATGAAAGCAGCTTTTCAACACCGTCTACCGAGTCAAAGTGCTTCCCGCATGGAGGCACGTTCAACGATTTCGGTTTTCAGAACGACCTTGCGGGCCGTCTGACCGTTGCCATTTAGCCGGTCGACCAGCAACCTGGCCGCCGTCGCACCGAGATCGTAGACGGGTTGGCGCACGACGGTCACGGGAGGCGTCGTTACAGACGTCCAATCCGCATCATGGAACGATACCAGCGACAGGTCGTCCGGGATGCTAAGCCCCAGTTGACGGTGAACCTTGAACACCTCCAGGCCGATCATACTGTCCGATGCAATGATTGCCGTCGGACGCTGCGCCGACTGGAGCATTTCAGTAACGATCCGATGCGTCTCTTGCTGCGTGACGGCACCGACCTGTACCCAGCTTTCCATGTCGGTCAGACCAGCCTCACTGCACGCACCAAGATACCCTTCGATGCGTCGCCTGACCGAACCGGTACTGATGTCGTCTGCAGCGCGGAAACGATGATCCGGTGTGTCGCAGGCAGTTAAATAGGCGATGCGGCGGTGGCCGAGCGCAATCAGCCGGCGTGTAATATTCTCGGCGGCATGCCGGTCGTCGGCAATAACGGTGTCGACATCGAGCGTGTCGCTTCCACGATCGAGCAACGCGAGCGGCAGCCCCGAGCGAATAACCTCATGCAGATGCTCGACATCGTTTTCCTTGGCCGGCGAGACGATGAGACCGTCGACACGCTTGGCAAGCAGAGTGCGGACGGCCGCTCTTTCCGCAACGACGTCTTCACCCGAGTTAATGAGGATGACGGTGAAGCCTGCCTGCCGGGCAATATCTGTGATGCCTCGCACGGCGAGGCTGAAAAAGGGGTTTTCAATATCTCCCACCACGACGCCGATGGTGCCTGAACGACCTGTCGTCATGCTGCGAGCAAGCTCATTGGGGCGATAGTCGAGGGACTGAGCCGCTGCCAGGACCGCCTCTCTCACCCGGTCGCTGACGGTTCCGTAGCCACCCAGCACGCGTGCAGCCGTTGCCTTTGAGACGCCGGCTTGGCGTGCGACGTCAGCGACTGTCACGGAAGGAGTTTTAGGTGGGATCTTGTCCATAAGCGGTAGCCTTACAAGAGAACTTGACGACTGGCAAATGCGAAGATAACAATTGCCAATATCCAAAGAGACCGGTCTCTTTCTGTTTGAGACCGGTCTCAAATATAAAAAGACTTCCGACATGCGAACTGCGTGGGCCGGGTAGGTGACGTCATGCCGCCGACCGGGTGGGACCCGTGCGCCTTGAATTTATCGCAGACAACGACACCAGAGGAGAAGAAAACAATGCAATTTACCCAAGCCTTAACATCCGCCTTCGCAAAAATTCGCTCGACCACGGCCGCGATCACACTCAGTGTCCTTGCAGGCGCGGCGACGCCCGCACTTGCCGACAATCCGCTTGGCCTCATCGATCCCGCCACCATCAGTGTCGGCACGATGGGCGATGCCAAGCCTTATGCCTTCACCACCGCCGACGGCAA
>Ga0308172_1002002_pt1 | contig 11709 bp, 10 predicted proteins | sample PhyGR2_FD_202134 | JGI IMG/M metagenome (GOLD analysis project Ga0308172, IMG submission 202134) | Phyllosphere microbial communities from UC Gill Tract Community Farm, Albany, California, United States - DLSLSG.R2 | ecosystem: Host-associated > Plants > Phyllosphere > Unclassified | place: USA...
GACAGAGCCGATGTTCAATATCCTGCCATAGCCCTGTTGGCGCATCATCGGCAACACGGCATTGGTCACCCGAACGACACCCAGAAAATTGGTTTCGAACAGCGAACGAACCTGATCCACCGAGCTATCTTCGGCCGCCCCGGACAGGGCGTAACCGGCATTGTTGACCAGAAGGTCGATACGGCCAAGTTCCTGATGTGCCAGCGCCACGGCATCCGAGACAGACAAATCGGAAGTCACGTCACAAGCAATCATCCGAATGCCATCACGTATCTCGCCAGGTGCGGCCTTACGACTCGTGCCAATCACCCGGTAGCCTGCCCGGGCCAGAGCCGTGGCGGCCGCCTTGCCAATCCCACTGGAAGCCCCGGTCACAAAGGCGGTCTTCTGTCTTTTAGTAGCAAACGTCGCCATAGCGTCTTTCTCTCTTTTCGGTATCACCATGGATTGCCGCCAAGGCATATGGTTTTACGACACTAATTTTATGATGATTGCCGTCATCATTGATGATTTTTAATGATATATATCATCATTAAAGTCAAGCGTGACTTTCATGTGGTGAGGGAAAGGGTAACCCTTCAGGGTCGGGACCCGGCACCAATCCGCAAAGGATCAGGCACAGCACACTGATTTGATGGGGCCGCACCAGCGAGCGACCCCAAAAGTAGTCAACGCCCGGCAGCTGCCGCCAAAGAGGGGTAATCGATATAACCCGCAGCACCGCCACCGTAGAGCGTAGCCGGGTTTATCTCTGCCAACGGCGCATCGCTTTTCAATCGCTCAACCAAATCGGGATTGGCAATGAACGGCCGGCCGAAGGCGATCAGATCCGCCAGGCCCTCGGTAAGATGCGAAGTCGCCAGTTCGAGGTCATAGCCGTTGTTGGCGATATAGGTCTTGCTGAAGCGACGGCGCAATGATCCGAAGTCGAATGGCGCGACATCGCGCGGCCCACCTGTGGCACCCTCGACGACATGAATGTACACGATGCCAAGGGCTTCGAGCTGATCGACGATGTAATCGAACTGCGCCTGCGGATCAGTACTCGAAATGCCATTGGCGGGCGAGACCGGCGAGATGCGGATGCCGGTGCGTGCAGCGCCGATTTCCTGGACAACCGCGGCCGTGACTTCCAGCATGAGGCGCGCACGGTTTTCGACAGAGCCGCCATAGGCGTCTGTGCGAACATTGGCACCGTCCTTGGCGAACTGATCAAGCAGATAGCCGTTGGCCCCGTGGATCTCGACACCATCGAAACCAGCCTCGATGGCGTTGGCTGCTGCCTGACGGAAATCCTTGACGATTCCAGGAAGCTCTTCCAGTTCAAGGGCACGGGGTTGCGAAACGTCCACGAAGGCGTTGTTGACGAACGTCTTTGTCTCGGCGCGGATGGCTGAAGGGGCAACCGGCGCTGCGCCGTTCGGCTGGAGATCAACATGGCTGATGCGACCGACGTGCCAGAGCTGGAGGAATATATGGCCACCCTTCTCGTGGACCGCACTGGTGACCTTGCGCCAGCCTTCGATCTGCGCCTGGGTATAGATACCGGGCGTATCCTGGTATCCCTGCCCCTGCTGTGATATTTGCGTGGCCTCGGAAATGATGAGCCCGGCAGAAGCACGCTGGCCGTAATATTCAGCCGTCAGGTCACCTGCGACAAAGCCCGAACCGGCGCGATTGCGCGTCAGGGGCGCCATGACGATCCGGTTGGAAAGCGTCAAGGAGCCGAGCGTATAGGGTTCGAAAAGCGTCTTTTTAGTCATGATTTACCTATGTGTTGCCGCCGCAGCGGTATGGGTTGCGCGGTCTGCTCAAGCGACGGTGCGGTACCGTTCGGCTGGCAGCGCATTGCCGAAGTTGGCCAGCATGGTCTTGCGCGCAGCTTCAAAGGCTTCCCACTGACCGGCATCGGGAAGCGGCGGGATGGTCACCGGCTCGCGACGGTCGAAGCCGACCAGAGCCGCATCCACAAGATCGCCCACCTCCATGACGTTGTTCAGTGCGTTGACGTCGGCGCCGACATGGTCCCAGATTTCGGTTCGTGTCGTGGCGGGAAGAACAGCCTGAACGTAGACGCCCTTCGGTCCAAGCTCGAGGCTAAGCCCCTGAGACAGGAAGAGGACAAAGGCCTTGGTTGCGCCGTAGACCGTCATGCTGAACTCCGGCGCCAGACCAACCACGGAGCCGATGTTGACGATTGCGCCCTCACCTTTCTTGACAAGTCGAGGAGCAATTGCGCTGGCAAGGCGAACGAGTGCAGTCGAGTTGAGTGCAACAAGCCGGGCCATGTCGTCGGTGCTCTGATCGATGAACGTTCCACCGATGGCCGTTCCGGCATTGTTGACGAGGATGCCGATGCTGTCATCGTCGCGCAGTCTCGTCTCTACTTTCGCAACATCGGCGAGTTGCGTGAGATCCGCCTGGACGATGTCTATGGCAACGCCGGTTTCCTGTCGCAGACGGCTTGCAACGGCCTCCATTCGCGCCACGTCACGGGCGACCAGCACGAGATCGTGGCCGCGCCGCGCAAACCGATCGGCATAGGTTGCACCAATACCGGTGGAAGCGCCGGTGATGAGGACTGCAGGATTTGTGCTCATAGGATTGCTCTTTTCTGTGATGGAACCTATATTCATGACGATCATCATGATTGGATTTAAATATGATAGCCATCATGTAAATGTCAACGACCATGTTGGGAGAATTGTGAAAATGAAGGTCAGCCGAGAACAGATGGCGGAAAACCGTCGCCGGATTCTGGATGTCGCCAGCCGGCTGTTTCGCGACAAGGGGTTCGATGCCGTCAGCGTTGCGGAGGTGATGAAGGCAGCCGGTCTTACTCACGGCGGCTTTTATGGACATTTCAGTTCAAAAGACGATCTGGTCGCGGAGACCCTTGCCCATGCCCTTGCTTCAGATAGCGTCGGAGGAGGCAACTTCAGCGATTTCGTCAAATCCTATCTTGCGCCTCGCCATCGCGACAACGCTGCCGGTGGCTGCCCAACCGCCGGTCTCGCTGCAGCAATTCGCCACCAGACGCCGCCGGCGCGCTCCGCCATGACAGAAGGCCTTCGCGCACAGATCAGCCGGATCGAAAAGGCACTCCCGCAACTGGACCCGGCAGATCGCCGACGCACAGCGATAGGAAGCTGGGCGGCCATGGTTGGGGCAGTCATACTCGCCCGGGCAATCGACGATCCGGAACTATCGGACGAGATTCTGGAACAGACGCACGCATGGATCGATAACAGCGTCGGTTAGTCCGCAAAGAACGACGACGCGTACCGGCATAACCTCCCACGGAAGCTTCATCCAAATGCGATTGGAGGTTCTGCGTTTTTCAACATTCCAGTTGGCGCGGTGTGGGCAATCGGTAGCAAAGCAAAGCTTTGATCTCGCGCAGCATTGGAGCCGGGCGCAGTGATGATCCCGGCATAGGTGCCGGGATCTTGTCTCCGTGTTACTAGTCCAGGCGGAAGATCGGTCCGGATGTGGACGAGATGGAAAATCCCAGCCTTTCAACGGTGCTCGGCCAGATGGTGTGCGGCCCCGCATTGTTGCGGCTCCTGCTGCCCTTGAACGCCGCCGTCACATCACGCTTCAGGTTTGAGCCGGCACGCATGGACGCCCCTACTCTGCCGCGAGCGCCAGTGGCTGCCCTACGTGCTCGACCGTCTCTTTTTCGGCACCTGCCTTGGGTGGCTTGATCCGGAACCAGACAGCATAGAGGGCCGGAAGGAAGAGCAGGATCATCACCGTGCCTGCTGCCGTTCCACCGATCAGGGTATAGGCCATCGACCCCCAGAATACTGAGTGGGTCAGAGGTATGAACGCCAGGATCGCCGCGAGAGCCGTCAGGATCACGGGTCGTGTCCGCTGCACTGTCGCTTCGATAACGGCATGATAATCATCGAGCCCTGCCGCCTTGTTCTCCTTGATTTGCTCTGTCAGGATAAGCGTGTTGCGCATCAGGATACCCGCCAGTCCGATCAAGCCGAGAATGGCGTTGAAGCCGAAAGGCTGATTGAACAGGAGCAGGGTCGGAACCACCCCGGCAAGACCAAGCGGCGCTGTCAGCATCACCATTGTCATTGTCGAGAGACTGCGAACCTGCAGAATGATGACGATCAGCATGGCAGCAATCATCACCGGGAAAACCTGAGCGAGTGCCGTATTCGCCTTGAGAGACTCCTCGATGTTGCCGCCCATCTCGATACGATATCCAACGGGAAGCGACGCGATGAGTGGCTGCAGAGCTTTCATAACCTGCTGGGAAACCTCCGGAGGCTGCGTCGCCTCGTTGATATCAGACCTGATCGTGATGACAGGCGTGCGGTCACGACGCTTCAGGATAGGTTCTTCAAACCGGATTTCGGAGTGCCCGAGTTGATCCAGCGGAACCTGACGGCCATCCCTGCTCATTAGAGAGAAGTCGGCAAGACGTGACGGATCGAGGCGGTTTTCGCCAGCACTGCGAGCGACGACGGGCACGTTGCGGATATTGTCGCGCACCTGCGTAACTGGGATGCCGGAGAGCAGCATCTGCAACTGCTGGGCTGCCTCCGATGGAGAAAGACCAATCAGATTGAGCCGCTCCTGGTCGGGCACAAATCGCAGAACGGGTGTTCGGTTGCCCCAGTCACGGTTGGCTTGGCGAACATCGGGTATAGTCTTCATGATCGCCAGAGCCTGCTCAGAAATCCTATAGAGTTCATCCTGATCGGGACCCATGATCCGGAACTCGACCGGGAACGGCGTGTAAGGACCAAACACAAGCTGGGTGACGCGGACGGACGCTTCAGGAACAAGACCCTCCGAAATAGCTGCACGAAGGCGATGCTTCAGTTCTTCACGAGCGTGGGCATCGGGTGTGAGCACGACGACCTTGGCGAAGGCAGGATCAGGTAGTTCCGGTGCCATGGCAAAGAAGAACCGGGGTGCGCCCTGCCCTACGTAGGACGTGACGATATTGGTCTCACGCTGAGTTTGCAGCCAGTCCTCGACTTTCTTCACCGCAGATGTCGTCGCCTCAATGCTCGTGCCCTCGGGCATGCGCACCTCGACCAGCACCTCAGGCCGATCCGATGTCGGGAAAAACTGTTGTTTCACGCCGCCCATTCCAACGACCGAAACGGCCATGGAAATGCCGACCACGGCGCAGACCATGAACTTATGGCGGACAGCGAACTCGATGAAGGAGCGCAGACGGCGGTAATTCGGCGTGTCATAGATGGCGTGATGACCGCCCTCGACCGGCTTGATGTTGGGCAACATCTTCACACCGAGATAGGGCGTGAAGGTGACGGCGACGATCCAGGATACTATGAGCGCAAAGCCCACCACCCAGAAGATGTTGCCGGCATATTCGCCTGCGGTCGACTTGGCAAAACCCACGGGCATCAGTCCGATGATCGTGACCAGCGTGCCGGACAGCATCGGCGCTGCCGTATGGCTCCAGGCATAGGCGGCCGCCTTGATGCGGTCCATGCCCTCCTCCATCTTCACCACCATCACTTCGATGGCAATGATGGCATCGTCAACTAGAAGGCCAAGCGCGAGGATCAAAGCGCCAAGCGTGATGCGGTCGAAGAAGCGCCCGGTCTCCAGCATGATGAGAAAGACCACCGCAAGGGTGAGTGGCACAGCAAGTGCGACAACAATGCCAACGCGCCAGCCAAGTGCCACCAGACTGACAAACAGAACCACGCCAAGCGCCATCGCGAACTTGAGCATGAACTCGCCGACGGCTTCATCGATGTTGACGGCTTGGTCGCTGACTTTGGTAAGCGTCATCCCCAGCGGCAACGTTTGCGCAATGGCGGCAGAGCGAGCCTCAAGCGCCTTGCCGAGATCAAGACCGTTCCATCCCGCCTGCATCACCGCACCCAGCATGATTGTCGGTTCACCCTCGTGGCGGATGATATACGTGGCGGGATCCTGATAACCGCGTCGCACCTCTGCAAGATCGGAGAGCTTCAGGGTTCGTCCAGCAGCAACGATCGGCGTGTCGGCAATCGCCTGCACACTGTTGTAAGCTCCGTCGAAGCGGATAAAGACCTGTGGGCCTCGTGTGTCGATTGAACCCGCAGGCGTGACCGTGTTCTGTCGCTGCAACGCAGAAGCGATATCCTGCGCGGATATGCCGAGTGTCGCGAGCTTCGCATAGGAGAACTCGACGAAAATCTGCTCGGGGCGCTCGCCGACGATGTTGATTTTCTTGACGCCAGGCACGTGCAGGAGGTCCTGGCGGATGACTTCCGCTTGCCGAACGAGATCGCGCATCGGCATTCCTTTTGCCTTCAGGGCATAGAGGCCGAAACTCACGTCAGAATATTCGTCGTTGACGAATGGGCCCATGACGCCCGGGGGGAGATTGCGGGCTTCGTCGCCAAGCTTCTTGCGCGCCTGATAGAACTCTTCAGCAACCGCACTTGCCGGCGTGTTATCCTTGAGGGTGACTGTCAGGAAAGCGTAACCTGGCCTCGTTGTGGTCTCGACGCGGTCGTACCAGGTTAGTTCCTGAATACGTTTCTCAAGCGGCTCGGCGACGAGGTCCTGCATTTCTCGCGCTGTTGCACCCGGCCAGACTGACGTGACCGTCAATGTCTTGATGGTGAAGGACGGATCCTCGGCGCGCCCCAGCTTGACGAAAGCGTAGACGCCGGCTGCGGCCAGCAGCACGATAAAGAACAGGGTGATGGCGCGTTCGCGAACCGCGATGGCTGACAGGTTGAAGCGCATTAGTTTTTCACCTCTTGGCTCGAGGCAATCCTGACGGTCGCACCATCGTCGAGAAGATGCGCGCCGAGGGCAACGACCTGCTCCCCGGTGCCGATCCCCGTGACAAATGCCGTCTCCTCGCCAATCTGCTGAACTTTAATCGGGGTGAACTTCACCTTTGACGTTGTGCCGTCGACGATCCACACACCTGTGCGATTACCGTCGTCCAGAATGGCGCCGACGGGGATGGTGACTTCCGACTGGCGTTCGGCATCCGGTGTTCTGATTGTTACAGTGGCGCCAAGCGGTGCTGAGGCCGCATCACCCTCAAGAATGTAGCGCGCTTCATAGGTTCTCGTTTGAGGATCAGCCGAATCGGAGATCTGTCGCAGTCTGGCGTTTCCACTAAGCCCGTCGCTTCCATAAACACTGGCCTGTGCTTCCGATCCCACCTTAGGTCGCAGTGTCTCAGGCAGCCAGACGACCGCCTCGCGAGGGCCCGCCTCTGCAAGTTGAACAACCGTCTGGCCGGCGGCGACCACTTGTCCCGGATCACCGAGAGTTTCGACGACCGTTCCATCCGAGTCAGCAACAAGAGTGGTGTAGGTTGCCGCATTCTCGGCAACCTCCGCTTCGGCCTCGGCCGCCGCAAGCTGTGCTGTCGCTGTATCGAGAGCCGCCTTTGCCTGTTCATAACGCTGGGGCGTGGCCGCGAGGCCATTCTTGACCAGTGCCGCATAGCGCTTCTCATCGGCTTGCGCCTGAAGCAGAATAGCACGCGCTGATATGACCGAATTCCGCTTTGCTGTCAGTGCAAGCTGAAGATCGGTCTCATCAATGCGCATCAGCGGTTGGCCCTGTTTGACCTGCTGACCGACATCGACCAGCCGCTCCACGATTTTACCGGGAACGCGAAATCCGAGATTGCTTTGAACGCGCGATGCGACCGTCCCGGTGAATGACCGATCGGCCCTGCCGGTCCTTTTCGCCTCCGCAATCCTTACCAGTGGTGAAGCCGTCCTTGGGTCTGCGGCCTCGGCTTCCCGTTTTGGGGTTTCAGAAACGAGGAAAAAGGCGGCGGCCCCAGCCGCTGCGACAAGACCCACGACAGTCAGGACATGTTTGCGTTTCATTGTAAGTTCTCTTCTTGACCAGCGGTGCAAATGATTTAGATTGCGATCTAAATCTATGTGCGATATAAATGTCAAACGAAATCTAACCGGAGGTCGATATGAGAGTGAGCCGGGCACAAGCCGAGGAAAATCGGGAGACGGTGATCAACGTTGCCAGCCGTCTGTTTCGCGAGCACGGATTCGATGGCATTGGCCTGAAAGATTTGATGAAGGGTGCAGGACTCACTCAAGGCGGGTTCTACAAGCAGTTTGCATCGAAGGACGATCTTGCAGCCCAGGCTTCAAGGCGCGCGATGGAAAGCGCTACACGCAGATGGTCTGAAGCGGCTGCGGACAGTTCCGATCCTCTAGAAGCAGTGATGGCGTTCTATCTGTCCAAGGACCACCGTGGAGAAAAGGCAGAAGGTTGCCCCCTGGTGGCACTGGGGTCGGACGCTACTCGGCAGAGTGAAGAAGTCAGGCGTCCATTCGAGGATGGGATACGCGCTCACTTCGAGGTGCTCAATGAACTGCTTGATGACACCAGAAGCTCCAATCCCAGCGGCAAGGCGATGGCGATCCTGTCTCTCATGGTCGGCGCCGTCACCCTGTCGCGGATCATGGAAGACGAGAATACGTCTCAAGGAATCCTCGACGCAGCGGCGGAGGAAATCAGGCGCATCGCAGGCGCTGATCATGCGGCCTGAGGATCGCGCTCGGTAGCTAGGGAAAACAAAAGCCAAACGCAGTCGCCGCGTCGGGTTCGGGCGGATGCGATTTAGGCACTGAAGAAACTGCATATCCGGAGAACAGGCCCTGACCGCACCGTCGGTCGGGATGCCGAAGGCATGCCAATTTAAACGAAGAACAGGTGTAAAACATGCGTCGTATCGTTGTCACAGGAATGGGAGCTGTCAGTCCCCTTGGAGCGAATGTCGGTATCTCCTGGTCGCGCCTGCTCGCGGGTCGAAGTGGCATTCGACGGCTGGGTGACGACGTGGTGGCGGACCTTCCATCGAAAATCGGGGGCATTGTCCCCTCATTGATGGAAGATCCCGAGGGCGGCTTCGATCCCGACACCATTGTGGCTCCGAAGGACCAACGCAAGGTCGACCGTTTTATCATATTTGCACTGGCAGCCGCGGAAGAAGCGCTTGCACAAGCAAACTGGAAGCCGACCTCGAATGAGGAACGGCTGAGGACCGCGACGATTATCGCGTCCGGTATCGGCGGCTTTCCTGCGATAACCGAAGCGGTCCGCACCGTCGATCAACGCGGTGTCCGTCGCCTTTCGCCCTTCACCATACCGTCGTTTCTGGTCAATCTCGCAGCCGGGCATGTCTCAATCCGTCATGGCTTCAAAGGCCCTCTCGGTGCACCGGTAACCGCGTGCGCCGCCGGCGTTCAGGCAATTGGCGATGCTGCGAGGCTTATTCGGTCAAATGAAGCCGAAATTGCGATATGCGGCGGAACAGAAGCCTGCATGAACATCGTTAGCCTCGGAGGTTTTGCAGCCGCCAGATCTCTGTCGACTGCTTTCAACGAAACGCCGGACAAGGCATCGCGCCCCTTCGACACATCACGCGATGGCTTTGTCATGGGCGAAGGAGCGGGCATGCTTGTCATTGAATCCCTGAGCCATGCACTTGCTCGCGGCGCTACACCAATTGCCGAACTTGTCGGCTACGGCACGACAGCCGACGCTCATCACATCACGTCAGGACCAGAAGACGGGAATGGTGCCAAAAGAGCCATGGAGATCGCCATTGCGCAGGCAGGCATTTCCCCCCGCGAAATTGGTCATCTGAATGCCCACGCCACCTCGACCCCGGTCGGAGACCTCGGCGAAATCAGGGCCATCAAAAGTATCTTTGGTTCCGAGAAGACTGTCGCTGTCAGCGGGACGAAGTCAGCGACAGGACACCTACTTGGCGCGGCTGGAGGATTGGAAGCAATCTTCACCATTCTGGCACTCCAGCACCAGATTGCGCCGCCAACTCTCAACCTGAATGCTCCGGATCCGGAAGCCGAAGGCATCGATTTTGTGGCGAACCACGCGCGCCAATTAGACGCTGAATTCGCAATATCCAATGGTTTCGGTTTTGGTGGTGTCAATGCGAGCGCAGTGTTCCGGCGGTGGCCGAAGGCAAACGGCGCTGGCTGAGGGTCACCGTCGCGCCACCACACTCTGAAACTGTTTCGCTTGGGACTTGAACGTCAATGAACCAAACCTTGGGCACGACACCGGACATACTGCACCTCAAACCGAGGATTGCCATTATAGGCGTCGGCGGCGGTGGTGGTAATGCGGTCAACAACATGATGGCGCAGAAGCTGCAAGGGGTAGAATTCATTGCAGCAAACACCGATGCACAAGCTCTCTCCATGTCTAAAGCCCCACGAGTTGTTCAACTCGGCCTGATCGCGACTGGCGGGCTTGGGGCCGGATCACTCGCCGAGATCGGACAAGCGGCGGCCGAAGAAACGATCGACGAAATCATGGACCATCTGACCGGGATGCATATGTGTTTCGTGACCGCGGGCATGGGGGGCGGCACTGGAACGGGCGCCGCGCCTGTTATAGCTCGAGCTGCGCGGAAGGCCGGAATACTGACGGTCGGCGTGGTAACCATGCCATTCGCATTTGAGGGCATACATCGAATGCGAATGGCCCAACACGGGGTAGAGTGTCTAGCCGAAAGCGCGGATGCCGTGATCGTGATCCCAAATCAGAACCTTTTCCGGGTGGCAGATGCCACAACGACGTTTGCTGAGGCTTTCGAAATGGCGGATCGGGTTCTTTATGCAGGCGTAAGCTCCGTCGTCGATCTGATTGTCAGGGAAGGGCTTATCAATCTCGATTTCGCCGACCTAAGGTCAGTGATGCGCGGTATGGGCCGAGCTGTGATGGGCACGGGAGAAGCGGCAGGCGAAGGCCGTGCAAGAGCTGCCGCCGAAGCAGCGATTGCTAATCCGCTTTTTGACGACACATCGGTCAAAGGTGCCAAAGGGCTCCTCGTCTCGATTTCCGGTGGACCGGACATGACGCTGTTCGATGTGGACGAAGCGGCCACGCGCGTGCGCGAAGAGGTCGACGCTAACGCCGATGTCGTGATCGGCGCGACGTTCGACGATGCGCTTGCGGGTCGACTGAAAGTGTCCGTTGTCGCGAGCGGATTGCGACAACCGGCAGAGGTGATCTTTCTTGCGGAGCGCACGGGGTGAGCCTGCTCCTTTGCACCCTCGAGCGAGCATGTCCTTGCAGACTTGAGAGTGCCTGCGTGTCTGCTACCGCCCGGCCCAAGATAGGGCGACATAGAAAATTCCAGTGAAATCGATCGAGAGAAAACAGCACATGCTGAAGCACTTCTTAGAAAAATGGCGTCTATGGGAAGAAGCATTCCTCGGTATCGATGATTTGCAGGGGGACTATCTCTTCTCCTTGGAAAAGCGCGTGGCTCGGCTCGAGGCAGCTACGGAGGCGTTAGATAGAAAACGGCTGCCTGCGACCTTGCCCGAATCTGCCGAAACAACGCCACGTCGGTGACGCGGAAACCCTGATCACAGAGTGAATGCCGCTCTGAGCGCTTGAAGTGCTTGTTCCGGCTCGTGTTTTACAAAGGCCTAGGTGCACGCTATCAGAGCCCCACGTGGCTATACCGCCAGCAATTCATTTGCGGTATCCAAGGCCCTAAACGCAAGGTGCCCTCCGGGATGGGAGGGCTTTGTTGTTGATAGTCTTGAAGATATTGGTTGCGGGGGCAGGATTTGAACCTGCGGCCTTCAGGTTATGAGCCTGACGAGCTACCGGGCTGCTCCACCCCGCGTTACCAGCGTAAATCCCTATGGGATTTATCGCGACCAGCGTAAATCCGTA
>Ga0308172_1002008_pt1 | contig 11680 bp, 11 predicted proteins | sample PhyGR2_FD_202134 | JGI IMG/M metagenome (GOLD analysis project Ga0308172, IMG submission 202134) | Phyllosphere microbial communities from UC Gill Tract Community Farm, Albany, California, United States - DLSLSG.R2 | ecosystem: Host-associated > Plants > Phyllosphere > Unclassified | place: USA...
GCCCGGCCGCTGGTGATTAACAGCAGCAGCACTATTCGCCTGCGTTTTTCCCATATGCGCAACGACCTGGAAATTAGCTGTGATAGCCAGATTGCACTGCCCATTCAGGAAGGTGACGATGTGCTGATCCGCCGCAGCGATTATCGGCTCAACTTGATTCATCCTAAAAACTACAATTATTTCAATACCCTTAGCTCAAAGCTTGGCTGGTCGAAAAAATTGTTTTAAAAATCGTCCCCAGCCACTTTACTGTATATAAAACCAGTTTATACTGTATGAAAACCCATATCTGTGTTTGTATACAGGAAAATAATTATGCTGGCACAACTGACCATCAGTAACTTTGCTATCGTTCGTGAGCTGGAGATTGATTTTCAACGTGGCATGACGGCGATCACCGGCGAGACCGGCGCCGGTAAATCGATTGCTATCGATGCCCTCGGCCTCTGCCTCGGCGGTCGTGCTGAAGCAGATATGGTGCGCCAGCAAGCGGCGCGAGCAGATATCTGTGCGCGCTTCTCACTGAAAGACACGCCATCGGCGCAGCGCTGGCTGGAAGAAAACCAGCTGGATGAAGGCAGTGAATGCTTGCTGCGCCGGGTAATCAGCAGTGATGGTCGCTCGCGTGGCTTTATCAATGGCACCTCTGTGCCGCTCTCTCAGCTGCGTGATCTTGGTCAGTTGCTGATTCAGATTCACGGTCAGCACGCTCATCAGCTGCTGTTAAAACCCGATTATCAGAAACATCTGCTGGATGCTTACGCCGATGAAAGCCTGCTGACGCAAGCCATGGCGGCACGTTATCGCCTCTGGCATCAGAGCTGCCGCGAGCTTGCACGTCACCAGCAACTGGCACAGGAACGCGAAGCACGTCGCGAACTGCTGCAATATCAGCTGAAAGAGCTGAATGAGTTTGCGCCAGTAGCCGGTGAGTATGAAAATATCGACGAAGAGTATAAGCGCTTAGCCAACAGCGGGCAGCTGTTGTCCATCAGCCAGCAAACCCTTCAGTTACTCGCCGACGGCGATGACAGCAATCTGCAAAGTCAGCTGTATAACGCCCGTCAGATGATGGGTGAATTAATCAGCATGGATGACAAACTGAGCGGCGTATTTACTATGCTGGAAGAGGCCGCGATTCAGATCAGTGAAGCCAGCGATGAACTGCGCCATTACTGTGACCGTCTGGATCTCGATCCTAACCGGCTTTATGAACTGGAACAGCGCTTATCACGTCAGATTAACCTGGCGCGTAAACACCATGTGACGCCTGAGGAGCTGCCGGTCTTTCATCAGCAGTTGCTGGCAGAACAGCAGCAGTTATCGCAGCAGGAGAGCGATCAGGAAGAACTCTCCGGCGCAGTAGCCTTACATCACCAGGCGGCACTGGAAACCGCGCAGCAGCTGCATCAGCGCCGCGCACATTACGCCAGCGAACTCAGCCAGCTGATTACTGAAAGTATGCATGCCCTGTCTATGCCGCACGGTAAACTGGCGATTGATGTTCAGTTTAACGCAGAACAACTGACCGCCGATGGCGCTGACCGCATCGATTTTCGCGTCAGCACCAACCCCGGGCAGCCATTGCAGCCTCTGGCGAAAGTGGCGTCTGGCGGTGAACTTTCCCGTATTGCGCTGGCGATTCAGGTAATTACCGCGCAAAAAATGGATACGCCGGCATTGATTTTTGATGAGGTGGATGTCGGAATCAGTGGACCTACCGCTGCGGTTGTGGGCAAGATGCTGCGTCAGCTTGGCGAATCGACTCAGGTAATGTGTGTGACGCATTTGCCGCAGGTAGCCGGTTGTGGCCATCATCACTTCTTTGTCAGTAAAGAAACGGATGGCGCAGTGACAGAAACGCATATGCAGGCGCTGGATAAGCGTGCCCGCCTGCAAGAACTGGCGCGTTTACTGGGTGGAAGCGAGGTTACACGCAACACCCTGGCGAACGCTAAAGAGCTTTTAGCGGCATGACCCAGCACTTTTTTTTATTCCTGTGGTCATAAGCTTGCTCTGTAAAGGTTTCAAACTGCGGTAAGGTTTATTATCATCGGCATCTTATCGATGTGCGAAACCAGAGCTTAAAAAGGCTTAGTGACCCGGGTGAAGTCGCCTCATGCAAGGCGTCGAGCCCCAATAAGGAATCAATTAATGCGCTGTAAAACGCTGACTGCTGCTGCAGTGGTACTTCTGATGATGACCGCTGGCTGTTCCACTCTGGAGCGAGTGGTTTACCGTCCAGACATCAACCAGGGCAATTACCTGGTTGCTAATGATGTATCAAAAATTCATACCGGCATGACGCAACAGCAAGTTGCTTACACGCTGGGTACCCCGATGATGCGCGATCCGTTTGGCAGCAATACCTGGTATTACGTGTTTCGTGAACAGCCGGGCCATGAGCCGGTGAAGCAGCAAACCCTGACGCTGACTTTTGACAGCAACGGTACGCTGGCCAACATTGATAACAAACCTAAGCTGACCACTCCCGAAAACTGATTGTCAGCGGCGAGTAAAAAAAAAGGCGCTCAACCGGCGCCTTTATTTTTTTGCTGCTCGTTCCGCTCGCTGGCGCCGTAGCTCTTTCGGATCGGCGATCAATGGACGATAAATCTCAATGCGATCGCCATCCTGTACCTCATCGCCCAGCTTAACGGGCCGGCTAAAAATGCCGACTTTGTTTTCGCTAAGATCAATATCGCGACGCAGCTCAAGGACGCCTGAAGCCTGAATAGCCTGCTCCACCGTGCTACCTTCAGCCAGTTTTACCGTAAGCTGGTACTGTTTTTCGGGCAATGCGTACACTACCTCAACCGCGATATCAGGCACGATAAACCTCTTTCGCCCGCAGGGTAAAGGCTTGCACCATACTGCTGGCCAGCTCTTTAAACACACGACCAAAAGCCAGCTCAACCAGCATATTGGTGAATTCAAACTCGAGGTTGAGTTCAACCTTGCAGGCATCTTCGCTGAGTGAGGTGAAGCGCCAGCCACCGGTTAACTTGCGAAATGGCCCATCAACCAGCTGCATATTAATGCTCTGATTATCCGTCAGCGTATTGCGGGTAACAAAGGTCTTACTGATGCCGGCTTTAGAGACATCAACCGCTGCTGTCATCTGATGATCACCGGACTCCAGCACGCGGCTGCCGGTGCAGCCCGGAAGAAACTCGGGATACGCATCGACATCATTCACTAACTGGTACATCTGCTCAGCGCTATAGGGCACAAGTGCTGAACGGCTAATCTGGGCCATAACGATTCCTGTTAATCTCAAAACATGTAAATAATATCATTCCCGGCCATCAAACAAAAATTCTCTACCGCCAATGGCGTGCTAAAATAGCGTATTTCCTCGACTGGTTTTGGTCAGGGGATGCCATTATTCACTGCTTGATGTAGACTAAGCCGCACTATGACAAAGAAAAAAGCAAATAAACCCGGTTCCGCTACCATTGCCATGAACAAACGTGCCCGCCATGAATATTCCATTGAGGAAGAGTTCGAGGCAGGACTTTCGTTACAAGGATGGGAAGTCAAATCACTCCGCGCCGGCAAGGCCAACATCAGCGACAGCTATATTCTGCTGCGTGATGGAGAGGCTTATCTGTTTGGCTCAACATTCCAGGCCCTGAGCGTGGCATCTTCGCACGTGGTCTGTGACCCAACCCGCAGCCGTAAGCTGCTGCTGAAACAGCGCGAGCTGGATTCGCTGTATGGCCGCGTAAATCGCGAAGGCTATACTGTGGTTGCGCTGTCTATGTACTGGAAAAATGCCTGGGCCAAGCTAAAAATCGGCGTGGCTAAAGGTAAAAAAGAGCACGACAAGCGCGATGACATCAAAGATCGCGAATGGAAGTTAGACAAAGCACGTATTATGAAACACGCAAATCGCTAACCCTCTGGTGTTACGACTGCTTTTTCTGATATACTGCTTCACAGTACTTGGGGCTGATTCTGGATTCGACGGGATTTGCGAAGCCCAAGGAGCATGCCGAGGGGCGGTTTGCCTCGTTAAAAGCCGCAAAAAAATAGTCGCAAACGACGAAAACTACGCACTAGCAGCTTAATAACCTGCTTAGAGCCCTCTCTCCCTAGCCTCCGCTCTTAGGACGGGGATCAAGAGAGGTCAAACCCAAAAGAGATCGCGTGAATATCCTGCCTGGGGTTGAAGCGTTAAATCTAATCAGGCTAGTTTGTTAGTGGCGTGTCCATCCGCAGCTGACAGGCGAATGTAAAGATTGGACTAAGCATGTAGTGCCGACGGTGTAGTAATTTCGGACGCGGGTTCAACTCCCGCCAGCTCCACCAAAATCCTTCGAAGATGATTCCAGAGTCATCCGTAGAAGTCCTGAAAGCCCGCACGGCGCAAGCCCTGCGGGCTTTTTTGTGTCCATTGCAGTCCACCGTGAGTTGCTAGAATCCACGCCATATGACACCCTATTTTGGACCCAATGCCCATGGGTCCAAAATCTGAGGGTCCAAACATGCCGAAAGTCGTTACTTAACTTAATGATACTCAAATCAAAAGCACTAAGCCTGGCGAGAAGGAAGTAAACCTCTTCGATGGTGACGGCTTGTTTTTGCGCATATCGCCAACCGTGAAAGGTGGCAAGAAAAACTGGTGCTTCAGATATGCGGTTCCTGTGACTAAGAAACGAACGAAAATGAGTTTGGGAACTTAACCTCACCTTACACTCGCGCAAGCTCGCTCTTTCAGAGACCAGTACCTCACCCTACTCGCCCAGCAGATTGATCCGCAAACCCATAAAGCCGATAAAGCGAATGCACTAAAAGCGGCCACTGAACACACATTGCAGGTGGTGGCAAGAAAATGGCTCGAAGAGAAGAAAAGAACGTCAGGGATTTCAGAAGATCATGCAGCAGATATCTGGCGTAGCCTTGAACGTAACTTCTTCCCTGGCTTGGGTAATGTTCCGATAAAAGAGATACGCCCCAAACTCTTGAAGCAACAACTAGACCCAATTGAACAGCGTGGGGTTCTTGAAACCTTGAGGCGCATTATTTCGCGGCTAAATGGAATTTTTCGTTGGGCAGCTACTGAGGAACTGATTGAGTTCAATCCCGCTGATAACCTTGCACAGCGTTTTAGAAAGCCCAAAAACAAAATATGCCAGCACTACCTCCTTCTGAATTAGCGCTTTCTGGCTACGTTGAACATTGCTTCTATCCGTATGGAGACAAGACTATTGATTGAATGGCAATTGTTAACTTGGGTTCGTCCAGGTGAAGCCGTTAAAGCGAGGTGGTCTGACATTGATACAGCCAATGGCATTTGGACCATTCCTGCGGATTTTATGAAAATGAGAAAAATTCACAAAGTTCTATTAAGTAGATAAGTTTTGCGTATCCTCGAAGCAATGAAACCAGTAAGTGGGCACAGAGAGTGGATTTTCCCAAGTATAAAGGTCTCTCTAAGCCATATGCATGAGCAGACAGCCAATGCTGCAATTATCCTTATGGGATTCGGTGGTGAACTGGTTGATCACGGAATGTGCTCTATAGCAAGAACGGCTGCTGAAGAAAGTGGTAAATTTAGAACAGATGTGCTTGAATCAGCCTTAGTTCATACTAAGAACAACGAAATCATAGCCGCTTACAATCGTGCTGAGTATCTTGCTGAAAGAACAGAGCTGATGCAGTGTTGGGGAGATTACGTTCAGGCGCATAAGCATAGAGTTATGACAGCATGAAAGTAGATTGATGATGGCAACAACAATAGTGCTGTATTTTTATACAGAACATAATTTTACAATACAAAGTGTTCACTGCTTTCCTCTTGCCACGTTGTTATGGTTCAAACTTCAAGCAATGATTTTAGGTCCATCGCTATGTTATTGCTTGAAAATGGTATTATATAAAAAGAGTAAATTATACGAAGAGCAAGATTGAGAGGCCTGATGAACGCTGGAGAAATTGGAACTGAAGCCGGACGTATTTTTGAATACAACTTGCCAAGCCATTGGATTTTCCGAAGCCAAGAAGATCAAAATGATTTTGGTATTGATGGAGAAATTGAACTCAAAGATGGTAGTGGCAAAGCTCTTGGAAAAGAGAGTGTTTTCAAAGTTCAGATTAAGGGTGAAGAGAACTCAGCTTTTATTCATGATAATAGCTTGTTATCATTTACTCTGAAAACAGAGCGTTTGAGATATTACTTTGAATTTAAAGTGCCTGTTATTTTAGTTGTAGTAGAAATCACCTCTGAGAAAATATTTTGGCTACCCTTAACCAATAATGAAACATTAAGAGAAAAGGCATCAAAATCCAATCAAAATGATACCGTTCAAGTTCATATCCCAATTGAGAATACATTAGTAAGAAAAGATATTGCTTCAGCAAATAAAATATTAGATGCTGCCATAGATTGTTGGGATTACTTGAATATTAAGGGACTTAAGGATTCCGTTGTCAGATATCCTATCATTAGTCCGTCATCACTCGATAAGAAAATTGAAGATATAGGTGAAGCATTATATAAATCGTATCATCAGCAGCTGGATAATCTTTTATCTGAAAGAAAGTATGACGCTGTTTTTAAACGTTCTACCGAAATAAGCAATTCACCAATAGTTCCAGCAAAAGATAGATTTATCGCAGTATTATATTACTTGCAAGCATTCCAAATCTCTCCTTACACTAACATCAAGAGAGAAGTTTACAGAGAAAATTTTTATATTTGCCAGCATTTGATACTATTAGCCAGAGAGCAAAAAAGTCGGATTCACAGATTAATTGCTTTAGGAAAATCAAGGAAAGCAAAATTTAAGGCTCAGCTGGAGCAGCTTCATGCAAGTCATCATTCAGTCAATCACTTCGAAGAAAAATCTTTAGAGCGTTATATTTTCAATGATCAAACTCAAATAATGTATAGAGATTGCTGCATTTCCCTACAAAAGATCATTGAGTTATGTAATCGTATGACAAGAGATGAGCAGTATCACATACTCTCAGATTTTTTTTGTGATATCTATGCATCAATTTTAATATTCAAAGGAATCCATGAAGCACGAGGTTCTAAGGAATCCATTGATTTTCTAGATGATTGGTATGAAAGAATGTCGTTATTAGTAATGACATATTGTGTATTATCAAAAGATATTGAAAAAATTGAAAAATTATACTTCCTTACTGCCACCTTACTAAAACAAAATCCTAAAGCAACCCAGCCCCATCGGAAGATGATTCTTTCAACTTTTCCTGATTTTGAGGAAGCCCTAACAGAAATAGAGAATCATGTTATCAGTCTTGACAGTCAAAAAGATTTTTATGATCTCACAACTGAAGAACAAAAAGAATACTTCTTGAGTATGGCCAAAAATCTAGGAATGGATCCTGATGACCCACAAGGAGAACATCATGAATTCCTTAAAATTGGATTTGCTAATTATGACCCCACAAATATAATGAAAAATTGTGAGCATCTATTCGTTCATTATCGCCCCGGTGGAATATTTGCCCAATCATTAAGAATGCATTCTCTAGGTGGTAGGCATCTTTTGATCTGCTTAAAACACAGACATGCACAAGGAACCGGAAATTTATTAAGTCAATTATATGATAGCACTGGCAGCTATGATTTCGGTGATAGTTTCAAACAATCAAATTGTGATAATTGCATGGATTGTAAACCCAGAGAGGATAACTGGTCATGGAGTCTCAAATGGTATTCAAAAGAAGTAGAACGTCATAAAGATCTTCTTAATAAATATAGATTTTAATTACTTACCGTTGTTTAGATTTCAGATTAAGTGGCTGTCGAATATAGGCCACTTAATATCTCTTTTATCTTGGTTTGAAAATTTGGCGCTCAATAATCTGTTCATCTTCTTGTCGTGATGATTTTAATATCTCAATTTTTATTCTTGATTTCAACTTCGATTTAAATCTAACTTCATTCACAGCTAGATAAGCTGGCTTTTTCTTTATTCCCTCATGAATAGTTTTCTCTTTATTCTTTGGCTGAATAACTAGTTTTTTATATTTAACCTTTCTCTTATCTCTTCGATCTTAGTTGCTCTACTATTGAAACTGCGACGGCCTTTGAGTCTAAAGTTATTCGTGGCTGCGTTTGCTGTTTCTTCATGATCAAGTATCCTACTGATAGAACCGCCACTAAATGTATCACGCCTACTATTGAAGCGACTTTTAATATAAGTTTTGATTGATTCTTTATTGTGTTGTTTTTTAACTCTGTTGAGTACTTGTGTATCTTTATGTGTTGTTCTTCTAACTTTATAGCTTGCTGAACTATTATATTTTTCGCTGAGTTTAAAACTGTTATTGTTTTTTCTAATGAGTTATTCACTCTTGTAAGTGTCTGTTGTGTCTAATTTAATGCTGTTCTGACAGACTCCGATAGTATCATCATCGATTCTGATAATGGTTCTATCGTCATTGATATTTGGTTCAACAAATGATCGTCTAATACTATTTTCTTCATCTGTTTTTCTTGCTGCGAATCTTCTAACGAGTTCATCATCTCTATTTTTGTCATATTTCACCTTGTTTTTTATAGTGTTCCAACTAAATTTTTTACCCAACTGTGAGCCTTTAAATGCCATATCTCCCACACTGAAAGAACAACCCGCCACGTTGCCAGTGCTGGCAACATTGAACTGAGGTTCAATGCCTACGGCCTGCAGACGTTCTACGAACGTCTCAAGGTCTGGTTTTCCTGTCATAGCTGCTTTTAAAGAGGCTTGAAGCACTAAACGGGCTAGTTTCTCTGAATCGCCACAGGTTTACCGGCACACTCAGTCATACCGAAGTGCATTCCCGTGAAGTGATGAAGTCAGCTCTGAAGCACAACGCCGCTGCGGTCATTCTGGCCCATAACCATCCTTCATGTACGACAGAAATCAGCCAGCAGGACAAACATGTTACTCAGAGGATTATCAAAGCGCTGGCACTGGTGGAAGTGCGGGTGCTGGATCATCTCGTGGTCGGGAACGAAGTGGTTTCTTTCGCCGAGCGTGGTTTGCTTTGAACGGAGATTTTCATGCCATTTACACCATCCCGTGAGTGGAGCTACAAAGCGATATCACCTCAAGATTTGGAGCCAGATTAGTTCAAGAAGGCAATCACTTATATTACCTCGCTGACAGAGCCGGTTTGAAGGGGAGCTTTAGTCCGGAACAATTATAGGAACTGGAACAAAGTTTCCCTCTGTTTATCGCACAACTGGAAAATATGCTGCGTTCCGGCGATCTCAATCCTCGTTGGCAACACCAAGTGAAGGTTCACCTTGCTGGATTAACCTGTGTGGCTGATACCTGTGCCAGTTGCGGCTACGTTTACATTTCAATTTATCCAGCCCAGTAACACCTTCTCTCTTTTCTTTTATCAGGACTCAACTCATGCACATTTCATCTGTACCGGCCACGGTGCCGGTTTCGTCACGCCTGTCGCCCGTGTAGGTATGGCAGCAACTTTTAACGTATCTGTTGGAGCATGATTATGGTCTGACGCTGAACGACACACTATTCCACGACGACGCGGCCATTCATGAACATATAGAAGCGGGGATAACGCTTGCTGATGCGGTAAATTTCCTAGTAGAGCGCTATGAACTTGTACGTACTGACCAAAAGGGATTCACCTAGCAGGAACAAACACCTTTTCTTACCACTATCGATATTCTCAGAGCTAGGCGAGTTACCGAGCTGGTGAACACTTAAAGCGTGTTAGCCCCCTCCCTGCTTCTCTAATATTTCCCATCAAAAGGGGGAAAAAAACTTTTAGGCACCTATATAAGCACCAAAGAAAAGTTGAATTAGAACTTAGATAAACTATTTCAACCAATTACAGCACTAATTCAGACTCCGCCAGCTCTTTTCGCGGCGGTTCCAGAATCGTCCGCAGAAGTCCTGAAAGCCCGCAAAGTGAAAGCTTTGCGGGCTTTTTTGTGCCCTCAATTTGTCCCGCGAAGTCCGAAGAGAACTAATTAAATCCGAACCTTTTAGGCCCATTGATAGGCCCAACGAAAAGCTCTGTAAGCATCCGGTGAACTCGCGTTGCTGTGCAACGCGAGTTGTGATCGGTTTTTGAAGGGGGATTACTGCTGAGGTTTCCGGGCATAAGGCAGCAACTCATCCAGCCGGTTGTTGGGCCATGGCGGCAGTTTTTCCAGTACATCACGCAGCCATGCCCACGGCTCCAGTCCGTTCAGCCGCGCCATTTCCAACAGGCTCATCAGTCCCGCCATCCGCTCTCCCGCTCGCTGCGAACCCGCGAACAGCCATTTACGCCGGCCCTGAGCCACCGGCCGCATCACTCTTTCATACCGGTTATTGTCCACCGGCACACGCCCATCTTCCAGATACGTCTGCATCGAAGGCCACCGCTTCAGCGCATACGTCACGGCCTTATGCAGCGCGCCGCCCGGCGCACTGCCTGCCTCCTGTTCCACAAGCCACGCTCGGAACGCCTCCAGCTGCGGTTTCGCATACCGCTCTCACCATCGTCGCTTCTGTTCCGCCGGCCGCTGCCGGATACTCTCCTCCAGCCGGTACAGGTATCCGATGCGCGTCAGCGCTTCCTTCGCGCCCGGGCTGCCATTCATCTTAAATAGATCGGCAAACTTCCGCCTGACGTGCGCCAGGCAGCCCGCTTCCTTCACAGGCACCGGCGTGTCGCCTTCCGGCCTTAACAGCGCTTTGTAGCCTCCATAGTCGTCAACCATCAGCGTGCCCGACCAGCCCGCCAGCATGTCGTACACCACCACCTGCGCCAGCAACCCGCGGCCGGGCTGGCCTTTTTCGATAAGTGAGGGAGGAAGCGCCGGGCTGTGCACCTTGTTACAGCCCGGGCAGCCGTACTGCGGCCGCACCGTTTTTAGCACCACGAAGTGAGCCGGCAGCTCACTGCGTACCGGCTTTTGTTTCGGGGTATCGCGCTCCGACAACAGCTCACAGAGCTGGCGGCTGATGTCCGCACGATCGGCTGCGGTGTCTTCTTCTGCGAGCTGGCGCTGCTCACCGGGATACTCTGTATCACCAAGGTTTACCGCAAGATCCGTAATGACCATACGTTCAGCTACGGCAATAAATTCTAATTTATTGAATCACCGCTCAAGCATTCTATCGCCAATCAGAAAATTGAAATCCGAGCAGGAAAAGATAAACAGTTCAGCGCCTATTTTGCAGGCAGACAATTACAGGTATCAGAGGTAACCGAGCCTGTAAAAGCCTAAATGAAAGAGACTGATGTTCAGAAAAAACTCGATGTACTGGGCCTGGCTGACAAGCTGAGTAATGTCGCTGAAGCATCACGCCTGAGCGGTGTGTCTCGCGATACAATTTACCGCCACAGACGACTTCTTAAAAAGGTGGAAGCCGCCCACTTAAACGGCAGGAAACGCCTATCTGAGGCGTAAAAACTGCACTGATATAAGCATTGAGAATAAGGTTGTGCACAAAACCACAAACTCCCGCCTAAAAACGACAGTTCGCCCCGTCCTGCCATGTCATATTCCTCCATAATTTTATTTTTATGACGGATTTACCCATGCTCAACCCCTCTATGACCAACCTCACCCAGCGCCTCCGGCAGGGGCTCACCCCGCCCCTCCCACAGACGCCTGCAACGCTGCCCGATGCCCGCTTACGGCTGAACAGCGCCATGAGCCAGGCGGGAGAGAGCTGGCGCGACGCCC
>Ga0308172_1002009_pt1 | contig 11675 bp, 13 predicted proteins | sample PhyGR2_FD_202134 | JGI IMG/M metagenome (GOLD analysis project Ga0308172, IMG submission 202134) | Phyllosphere microbial communities from UC Gill Tract Community Farm, Albany, California, United States - DLSLSG.R2 | ecosystem: Host-associated > Plants > Phyllosphere > Unclassified | place: USA...
CGAAGCTGTCCTCGCTGGTCCGTTCGAGGCGGAGACGGATGTCGGGGCCGGCGTCCTGGTTCGACAGGTCGGTCAGTGCGGAGCCGATCTTCTTCAGCTCGACCGCGACGTACGACTGGCTGCGGGTGCCGGGACGGTCGGCGTGAAACCGGATGGGGATGTCGGTCCACCCGGGCCACAGGCACGCCTGCTGCAAGATCCGCTTGCCGATGGTGCCGTGGTCGACGCCGCTGATGACCGTGTCGAACCCGGCCGCGGGTTTTCCTCCGGGGGCGAGCCAGTCCGGGGGCGTGGTCGTGAGGAGGCCTGGCGGCGGGGGCACGACGGGGAACTCGTCCAGCATGCGCCGAAGCCCGCGGGCCGTGACGGAGAGCACCCCGTTGTCGCGGTCGAAGTCCTGCGGGAGAATCGGCCCGCCGAGGAAGTGCCCGCCGACGTCGACGGCGATCGAGTGCTTCCAGGGGGTGAACAGGTTCCGCCACTCGTCGACGTGGTCAACGAAGCGGAGGTTCACCGTCTCGGCGATGTTCGACTGCTCCTGCCAGTCGAACGACGACGGCTCGAGCTCGGTGAGCTGCTGCCCGCCGCGGGTCTCGAACAGGAAGAACCGGGTCACCACCACGCGTGATCCACCCTTCCGGTGAGGGTGGGCTGCCCCACCGGGTCCGACGCCTCGAGCTGGAACGTGCGGGACAGGAGCCCCGGCACCTCGGTCCACTCGCGGAAGCGGAGCCACCGGGAGATGTCCTGCCCGTTGAGGGACGCGCGACCGTGCTCGATGACGACCGTCTGGCCGGCCGCGACGGGCCGGGCGAGGCCGACCCGCGCGCCGGTCTCGACGCAGGTGATCAGCGCGGAAGAGAACCCGCCGGCCAAGGTCAGCGACACGGCGGATGGGGCGCGACCCTCATTGGGGAGTGTCACGCGCCCCGCCGACCCGCCGCCCGGCCAGATGGCGGGGAACTTCACGGGGAACACGAGACCCTGCCCCGGAGAGGGCGGGCCCGTCGTGACGGGCGTTCCAGTGCGGTACCGACGAGGGTCATCGCTCGACAGGTCGACCGTCTGCCACCCCCGCGGGCGGTTGTGAGTCGACCGGGCTGACGTGTCCTCGACGATGACGGATCGCCAGGTGGGGCCGTCATCGGTGCTGACGGTCATCAGCACAGGCGCTTCGGCACCCACCGCGGAGAGCTCGTCGAACGCACGTTCCACCTCAGAGGCGCTACGGCCCCGATACAGGGCCTCGAACGACATGACCTTCTCAGCACGCGTGGCACGTGTTCGCGTGAACGCACCGTGCCGCTGAGGGCGTGCGACGGGGCGTTGCCTGTTGGCCGTCCCGCCCCACCAGTCGGTCAGCTCACGGAAGAACCACCCGTAGCCGCCGCGGTTGGCGCCGTCGAGGAAGGTGAGGTGTCCGAGCTGGATCGTGGTGCGAGCCATCGCGCCCCCTTCCGTCAATCGCTGAGCGCCTGCTTGATCTCCCGGCCGAGAGCCCGCATCTGCAGGGTCTCGTCGCGCTGCTCGAAGCGAGCATCGACGTGCACGCTCGTCCCACCACCGCCACCACTGCTGGTGTCGATGCCAGGCATGCGACGGATCGCTTCGGCGAGGATGCCGATCGAACGCGGGGACCCGTCGAGCGGGATGAACGCTTCCGCCACATCGCCCCGGTCTCCGACGACGCGCCACGTGTTCGGCGACACGACCGTCGCGCCGCCCGAGAGCGGGGTCAGGTCGGGGATGCCGCCGGTGGCCATGAACTCGACGAGGTTTCCCTTCGCGTTCGGGAGTGCGACGCGCCCACCAGGGAGCTGCACCGACCCGTCACCGCGGACGCGGACGACGATCTCACGTCCGTCGTTGAGCTGCACGAGACGGTCGATGGAGTTGCTCGCCGGGGACGTGTCCGCCTTGATGACGACGCTGCCGTCGGGCAGGGTCTCGATCCGCTGTGCGAGGCTCTGCGCGAGAGCCTGCTGCTCCGGTGCGTTCGACGAGAACTCCGTGCGCGCCGACGGCGGGGTGCGGAGCACCTGGTCGACGAGCGCGGCGGCCGCGTCACGACCGATACCCATCTGCTCGATCTGAGCGATCAGGGCATCGCGGGCCGTGTTGTAGCGGCTGGTGAGTTCGTCCTGCCCCTCCCCCGCCCGCTGCGCGGCGTCGAGCTCGGACTCGAGCGCTGATGCCGCGTTGCGGATCTGCGTCTCGAGCGTCGCACCGGACACCGATGCGTTGAGGTGGGCGAGGTCGACGCCCTCTAGGGAGAGTCGTGCGCCGTCGCCGTCGAGGCCGACGGTTTCGAGCGCGCTGGCCAGCCGGAGGGAGGCGTCGTTCAGGTATCCCATCGCGACGGCGCCCTCGCCGAACTCGTTGACCTTGGAGCGCGCGGCCTCGATCCCTCCGAGCAGTCGACCCCGGATGGTGTCGGACGCCGCCTGCGTCTTCTCGTCGAAGTCGCGCATCCCGTCGCGCAGTCCCTCGAGCTCCGAGGTGTCGGAGAAGGGGTTGATCGCCTTCTGCAGTCCGATGAGCAGGTCGACCATGTCGGCGCCCGGGCCGGCGATGAGATCGCCGAAGCCGGTTGCTCCGTCGGCGGCGGCGTTCACCATGGACTCGCCGAAGTCGAGCGCCCCGTTGACAAGGTCGAGGAAGAACTGCGTCACCGGTCCCCGGTTCTCGGAGATGAACGTCGCGACATCGGCCAGCGGCTGCGAGAAGCCCGCAGCGAGCGTGCCCTTGATGCCGTCCATGGCGACCTCGATGTTACGTCCGGCCTGCTCGATGCGGGTCGCGTCGTTGTCCGCGATGGTGTCGAACATCTTCTGCGCGGCGCCCTGCACCTGGCCCAGCTGGTCGACCGCGTTCGACAGGTCGAGGGCGAAGAGCGCGTCGCCCATGTCCTCGGCCTTCGTGCCGAACAGCTCGACGGCGGCAGCGTTGCGCTGAACGGGGTCCTCGATCTCGCGGAGCTTGTTCAGCACCTCCTGCAGACCGTCGCGTGCGTCGCCGCCGCCGCGGGCGATCTTTGCCGTCATGTCCTCGGCGGAGAGGCCGAGCCGATCGAATCCGGCGGCGGATGCCTTGGACCCGTCGGTGGCGCGGATCTGGAACTCCTTGAGCGCGTCGGCAACGACGTCGCTGTTACGCGCGCCCGCCTCGAGCCCCTGGTTGATGAGACCGAGCGATTCGGCGCCACTGAGCCCGAGGCGCTTAAGCACGACGGGGTACTCGGTGAACGTGTCGAGCAGATCCTCGGCGCGGTTGACCCCTTCGCGCTGGCCAACGGCGAGGAGGTCGAACGCCTGCTGTGCGGAGGACGCGAGGCCCGTCTTGAGCAGAGTCGTCACAGCGGTCGCGGTGGGGCGGACGTCCTCTTCGAGGGCGCTGGAGATTCCCGACAGGCCTTCGACGACGCGCTTTGCCTGGGCGGTGGTGCTCTTGTCGTCGACGATGTCGAACTGCAGCGCGAGCCGAGCAGTGTCGAGATTCGCCTCGATGGAGTCGCCGAAGACGTTCGCGTACGCCTCCCCCGCGGCGCGCCCGATGCGGAGCGCAGACGCGGGGCTGATGCCGGTGAGGGCTTCGAGGCGGTCGAAGCCGACCTCCTGCTGCAGCCCGTCCTGGATGGCGCCGGTGATGGCCTTGCCGATCGCGACACCGGCGAGGATGATTCCGCCCGCGACGGGGATGGCGGTCAGCGCGGAGACGAGGGAATCCTCGACGCCGGAGCCGATGACGGTGCCGACTTTCTCCCCGGCGCCGCGGGTGGCGCCGTCGAGCGACGACACGAGCGATGACCCACCAGCGGCACCGGCCTTATCGGCGGCGCTCTTCGCGGCGGGCTCGAGCTTGTCCAGCTCGGAGACGGCCTTGACTGTGTCGGCGTCCACCTCGACCGTGGCACGGAGGCTCTTGAGCCGATCCGCCTGCTGCTCGAGGCGGGCGAGGTTGGACTCGGCGCGCTTCACCTCGGCGGTGACTTCGAACCCGGCCTCGCCGCGGATGGTGAGGTCTTCGACCTTCGCCTTCGCCCGCTCGAGCGCCTTGTCCGTACGGGTGATGTCGGCGTCGAGCTGCAACACGGCCCGCTCGGAGACGAGCTTCTTCGCCTCCGCGGCGACACGGTCCAGGTCGGCGAGGGCTTCGCTCGCGTCCCCGTCGACCTTCTGGGTGACGGCGTTCGACTCGATGCGCTGGGCGGAGGCCTTGACCTTCTGCTCGCCCTTGTCGATGTCGGAGGTGTTCGCGGTGTAAAGAACCTCAAGCTCGGCGGCGCGTAGGGCCACGGGTCACCTCCGTTTCAGGACCTCCCGCAGCCGTGTGGGCGAGTCGATGAGGTCGAAGATGGCGGCGCGCACGCTCAGCCAGGGGCCGTCGAGTACTTCTCTGCGGTGCAGGTCGATGCCGCGCGTTAGCAGCTCGGCGACGACGAGCCGCCAGTGGGAGACGATCGCCAGCCAGGACGTGTCGAGGGTGGGGCCGTCGGCCTGCGCGGTCTTCGCCTGCACCTCCGGTGGGACCCGGTAGTCGGCGTAGATGGGGACGCCGGTCACGTCGTGGTCAATGGGCTCTCCGACGCCGTACCGCGCCCACTCCTCAGGAGTAAGCGCGTCAACGCTTTTGGGGAGTCGCCCTCCTCCTCATCGTCGACGTCGGGGCGTTGTGCCCAGACGAGCGTGGCGAACGCGTCGGCGTACTCGCGGCCGCGGGCCCAGTAGAAAACCGAGTAGGTGTGCATCCGGCTGAGGGTGAAGACGTCCACCCCGTCGGCGACCATCTCGGCGGCGGCCGTGCCGAGGCCGGGGCGCTCCTCCCCCGTGATGGTGGCGAGCACGTCGGCCACCCCCTGAGGGAGTTCGCCCGTGACGATCTTGAAGTCGATCTCTGCTCGGACGGCGAGGGCGAGGATCTTCTTGGCCCGCTCGACGCTGGGGGCCGGAACCGTGTAGGTCCGGTCCCCCAGCGGCATCTTGAGTCCGGGCGCGACCCACTCCGAGAAGTCGACCGCGCTGGACACGGTCAGGCCGTCCGGGTGAAGGGACGAGCCGCGGCGGTGCCGGCGGTGGACTTCACGACCACGTTGGCCGCGCCTGCCGCGCCGGCCGGGACGATCGCGGTGAGCGCGGTCGCGCTGACGACGTTGTAGTCGGTCGCGTTGGTCGCGCCGAACTTCACGCCGTCCGCACCGGTGACGAGGATCGTCCCGGCGGCGTCCTTGAACCCGGTGCCGCGGATGGTGACGAGCTCACCAGCGGGGCCGGTGGCGGGCTCGAGCAGGGACACGATCGGCGCGTCTCCGGGCCACCCGATGAACGGGTTCTCGATCTCCTCGTACGCGCCGACGCCGGTGAGGGTCCAGTTCCACGTCTCCGTCTGACCATCGGGGGCGGTCTGCCCACGCTGGTAGCTGACGGTGGCGAACCCCTGGCCGGCATCCTCGAGGTTGGGTGCACCCTTGGCGGGCTTGTGGAAGAACTGCACCTCGATCTCGGCGTCCAGGTCGAGTGCCGACGGGAGCGTCCGCGCGCGGAGTGCTTCGATCTCGGGCAGGTACTCGCCGGTCGTGAGGGACCGGTTGACGTGGGTCGAGAAGCCGAGCGCGAACGACCATCCGTCGACGCTGTTGTTCTGGGAGCCGGCGTCGTCGTAGGTGCGGGCGTCGCTGGTGGTGGGGGTGAACGTGGGGCTGTAGCCGAACAGGCGGCGCACGTCGATGAAGTCGGCGGGCTCGTCGCGGGCGGCGACGTTGACGCGGACGCCGTACTCGTAGGACTTGCCCCGGACGAAGCCGGCGGGGATGGGGACACGCTTGTTGCTCACGACGGAGCCTCCTCATTGTCGAAGATGATCAGGTAGTTGTCGGTGCGCCCTTCGCGCCCGTTCTGGTCGACCCCGGCGGGATCGAACGAGGTGCGGGTGACTGCGCTGACGACGCCCTCCCGCAGCAGGCGCCGAAGATGGGCGAAGGCGGCGTCCGCGACACGGTTCGCGTCGTTCGGGTCACCCTCGTTGCCGCGGGAGCGGAGCTGCACACGGCGGGTCTTGGTCTCGGTCTCTTCGTCGTCCTCGCCGCCGAAGATGCGCACACCGACAGAACGACGAGCGTCGGCGGCGATGCCGCCCTCGTGCAGCGTCACGACGTTCTGGGTGTAGTCGTAGGGGTCGTCGGCGGACCACAGCCAGCCGTCGATCGTGCCGAGCTGCTCGACGAGCCACCGGGTCAGGTCGGCGTCATCCAAGGTCGGCTCGGTTCTGCGCGGCGATGATGGGTCCGATGTCGACCTGGTCGACCGCGGCCTCCGCGAACTTCGGCTGCCCGTTGGTGTGCTGGTAGTCGAGGTTCTCGTTCTGCAGCCGCGAGATGGGCGACTTGAAGCCGACCTGGACGGTGAGGTCTTCGACGGTGACGAATCCGGACTTGTCGGACTCGCCCGTGTCGGTGGGGCTGAGTTCCTTCATCCGCTTCATCACCGCGGCGCCGCCCTTGCGGAGACCCTTCTGGATGGATGCCTCAAGCTGGGTCTTGATGGGGTTGAACTTCGCCACGGGCGTCTCCTCACTGCAGGGACAGGATCAGGTGGGACGGCAGCGGCGGGAGGTTCTCGTCGCGCTGGACGGCGATGACGCGGGCGCGGCGGGCGCCGACGCGTCCGGCCCACACGGTGACCATCGACCCGACCGGCACGGCTGCGCTGATGGGGACGGTGACCTGCGTGTTGGAGACGTGCTCGTTCGCGTCCGCGCCGACGACGATGCGCTGCTGGTCCTTCACCTCGGCCGCGACAGTGCGCGGCTCGGCGAAGCGAGTACCGGATCCGCCGGCGGAGATGGCGTCTTCGACGGTGACGGTGTGGGGAAACCAGAACGGGGACGCCCAGCTCACGGCGTGCCCTCCGGCCAGATGCCCGAGATGGGGCGGTCCGTGGGGAAACTACCGAGCGGGCCGGAGTGGGTGGGCTCGGGGATGCCGAAGATGAGGCGGAGGTCGCGGAGGTCGGTGGGGGCGAAGGCGTGGCCGACGTCGCGGAGGGTCATGCTGGTGCCGTTGCGGCTCATCGACTGAACGGCGCCGGTGCCGGTCTCGGCCCACCGGTTCGCGACGCGCTTGAGCACGGCGATCGCGTCCTTCCGCTCCTCCGAGTTCTCAGCAACGGTGCGCACCTGCGGGGCGATACTCGCCGCGCGGAGCAGGATCACCCGGCCGAGGTCCTCGTCGGGGGTGATGTCGCTGTGCGTGATGCCGTCGGCCATGGAACGTCCCTCCGCGGTATACGCCCCGTAGAGCGCGCGAGAACGGCTGACCCGTCTCGTAGGTGCTGGCACGCGCGTGAGCGCGCAGGCGAGGCGCGTGGCCCTTGCCATGAGGTGATACGGGGCGGCCCCGGCGCCTAACGCGCACAGGACCGCCCCAGCTGGGTGACCCGGCTCAGTCCTTCGGCTTCGCCGTGGTCTTGGTCGCACGCGCCGGCTTGGGCGCGACGTCCTCGGTGACAGGTTCGTCGAGCGCACCCAGCGCCTCGGCCTGGAGACGGTCGAACCGCTCGAGATCACCCTCGTGCACCTCGACGTCGTCACCCATCGCCCCGTGCGTCCACTGCCCGTCCGGGCGCTGGTACGAGCCGATACCGGTGCGGATCGTGCGCCGAGCCATCAGCCCGCGAGACCCGTCAGCTTGAACACCGAGAACGGGTCCGTGACGTACTGAACGAAGCGAGCATCCGTCTGCACCCACGTGCGCTGCGTCTCCGCCTCACGCCAGGTCTCGGTCGACAGCGGCTTCTCGAACCGCTGCTCACCGGGCAGACCCGCCTGCAGGGCGTACGCCGTGCCGGCGGCGACGCGGTTCGACGACTGCACGGTCGTGATGCCGTACGAGTCGAACAGCGCCTGCAGGTCGTCGCCGTAGACCAGCCGGAGCTGGAAGTACTGCGCCGGGTTCAGGACGAGGGTGTCCACCTCGACGCCCAGCTCCTGCTGGTCGGCGAGCATCTGCACCTTCGCGAGGTCCGCGGCCGGCCACGCCGACGCGTTCGACTGAGACGAGCCGCCGGTGACGACGCTGTTCCAGTTGACACCGGTGATGACCTGCGACGGGTTCGCCGTGATGGCCGCGTCGACCGTGGCGATCGCGCGGGCATCCTGTCGGCGGATCATCGCGTTGATGAGCTTGCGGCCCTCACGCTGGATCACGCCCTGGTCGTTGCGGTCGCGCGCCTCGTCGGTGACGAAGAACTTCCCACCGTGCTTCTCGACGGCCGCGACCTGCGGGTCGACGTTGCTCGAGTTGACGAGCGGGAACTCGGCTCCCGGAGCGACTTCCTGCACGTCGCGCGTCGGGAACAGGTCGTTCAGCGTGACCTGGTCGTAGACGACCGCGCCGCCGGTGACTCCACCGGGGGACGAGAAGAACAGGGGGCTGATGTAGTTGCGGAGCGTGATGTCCGACAGGTACCGGGTGATCCGGATGGGCTGCTGGAGCATCGTCTCCACCGTGATGGTGGAGCCGTTGACCGTGGGGGCCGCGAGCGGGTACGCGGCAGCGTTCTGTGCCATGTTGCTCTCCTCTCTCAGTAGAGCTCGATGAAGACGTCGTTGCCGGACGTTCCGGCCGACCAGGCGCGGCCGCGGGCCTTGCCGGAAGCGAGCGCGACGGCACGCCCGTTGGAACCGATCTCGACCTCGGCGCCGAGAGCGATCGTGCCGCCCGCGGTGACGGGGACGACGGCGCCGGGGTTGCGCAGCACGTGGAGCTTCGCGCCGGCCGCGGCGTCGCGCGATGCGACCCCGACGCTCAGGCCTGCGGCGGTCGCGGTGACGACGGTGATCGGGGTGCCCGCGGCCACGTCCAGCGCGGCCGAGATGTTGACGAAGGTCTTGCCGACCACGCCGCCGGACCCTGCGGTCGCGGTGACGTCGCCGCCCGGGCGGTATGCCGGGATGCACTCGTTGGCCATGATGATGTCCCTTCTCAGCGCTTCCAGTGCGCGGGGTAGGCGTCGGCAGCCGGGGCCTCGCCGACGGCGTGCCCGATCTCGTCGACGGGGAGGGCGGTGTTCGGCTGCAGCGACGCGAGTGCCGCGGTCGTGCCGGCCTCGTCCGTGTCGAGCATCTTGCGGAAGTGGTCGCGCGAGGTCGGCGCGAGACGACCGTCGGAGATCGCGGAGGCGATGATGCCGTCGCGACGGGTGCGGTCCTGCTCGGCGCGAGCTTCGGCGCCGGCGAGGGCGTTCGAACGCAGCTCCGCGAGCATGTTCGCGTCGATCGCGACCAGACCCTCGGGCAGTCCGGCCACGGGGTTGATGGGCTGGGCGGCGGTCGCGGCGGCGGCGGGAGCCGTCACCTCGGGCTCGGGCGTGCCGAGCCGCTCGTCGACCGCAGCCGTGGGTGCGTCGTTCGTCACGACGGTCTCCTTTCGGATGGGGGTACCCGGCTCGGACGAGCTCGGGGGCTGGGGGGCCGTCGCACGCGCGGATGCCGCGGCGGCACGGATACGGTCGGTGACCGCATCGTCGGGTTCGTCGGTGACGATGACGAGCATCGTTCCGTCGTCTTCTTCGGTGGGGTCGTCGCCGACGGTCGTTGCGGTGCCCGCGTCGGACACTGTGTCGACCCGATCGGCGAGTCCGAGCTCCACCGTCTGGGTCGCGGTCAGCCACGTCTCATCGGCGAGGAGGGACGCCCAGTCCTTCTCCCCCGCCTTGTCGGTGTAGACCTCGATCATCGAAGCCTCGAGGGTGTCGAGGAACGCGGCGCCCTTGCGCATGTCGACGGCGTTGCCCCACACGATGGCGGAGGGCGAGTGGATCATCATCTGCGAGCCACGAGACATGACCGTCTCGTCGCAAGACGCCGCGATGAACGACGCGGCCGAAGCGGCGATCCCGTCGACGACGGCGGTCACGCGGGCGCGGTGGGCGCCGAGCATGTTCAGGATGGCCATGGCCTCCCACACCTCGCCGCCGGGGCTGTTGATGCGGAGGATGATCTGCTGCACCGTCTCCGGGAGAGCGTCGAGGACGTGCGCGACGTCTTCCGTGGAGATGCCCCACCATCCGCCCCACGAGTCGATCGGCCCGTACATGCGGATCGTCGCGACCGTCGCATCCGACCCCTCAGCGACCGGCGCGGTCACCGCGGAGAAGAACTCGACCTTCGCCTTGGGTGGCTCCATCGAGCCCCAGTACCGGCGGTCCTGCCGTTTCGGTTCGCTATCCGCGCGCGGCGGCGCGACAGCAGTCGTTCGAGTACTCACTGGCCCTCCTGGGTCTGTTCATCAGGGTTGATGTGCGCACCGGCCTGGCGTGCGATCTCGCGCGCTTCTCGGCGCGTGAGCACCGTGCCCACTCCGAGGTAGATCTTCTGGACGGTCTCGGCCACGGCTCGGGCCACCCGAGGGTCATCCGTCACCGGTGAGGAGTCCGCGCTGTCGGGGCGGACGGGCAGGCCGAATTGGGCTCGCAGGTGGGTCTCGAGCTTCGGGTCCCACCGGATCGCTCCTGCGTCGAGCAGCGCGCGGATGGACTCCGCCGTCGCTGGGTGCTCGGCACCGATCTTCGGCGGGACTAGACGTGGCGCAGGCTCCTGCGTCCCCCAGTTCGCGTCGACGAGGTCCTCGATGACGTGCTGCTGAAAGACCGTCGCGACCTGTCGGGCGACGGCGTTCAGGGACTTCGTGAAGAAGTCAGCGAACGTGTCCCCCAGCGCGTACGAACCGGTCGAGTTGTCCCCGCCGAGGCTGAGGAAGTTGGTCAGCGCGACCCGTCCGATCTGCTCGTCGTAGTAGCGGATCTGCTTGTCGAGGTCGGGCAGGTTGCCGTCGACGCCTTGGACGGTGAGGGTGGCGCCGTGCGGCAGTGACGCACCTGCGGTGTCTCCAGCGCGGGCGCCCTTTGCGATCTCGAGGCCACGCTGGATCTCAGTGTCGAGCCATTCCTGGACCTTGACGCTCTCGGGGTCGTCCTGGAAATCGGGCGGCGGTGCGCTCGTGTAGATGGGCAGACCCAGGCCGTTGCGGTCCGAGGCGAGCGCCTGCACCCGCAGTGCACGGTCCTTGAGCAGCCACATCTTGTACGCCGGCCGCATCATCGGCACGCCCGCCCAGTTCGCGCCCTCGCGCTCGTTGACGTAGACGACGAGACGGTCGACAGGGATGCTGTTGCCGATGGTCCCGTTCGCCACGAAGGACGCTCGGGTCGGGTCGAGGCTGGACAGGCCGACACCCCATTGGCGGATCGCGACGAGACCGCCGTCGGCGGCGACGTCGAAGCTCGCGATGGTACGCGGGGGCCGCCATGCGAGCTTCTTCAGGTGAGCCCGACCGAAAGCGTCGACGTCGTAGACCTGCTCGAAAATCGAGTGCCCGTGCACGTACTGGAGCAGCGCCAACGGCAGGTGCTCCGCGAAAGAGAACCGGCCCTTGGTCCGGATTCGCGCCGTCGGCGTCTCTCCCTTGATGTTCAGGGCAATGTCCTCGGCGACCTGCGCCGCCACCTCCGGGCGCACACCTGTCGCGTCCAGCAGCCATTCCGATTCCAGCAGCGGCAGCATGAACGCCCGCAGCACCGACGCGACCTGGGTGTCATCGCGCCGCATCCGATCGGCGATGACGATGGACTTCGGCCACTGGACCTCAGGGTCGGTGTCCGCCTCGTCGATGAACGTTGACC
>Ga0308172_1002011_pt1 | contig 11649 bp, 8 predicted proteins | sample PhyGR2_FD_202134 | JGI IMG/M metagenome (GOLD analysis project Ga0308172, IMG submission 202134) | Phyllosphere microbial communities from UC Gill Tract Community Farm, Albany, California, United States - DLSLSG.R2 | ecosystem: Host-associated > Plants > Phyllosphere > Unclassified | place: USA...
AGTCATACGCCTACAAGCTTGCGGTGCGCAAATCCGACGATGCTTGGTTCTTTCTTGCCTACGACATGACCGACAGCGTTCGCGGTGGGCAGCAGCTCAACCGCGCGCTGTTCCTGTCGGTGCTGGTATTCAGCCTGCTGTCGCTGGTTCTGGGCTGGTGGTCGGCCTCCAAGGTGATGAAGCCGGTCTCGGATCTGGCTGCACGCCTGCGTGCGTACCGTGGCGGTACCAGTGAGCCCGAGCCGTTGGCGCCGCGCTTCCCGGATGACGAAGTGGGCCAGTTGGCACAGGCGCTGGATGACTATTCCTCGCGGCTGACCGAAGTGGTGCAGCGCGACCGTGAGTTCAATGCCGATGTCAGCCACGAGCTGCGAACGCCGTTGGCGGTGATCCGTGGCGCCACCGAACTGCTGCTGACCCGCCCGGGCCTGGACGAGAAGGTATTGCAGCGCCTGCAGCGCATCCAGCGTGCCGAACAACAGTGCAGCGATCTGATCGGCGCGCTGCTGCTGCTGTCGCGCAATGAACGCGGGCAGGGCAGCAGCAATGTGGCCCGGGTGGCCGAACAGCTGCTGGACGCGCACCGCGCCCAGTTGGGTGGCAAGCCGCTGGAGCTGCACCTGGATGGCGAACGCGATCTGGTCATCGATGCCCCCGAAGCGGCGCTGTCGGTGGCGCTGGGCAATCTGATCGGCAATGCGGTGAAGTATTCGCAGGATGGCGAGGTGCGCGTGCATGTGGGTACCAACGCTGTGTCGGTGACCGACAGCGGGCCGGGCCTGAGCGAGGAAGATGCCGCCAAGCTGTTCCAGCGCGGCTACCGCGGTACCCATGCCGGTCACTCGCAGGGCGGCGGCATTGGCCTGTCGATCGTCAGCCGCCTGTGCGATCTGTACGGCTGGCAGGTGAGCGTGCGCCCGGGCGGCGCCCGTGGCGTGATCGCAACGCTGACGTTCTCGCCGAAGCCGCTGTAACCCATTCTGGCTGCTTTGGTCGGCACGAATCCTCCCGTTGCCGATGCTGCTTTGGTAGGTGCCGACCTTGGTCGGCGCGAATCCTCTGGTCGCCGATGCTGCTCTGGTGGGTGCCGACCTTGGTCGGCACGAATCCACCCGTCGTCGAAATCTCCTGCTCGGCGCGAAATGTCGCATGCAACGCCAAAGCAGCTTCCGCGAAGGCGCGGCGTTTCTCGGCCAGCACGACACCTGCGTGACGCACTCCGCGCCCTGCGCGTGTCACACCGCACGATTCCGCAGACGGTTGGCCCACATGGCGTTTTCGCCTCATGACCGCAATGCATGCAGCTGGCGAGATGGCACGGTCGGGGTCATCGCCCCGGCCGGGATTGGCGTCCTGAAATCAACCCAACAATCAACAAACCTCTGATGCGCCGAAGGCCGTCATGGAAAATGCATCGCGATGCCCTTGCTTCGGCGGGCGGTGCGTGGGGACTTTGAAGAGTCCGCCGGAGTGTTTTGTTGATTGTTGTGATCCGGTACGCCAACCCGCACCGTCCGCCACCCCGCATTCGTGGGTGGCCTTGCCGTCTGCGAGGAGCATTGCCATGTCTGCACGCACCACCTATCCGAACCTGCGCCGCCTGGTCGGCGAATCCGCCGATCAGTTGCCGGCCGACATTGCCGAACGCATCGAAGACGTACTGTCCGAACCCAGTGACCTGCTGCCCGCGCTGATGGCACGCATGGATGGCCGCGACAATGCCGATGGCCAGACCCGGCAGGGCACCGGTCTCACGCCCTCGCAGGTGGTAACCCTGGCCAGCCTCAGCCGCACCCTGGCCGGTCTCAATGCGCTGATCCAGATGCTGCACGCCGCCGAAGCGGCACGGGTGCAGGGCAGCGCAGGCCAGCAGCTGCCGCCTGACGTGGTGGAAGGTCTGTTGCTCGCCACCCGTGAGCTCGCCCGCTACGCCCGCCAGCAGCTGGAGTAGATCCACGCCATGCGTGGATGCCCGTTCGCGCGGTACCGATGGACCTGCAGGATTACCCTGCCGCCAACACCAGGTACCGCGCGTGCAACCGCTCGACCTGCGCCTGCAGCTCATCCGGGTGCCCATCATTGACCACCACGTCATCGGCCAGCGCCAGGCGCTGTGCGCGGGTGGCCTGGGCGGCGATCATCTGGTCGGCCAGCGCGGCGTCGATGCCGTCGCGCTGCATCAGCCGGGCGTGCTGCACGGCTTCCGGGGCATCCACCAGCAGCACTCGGTCCAGCCAGGGATAGGCCTGGCGGCCGCCCACTTCGGTCAACAACGGGATTGCCGCCAGCGCATAGGGGCTGGCGGCCTGCGCGCACTGCTGCTGCATCAGCCGGCGGATGGCCGGGTGGGTGATCGCTTCCAGCGCAGTCCGCTCGGCCGGGTCGGCAAAGATGTGGGCACGCAGGCGCGCCCGGTCCAGGGCGCCATCGGCGAGCAGCATGTCTGCACCGAAGCGCTCTGCAATCAAGGCGAGGGCAGGGCTGCCCACCGCCACCACGGCGCGCGCGGCCAGGTCGGCGTCGGCCACGACAATTCCCAGCGCCTCGAAGCGCCGGGTCACCTCACTCTTGCCCGAGGCGATGCCGCCGGTCAGGCCCACCACATACTGGCTCATGGGGACTCCCCTCAGCGCAGCCCGCTCATCACCAGATACTGGTTCAACAGCGGCTCGCCCCACATGAAGAACAGCCAGCCGGCCAGTGCCAGATAGGGGCCGAACGGGATCGGCGTCGCCCGGTCACGGCCACGGCTGTACAGCCAGATCGAACCGATGAGGGCGCCCAGCACCGACGACATCAAGATGATCGGCAGGATGCCCTTCATCCCGCACCAGGCCCCCAGCGCGGCCAGCAGCTTGAAGTCGCCGTGGCCCATGCCTTCCTTGCCGGTCAACTGCTTGAACAGCCACCACACCGACCACAGCGACAGGTACCCCAGCAAGGCGCCGAGCAGGGCGGGTTTGGCGGGCATGTACAGGTTGTCGATGCTGCCGATCAACCCCAGCCACATCAGGGGCAGGGTCAATTGATCCGGCAGCAGCTGGGTGCGCAGGTCGATGCCGGACAGGGCGATCAGGAAGCAGGTCAGCACGATGGCGCCAAAGCCCTGCCAGCCGAAGCCGAACTGCCACACACAGGCCAGCACCATCACCGCGGTCAGCGCTTCCACCAGCGGGTACTGGATGGAGATAGGCGCCTTGCAGTGGCGGCACTTGCCGCCCTGGATCATCCAGCTGAACAGCGGGATGTTCTCGTACCAGGCCAGCTTATGCTTGCAGTGCGGGCAGTGCGAAGGCTCAACGACGATGCCCGGCGGGGGCGGCTCGTAGAAGTCCGGCTCCTCCAGCACCTCGCGCGCATCGCGCTTCCACTGCCACTCCAGCCGCTTGGGCAGGCGCAGGATGACGACGTTCAGGAAGCTGCCCAGAAGCAGCCCCAGGCCGGCCGCGGCGGGATAGCCGAGGCCGGGATGCTGGTCGAGAAATGCCATTGTTACCTTTAGCCGACGACGGCGCCGAGTTTGAAGATGGGCAGGTACATGCCGATGACCATACCGCCTACGACAACCCCGATGAAGACCATGATCATCGGTTCGAGCAGGCTGCTCAGGGCATCCACGGCATTGTTGACTTCCTGCTCATAATACTCGGCAACCTTGAACAACATGGTATCCAAGGCACCGGCCTCTTCGCCGATGCCGGTCATCTGGATGACCATGTGCGGGAACAGGTTGAGCTGCTTCATGGCCATGTTGACCGGATAGCCCACCGAGACGTCATCGCGCATGCGCAGCACGGCTTCCTCGTAGACCTTGTTACCGGTGGCGCCGGCCACGATGCCCAGTGCCTCCACCAGCGGCACACCGGCTTTGAAGGTCACTGCGGTGGTCCGCGAGAACCGTGCGATTGCACTGTTGTTCATGATCTGCCCGATCACCGGCACCTTCAGGATGAATCGATCCATGGTGTGCTGCATCTTGGGCGAGCGCTTGTATGCCATGACAAAGCCCACGCCAGCACCGATCAGGACGATGGCAATCAACCACCACCACGAGACCATGAAGCGTGACAGGCTGACGATCATCTGGGTAAAGGCCGGCAGCTCGGCGCCGAAGCCCTGGAACACTTCTTCGAACTGCGGCACGACGAAAATCAGCATGATGGCGCTGACCAGCAGGGCCACCACCACCACCATCGCCGGGTAGAACAGGGCCTTCTTGATCTTGCCCTTCAGGCCTTCGATGTTCTCCTTGTACGTGGCGATGGTGTCGAGCACCGTCTCCAGCACACCGGCGCCTTCGCCCGCCCGCACCAGGTTGCGGTACAGCTCGTCGAACTGCACCGGATGCTTGCTGACCGCCTCATACAGCGAGGAACCGCCCTCGATATCAGTGCGGATGTTGTCGACCATCTTTTTCATGCGCGGGTTCTTGTGCCCGCTGCCGATGATTTCCAGCGCCGATACGATCGGTACACCGGACTTCATCATGGTGGCCATCTGCCGGCTGAAGAAGGCGATGTCCTTCGGCCCAACTGCCTTGCCGGCCGCGCCGAACAGTGGCTTCGGCTTGACTTTGACCTGACCGGGATTGATGCCCTGCCGGCGCAACTCGGCGCGGAGCAGGTTGGCGTTCTTCGCTAGCTGCTCGCCCTTCATTTTCACACCCCGCTTGTCGGTCCCCTCCCAGACAAACGGCTGCAACTCCATGGTGGCGCGCGCCACCGGCTCTTTCTTGATCGCACTGCGACTGACAGACATGTTGGCTCCCCGGCCCGCCATCCCCAGACGGGCATCCGCCGATGGTAGCGGGTTCATTGCCGACTTGGCAGATCTGCAAGGGACTGGAATGCGATTTGTGCCGGCTGCCGACCAAAGGTGACGCACTGCGTCACATTGCAGGGTCCATCGCAGAATGATGACTGGGGGGTTCACATCCGGGAAATTGCTGCCATCATGGGGCCGGGGAAATCCAGGGGGAGGCGTGCCGGGGTTGGCACGCAACCTGCGTTGATCCACCCGCAGGGTGCAGGATCCTGCTCAGCTGGCCGATGGCCGGATCGATCCTGCGCACTGACTCAACCACCACTTATCTTGGGGATGTATCACTATGAAGAACCAGAAGGGCTTCACCCTTATCGAACTGATGATCGTTGTCGCGATCATCGCTATCCTGGCCGCCATCGCTCTGCCGGCCTACCAGGACTACACCGTCCGTTCGCGTGTCTCGGAAGGCGCCGTGCTGGCTTCGGGGGCCAAGGCCACCGTCGGTGAGAACATCGCCAATGCCGGCGGCGCGATCGATGGGACCGCCTGCAACGGCGTTGCGACTTTCACCACCGCAACTAAGAACACCGCGAGCCTCGCTTGCGAAGACGGTGTGATCACCGTCACTGGTACCGAAGCTGCGAAGGGCGTCGCGCTGAAGTTCGAGCCGAAGACTGCCAGCGCCGGCATCACCTGGACCTGCACCTCGACCGACGACAACAAGTACCTGCCGGCCGAATGCCGCACCGCTGCTCCGTAATCGGGCTGTCAGACTGACTGCCGGGCAGTGACTGCGCGGTGGACTAGTTGAAGAAGGGCCCTGCACTGCGGGGCCCTTTTTTTGTTGGAAGGGGGGGGGGGGATGAAAAGGAGTGTCGTCCGTCAGTATGTGGCGGCCGCTGCCATGGGGTTGGCGCTGCTTGTACAGCAGATCCATCAGATCGCGGGCCGCTTCGGCCAGGAGGGCATGCACGCCCGCACCGATCTGATGCAGCAGTTCGCCACCAAACTGCTGGAAGGGCCGGGATTCGCTGCCAGGGTGGCTGTATTCGTCTTGTTCGCGATCGGCAGTCATCTGCTGCTGACCGTCGGCACCTTGTGGATCTATCGCCGGGCCTGCGGCCAGGTCCTACCTGCGTGGCAGGATGCCTTTTGGCGCAGCGTACTGTTCGTCGCAATGGCCACGCTGCTCGCGATGTTCGCCAATCGATGGCTGTTCCCGCAGTCGTCGTCCTTCATCGATGCCGAACTGCTGATGATCCAGCCGTTGTCACCAGTGCTGGTGGTCGCCTGCATCGTCGTGGTGGCGATGGCGCTGCTGATCACGCTGTACTCACTGTTGCGCCGACGGCGCAATCTGGTCGCCGGTGGCGCCCTTGCCGCGCTGGCATTGTGCCTGGGGGCATGGGGATGGAGCGGCGGAGTCCGCGAGCGCACCGATGACGGTCAGCCCGATGTGATCATCCTGGGTGTGGATTCGCTTCGCCCTGACCATCTGGCGGCCTATGGGGAGTTTCCGGCTGGGTTGGCCCCGTCCATCGACCGGACGCTGGCTCAGTCGGTGATCATGAAGGATGTCCGTACGCCGCTGGCCCGCACCTTTGTGTCCTACAACAGCACCTTGACCGGAATGAATCCGATCAGACACGGCGCGCGCTTCAACCTCTACCCGCGGTCGGAGTTCCCGCGCGACCAGAATCTTGCTTGGCAACTGAAGCAGCAGGGCTACGTCACCCTGCTGGCCATGGACGAGTCGCGCTTCGCAAATTTTGATCAGAGTTTCGGCTTTGATCGAACGGTAGTTCCCACCGTGGGAGGACTGGATTTCGTTGTCGGCGGAAGCTTCGACTTCTTTGCGACCAATCTCATGCTGGCGGCGCTGCCTGCGTCGGAGTCGCTGAGCGTGGTGCAGGGCAATCGTGCGGCCTACCGCAGCTATCGGACCGTTGACCATCCCGAGCGCCTGATTGCTGAATTGAGGCGTACGTCGGAGGATGCGCCATTATTCCTGCTCAGCCACCTGTGCCTTCCGCATTGGCCCTACCTGCCCGGCGATCTGTCTGGTGACAACTCCCTGGGCTGGGCAACCAGGGTGAAGGGCTATGAGGATTCCCCGTCGCAGTACCTGAACGCGATCAGGGCGGTCGACGGTCAGTTCGACACGCTGCTCGAAGAGCTGCGTCGTCTGAAGCGCCTGGACAACGCAATACTGATCGTCATGTCCGACCACGGCGAAGACTTCGCGATGCAGCGTGATCAGTTTGTGGACAGTCGGACCAACCAGCGATTGGGCGCATATGGCCATGGCAGCTTTGCGCTGTCGGACGTGCAAAACCATGTCGTGATGGCGGTGCAACGCTTCCGCTATGGCAAGCCGGTCTGGTCGCCGCGCCAGGTCGCCGGCTCGGGCTCGGTGATCGACGTTGCGCCGACGGTCGCCGAAGCAGTGGGATTGCAGGGCACCCACTATGAGGGCATCTCTTGGTTGCCGGCGATACGCGGGCAACGGGATCTGCCGGCGAATCGTATCCGGTTCATGGAGAACGGCCTGCGCTCCACGGGGGTTGAACGGGCACATATCAATGAAGGACAGGTGGCGCAGGATATGTCCTACCTATACCGTTTGACCGACGATGGCCGATTCGAGGTCCGCCCGGATCTGCTACCCGAAAAGCTTCGCGAGAAGCAGCGCGGTGCGGTGCTGGGACGTTGGGGTGTGATGACCGATCCGGCATCCGGCAATGCCCCGGGGGCACAGGATTGCTGGCGGGTGGTGGACTACGAACGGCGCACCATCGCCTGCACGGCGTACCCCGCACCGGAGCCCACCATCGCGGACCTGCAGCGGGAGGTGTGCAACTACTACCGTGAAGACGGGGATTTCCATGCCGCCTGGTGTGCTTCGGCGGTGACTGCAGAGAGGCGCCGATCTCTTGCCCCGCCAGGAAAGGCGGGGCGGCAAACCCGTAACATGTGATCAGCCCCCGGCGCGTGAGGTGAGCTGCAGCGCGCGGGCATGCCAAACGAATCAAGAGGGCACTATGAACACCGTAACCACCGCCAACCTCGTCGGCATCACTGGCTTGGCCCGCCGCCTGGTCCAGGACGGCGCGCTGGATGAGGTCGCCGCCCGCGACGCCATGGCCAAGGCCACTGCCGCGCGTCAGCCGCTGCCCACCTGGTTTGCCCAGAACAAGGTCGTCGGTGCGGCCCAGTTGGCCGCCGCCAACGCGGTTGAGTTCGGCATGCCGCTGTTCGACGTGTCTACCTTCGACAGCAGCCAGAACGCGATGAGCCTGGTCAGTGAAGAGCTGCTGCGCAAGCACAACGTGCTGCCGTTGTTCAAACGTGGCGGCAAGCTGTTCGTCGGCACCAGCAACCCCACCCACTCGCTGGACGAGATCAAGTTCCACACCAATCTGGTGGTCGAGCCGATCCTGGTCGATGAAGACCAGATCCGTCGCACCCTCGAGCAGTGGCATGCCAGCCACGACACCATCGGCGATGCCTTGGGCGGCGATGACGAGGGCATGGCGAACCTGGACATCGGCGGTGGCGACGATGAGATGGGCAACACCGACAGTGGCATCGACGCCAAGGGCGACGATACCCCGGTGGTCAAGTTCGTCAACAAGGTGCTGGTCGATGCGATCCGCAAGGGCGCCTCGGACATCCACTTCGAGCCCTACGAAGACGACTACCGCGTGCGTCTGCGCATCGACGGCCTGCTGAAGATGGTCGCGCGCGCGCCGAACAAGCTCAACCAGCGCATCGCCGCGCGCCTGAAGGTGATGGCGCAACTGGATATCGCCGAAAAGCGCGTGCCGCAGGATGGGCGCATCAAGCTCAATCTGTCCAAGACCCGGCAGATCGACTTCCGCGTCAGCACGCTGCCTACGCTGTTCGGTGAGAAGGTGGTGCTGCGTATCCTCGATGGCAGCGCGACCGGTTCGGGCAAGACGGTGTCGCTGTATACCGCGCTGGGCATCCTCAACGACGAGACCCGCAACATTTCCACCGCCGAAGACCCGGTGGAAATCCGCCTGCCGGGCGTCAACCAAGTGCAGCAGAACAACAAGCGCGGCATGACTTTTGCTGCGGCGCTGCGTTCGTTCCTGCGACAGGATCCGGACATCATCATGGTCGGCGAAATCCGCGATCTGGAAACGGCGGAAATTGCGATCAAGGCGGCGCAGACCGGTCACATGGTGCTGTCCACGCTGCATACCAACGATGCGCCGCAGACCATCGCGCGCCTGATGAACATGGGCATCGCGCCGTACAACATCACCAGCTCGGTGACGCTGGTGATCGCCCAGCGCTTGGCGCGCCGGCTGTGTTCGAACTGCAAGCGCCCGGCCAATCTACCGGAGCATGCGCTGCTGGCCGAGGGCTTCACCCAGGCGCAGCTGGATGCGGGCATCGAACTGTATGAGGCGGTGGGCTGTGACGAATGCACCGAGGGCTACAAGGGCCGTACCGGCCTCTACCAGGTGATGCCGATGACCGACGAGATCGCGACCATCGTGCTGGCGGGCGGCAACGCGCTGCAGATTGCCGAGGCCGCGCAGGCGATCGGTGTGAATGACCTGCGGCAGTCGGCGTTGAAGAAGGCGGCCGCGGGTGTGACCAGCCTGGCCGAGATCAACCGCGTTACCAAGGATTGATGCCGTAGATCCACGCCATGCGTGGATGGGGTAACCAGTAGATCCACGCCATGCGTGGATACGCGGTGCACGAGATTGCCGGCCAGCGGCCGGCACTACCATTTCGGCGCAGAACGGCCGGTTGATCCACGCCATGCGTGGATGGCGCGGCGGCGCAACGCCAACCAAGGTTGGCATCTACCAGGGCCGTTCGGCCCTTATTCCATCCCCAGCTTCTTCAGCTTGTAGCGCAGCGCACGGAAGGTGATGCCCAGCTGCGCGGCAGTGCGGGTCTTGTTCCAGCGGTTTTCTTCCAGCGCGCGCTGGATGGCACTGCGCTCGAGCTGCTCGATATACGAGGGCAGGGCGGCACTGCCCGGATGCAGATCCACCACCGCTTCAGCGTGGGCGGCGCTGCCCGGTGAGCGCGGCGCATGCTGCGGCAGGCGCAGGTCGTCGGCACCGATACGGTCTTCCTCGGCCAGCGCCAGCGCACGTTCCAGGATGTTCTCCAGCTCGCGCACGTTGCCGGGGAAGCCGTACTGGGCCAACGCGTCCAGCGCCGACGGCGCCAGCAGCGGGGTGGCGCGGCCGTGGCTGCGGGCCAGCCGCGCCAGGATCGACGCGGCCAGTGCGGGCAGGTCCTGGCGACGCTCGCGCAGCGGTGGTACGCGCAGTTCGATGACGTTGATGCGGTAGTAGAGGTCGTGGCGGAAACGCCCGTCTTCGACCAGCTCGGCCAGATCCTTGTGGGTGGCCGAGAGGATGCGCACGTCCACCGGTTCTTCGCTGGGGGCGCCGACGGCGCGCACCGATTTTTCCTGGATCGCACGCAGCAGCTTCACCTGCATCTGCAGCGGCAGCTCGGCCACTTCATCCAGGAACAGGGTGCCGCCGTGGGCGGCCTGGAACAGTCCCGGCTTGTCGGCATGGGCGCCGGTGAAGCTGCCCTTGCGATGGCCGAAGAACTCGCTCTCCATCAACTCGGTGGGAATGGCGCCACAGTTGACCGGCACGAACGGCCCAGCGGCGCGTGCACCCTGGGCGTGGATGGTGCGTGCAACCAGTTCCTTGCCCACCCCGGATTCGCCCAGGATGTAGACCGGCGCCTGGCTGCGCGCAACCTTGCCGATGGTGGCGCGCAGCACGTCCATCGCCGGCGATTCGCCCAGCAGGCGTGCGGCCTGTTCGGCGGCGGGGCCGGCAACGGGGCGTTCGCTGTTGTTGAGTTCCAGCGCATGCTTGACCAGGCCGCGCAGCACGGTGATATCCACCGGCTTGCTGACGAAATCGAAGGCACCGGCTTTCAGTGCTTCCACGGCCAGGTCCATGCTGCCGAAGGCGGTGATCATCGCCACCGGCGTGCGCGGGTAGTGCTGGGCGATCTCGCTGACCAGTTCGATGCCGTTGCCGTCGGGCAGGCGCATGTCGGTGATGCACAGGTCATAGGGATTGCTGGCCAGCAGTTCGCGGGCTTCGGCGAGGTTGGCGGCGGTGCTGATGCGCAGGCCCATGCGGCCGAGGGTCAACACCAGCAGTTCGCGGATATCGCGTTCGTCGTCGACGACGAGGGCGCTGCGGGTTTCGTTCATGGGTGGGAAAGATAGCCGAGGGTGTGGAAGGCGACAAATGTTTGACGCACGGAATCAGCGCGGAAGCAGGGTGTGCGGCCCGGGCAGTACCAGGCGGAAGCAGGAGCCGCCGGCGGGGACGGGGATGTAATCCAGCCGCGCCTGGTTGGCCCGGCACAGCTCGCGGGCGATATACAGGCCCAGGCCGGTGCCGTGCTCGGAGGTGGTGAAGAAGGGGCGGAACAGCTGCGCGGCGACGGTCTCCGGGATGCCCGGGCCACGGTCCATCACGTCGATCACCGCACTGCGCTCGTGCTGCGCCACGCGCAGCCGCACGCGCGCGGGCTGCTCGCCGATGCGGCCGTACTTGAGGGCGTTGTGCACAAGCACGGTCAGCACCTGGTACAGGTGGCGCGGGTCGACCTGGGCCGGCACCGAGGTGTCGTTGATGATCGGTTCGATGCTGTCGGTTTCCAGCGTCTGCCCCTGCTTGTACTCCAGCACGAAGCGACGCACGAAGGCGGCCAGGTCGACGTTCTCCGGGTTGGCGCGTTCGCGCCGGGCCAGGCCCAGCACGCTTTCAACGATGCCGTTGGTGCGCTGGCACTGCTGGTGGATGATCTGCAGCAGGCGGCGGTCGCTTTCGTTGAAGCCGGTGCCTTCCTCCA
>Ga0308172_1002015_pt1 | contig 11635 bp, 9 predicted proteins | sample PhyGR2_FD_202134 | JGI IMG/M metagenome (GOLD analysis project Ga0308172, IMG submission 202134) | Phyllosphere microbial communities from UC Gill Tract Community Farm, Albany, California, United States - DLSLSG.R2 | ecosystem: Host-associated > Plants > Phyllosphere > Unclassified | place: USA...
GGGTGATGCGCGGGCTTATGAGTGGGTGATTGCGCTAAGGGCCGTGGAGACGATTGACTTCATGACGGCGCATTGGGCGCATCTGCCGTATGAGTTTTTGGGTACGGTGAGCAACCGGATCATCAATGAGTTGCGGGGGGTTTCGCGGGTGGTTTATGACATCTCGGGGAAGCCGCCGGCGACGATTGAGTGGGAGTGAGTTGAAAGAACGAGGGCGCCGAGAGGCGCCCTTGTTGATTTGGTGTATCTAACAAAAATAGCTGAAACCCGACACCCCCAGCGAGCATGCCGATTTATCGCCGCCAGGGCGATGAATCATGCGGTAGACGCAAAAGCCGGCCCGTCGAAGACGCCGTCGATGGCAGGCGTCCGGTGACGAGCTGGCAAATGGACGCCTCGTGTGCGGAGCGCGCCCTGTTGCATCAACGGTGACCGAGGTATCGCTAGCGTCACGGCCGCGCCTTCTGCGCATTGAACCGCTTCCAATTACCGCCGGTCACCCTGCTTTTTCTCCAGCGGCTGCGTGCCATTGAGCACCGCATGGGCAACGAGTCCGACCACCAGGCCCCAGAACGCGCCTCCAATGCCCATCAAAGTGATGTTGGCCGCTGCGGCGAGAAATGTAATCAACGATGCTTCGCGTGTAGTTGCGTCGGCCAGGGCGGTGCTCAGGCTGCTGCCGATGGTTCCCAGCAGCGCCAGTCCCGCCAGCGTGGTGATGAACGTGGCCGGGAAAGCCATGAAGACGGCAGCCAGCGTCACGCCGAACAGCCCTACGAGGAGGTAGCACGCGCCTGCGGCGACGCCCGCCACCCAACGCTTGGAGGGGTCATCGTGCGCCTCTCGACCGGTGGCGATGGCCGCCGTGATGGCGGCGATGTTGAAGGCATGCGAGCCAAACGGCGCCATCAGCAACGAGCCCAGCCCGGTAAGCGTCACGATGGGGTTGGCGCTGGTCCTGAAGCCGTCGTTGCGCAGCACCAGCATGCCGGGCATGTACTGCCCGGTCAGCGTAATGAGAAACAGCGGCAGCGCGACGCTCAACAGGGCGCTGAGCGAGAACGCCGGCATGGTGAACAGTGGTGTGGCCAGTTCAAGTCGCAGCCCGGACAGATCGATCCTTTCCTGACTCAGCAGGAAGGCCAGCCCCAGCACCAGGATGCCGACCACTGCATAGCGCGCGGAGAACCGCTTGAACACCAGATAGGCAAGGATGAGCAGTCCGGCCAGCAACGGGTCGATGCTCATGCCTGCGAATGCGCCGATGCCGAACTGCAGCAGGATGCCCGCGAGCAAACCTGCGGCTACGCCTGGTGGGATCAGGCGGATGACACGCTCGAAGCAACCCGACAGGCCGAGCAGCACAAACGCCGCTGCTGAAATCATATAGGCACCCACGGCCTCCGCGTAGGGCGTGGTTGCCAGTGCCGTGACCAGAAACGCGGCCGCAGGCGTGGACCACGCGGTAATGATCGGCTCGCGGAACCTCCAGCTCAGGATGATCCCCGTCACGCCCACGCCGATGGAAATCGACCACACCCAGGAGGCGGTCAGTTCCGGGCTCAGGCCCGCGACCTTGGCGGCCTGGAACACAAGAATGAAAGTGCCGCCGTAGTTGACGATGACCGAGATCAGTCCAGCCACGATGGGATGGGTGAGATCGCTCCAGCGAGTCGATGAAGGTGAAGAAGGGAGTGACATGGGATGACGGTAGTTCCTGGCAATGGCCCGAAGGCCTGGGGAACGTATTTTTAGTTCTAAAATGGACTGGTGTTCCCATCCATTTGTTTCGAAACGGGCAGGCCAATTGTTCAAGCACGCGCAACTTGAGTCGGTCAAAGCCTGGATCGGGGACCCCGCGCACGGGGCGTTGCCGCTGCACGCGCGTCTACAGCGGGCCGTTCGCCAGTTGATCCTCGACGGGGTGCTTTGCGTCGGCAGGCCATTGCCTGCGTCACGAGCGCTGGCCAAGTCCCTGGGGGTTTCACGCGATACGGTCGAATCGGCCTATGGTCAATTGCACGCGGATGGCTTCATCGAACGGCGGGTGGGCAGCGGCAGCTTTGTGTCCGAGCGCGCCCGACATCTGCCGTGCCGCGGCCGGCCCCGGCGGAGCGGGGTGGACGGTAAGGTGGCTCTGCGCCTCAGCCGGCGTGGCAGCGCGCTGTTCCAGAGTGGCGGCGTGCGCGACGCCCGGACACCCCGCCCGTTCGCGCCCGGGGTGCCCGAAACGCGCAGCTTTCCGTTACAGACCTGGGAGCGATTGGGGCGGCAGGTAATAAAGGAATACGGCACGCTTGCGTTGTTGCACGGCCCGCCGCAAGGCGTGGAGCCGCTACGCCGCGCCATCGCCGATTACGTCAATCTTGAACGTGGCGCGCGGGCCAGTCCCGAGCGCGTGCTGGTGCTGACCAGTTCCCAGCAGGCCTTGACGCTGTGCGCGACGGTCTTGCTCGATCCGGGCGAGCGGATTTTCATCGAAGATCCCGTGTACCACGGGGCACGCAAGGCCTTTGACGCCGCCGGACTGGTGTGCGTGCCCGTGCCGGTGGATGCAGACGGCCTGCGGGTGGATCAACTGGTCGAGGCCAGCAAAACGCCGGGCGAACCGGCCAGGGCAGTGTTTGTGACGCCATCGCACCAGTTTCCGACGGGCGCGACACTGGCGCTGGAGCGGCGCCTGGCGGTCATCGAATGGGCCCGACAGCACCAGAGCTGGATCATCGAGGACGACTACGACAGCGAGTTCCATTACGCAGGCAAGCCCACCGCATGCGTACAGGGACTGGATCGGCATGAGCGCACGATCTACATCGGCACGTTCACCAAGTCACTGTTTCCCGGCCTGCGCATCGGCTACATGATACTGCCGCCGGAGCTGGTGGCGCCGATGACCGTGGCCCGCACCCTGCTGGATGGCCACAGTGCAGCAATTCCACAGCTTACGCTGGCGCGTTTCATGGAAGGTGGCCATTTCGGCGCGCATGTACGCAGCATGCGCGCGGTCTATGCCGTGCGCCGCGACGTGCTGGCGATGTTGCTGCACGAGCATCTGGCCGACTTCGTGGAGCCGGCGGTGCCCGACGGCGGCATGCAGATGCCGTGCATGTTGATCGGCGACATTCCCGAGCGCGAGGCCGTGAACGGCGCCCGCCGTGCCGGAATCGAGCTGCTCGGGCTGAAGGAACTGCATGCGTCGAGCGGGCACAGGGCAGGTTTCCTGATGGGATTTGCCGCCCACGCCCCGCATGAACTGGAAAGTGCGGTCAAGAAGCTTGCCACGGTGCTGCGTGGGCTGCTTCGTCCTCATCCAAGTGCGAGCTGAGGCTTCTGACATCACACGTTGTCCGAGCATGGGTCGGACCTGCAGACCTGTCTCAGATGCAACGTATGCCCCAGCGCACGCAGCGCCGCTGCCTGCACCGCCTCACCCAGCGTCGGGTGCGGATGGATCGTGCCGGCGATGTCGTCCAGCGTGGCGCCCATCTCGATGGACTGCACGAAGGCGATCGACAGTTCCGAGACCTGTACGCCGACGGCCTGCCAGCCGAGGATGCGGTGATCGCTGCTGCGTGCAACAACGCGCACGAAGCCATCGGTGGATTCCAGCGACATCGCGCTGCCATTGGCGGCAAACGGGAACGGCGCGACCTTGGCCTCGATGCCCTGTGCCTTGGCCTCGTCCGCCGACAGCCCGACCACGATGATTTTCGGATCGAATCTCCGTAGAAGTGGACTGACGTTGGGGTAGCTCCCGGAGCCGACTAGGGCATTCACGCATGGCGTGGATCCATTCAGGCCACGCGGGCGGCATGCGCTGTTGGGCTTGCCGGCCGCTACACTGACCGCCTACGCCCGATGGAGTCTCGCCCATGTTCACTGGAAAAGTCGCGGTGGTTACCGGCTCCACCAGCGGTATCGGCCTTGGCATTGCCACTGCGCTCGCGCGGAAAGGCGCCAATATCGTGCTGAATGGATTTGGCGATGTGGCGGAAATCGAGAGAATCCGTTCCCGCCTGGAGACCGAGTTTGGCGTCCGGGTGGCGCATGATGGCGCCGACCTTTCCCGTGGTGAGGCGGTGCGGGAAATGATTGCCCATGCCGTCGAGAAGATGGGGCGCATCGACATCCTGGTGAACAATGCGGGCATCCAGCACACCGCGTCGATTGAGGAATTCCCTGTCGAGAAGTGGGATGCGATCCTCGCGCTGAATCTATCGGCGGTGTTCCATGCAACAGCGGCCGCCTTGCCCTACATGAAGCAGCAGGGATCCGGCCGCGTGATCAACATCGCGTCGGTGCATGGACTGGTTGCGTCGGTGAACAAGTCTGCTTATGTGGCGGCGAAGCATGGCGTGGTGGGATTCACCAAAGTGACGGCACTGGAGAACGCGGGCACGGGCATCACGGCCAATGCCATCTGCCCCGGTTGGGTGCGAACGCCGCTGGTCGAGCAGCAGATCACCGCGTTGGCGGAACGGGAGGGAACGGATAAGGAGTCCGCCGCGCGCGCACTGCTCGCCGAAAAACAGCCCTCGCTGCAGTTTGTGACGCCCGAGCAGCTTGGGGAAATGGTGGTCTTCCTGGCCTCGGACGCCGCTGCTGAGATTACCGGCACGGCACTTCCGATGGATGGTGGCTGGACAGCCCGCTAACTGGCTGGCTGTGCCCGCCGCTGCAGCATCGGCAGCGCCCCCCGGTGTGTTACCCGCGCGCCGTAGTCTACGCACCAGGCGGAGCATCGCGCCCATGCCGGTGGGCGAGGTGACCATGCTGCCTTATCGAATTCCGCCGTCAGGCGCTACAGTTCGCGGTTCCACCCGTACCTCCAAGGAAGCAAGATGTCAGAGCTGGATTACCGCGCCTTCTACCGCCTGTTGGCTGCTGAAGTGCGCGCCTCGACGGACGTCGGCCAGTCCATGCAGACGCTGTTGGCCTGGGGCGACCAGCGCATCCCGCACCCGTCCTGGGCGGCACTGAAGGAACTTGATTGTTCGGTTGAGAGTGCCGGCATGGGCAAGTGGCTCACCCGTGTGCTGCGGCGGGCACCGTGCCCCTTCCCGGTGCGCGCGATCTACTTCGGGCTTGGCGAACGTGCCACCCGCGACCGCGTGGAATTTGCGGACCTGTATTTCGGTCTGTTGAGTCACTACGAACCGGAGGACAAGGCCTGCGAGTGGTTGTGGCGCAACCCCAGGCACTATCCCGACAAGGCCTACCTCGGCTCGGCAACCTTGAAAGCGGCCGGCGTGATCTGCAACGCGGACGAGGTCGCCGGACTGGGCACGCCCGGCCACATGGTGTTTGCGTTGGCGTTCGCAACGTTGCTGCTCCGGGCTTCGCTGGACGGAAGCATCCATCAGCTGCTGGGTGCGGTGGAGCCGGTGGGCGTGGTCGTGGGCTTCGATTCGGGCGACCTGTTCCGGCTCGGGGAGCTCCATAGCGATGGTTTCCGGCCCACAAAAGGTGCAATGACCTAGGGAGCGCGGGAATGCGGCCTGCACAATGCCGCATCGCCGACATGCGCGCGACCTGCCCGTGAACCGAGCTGGATGATGGGCTGGTGCTGTTCGTGATCGGCTTCGCGCTGCAGTGCTGGCATATCCGTGCGCAGTCGCACGGCGCACGCCAGTTGCAGCGCGCCGGATGAGGCGGTCGACGCTCAGCAGCCAGGCCCGCGCGCCGTCGCAGCTTCCCGGTGCCGGTCGCGATAGGTCGCCGGGCTGAGCGCAGTCTGCCCGCGGAAATGGCGCCGGAACGATTCCTGTGATCCAAACCCGGCCTGCTCGGCCACCCAATGCAGCGGCCGGTCGGTGGTTTCCAGCAGCTCGCGCGCGTAGGCCACGCGCTCGCGGATCAGCCAGTCGATCGGTGACAACCCGGTCGCATCGAGGAACTGCCGCTGCAGTGTGCGCTGACTGAGGGCGGCCTGTTCGGACAGGCTCTTGAGCGAGTGTTCCTCGCGCAGGTTGCGGCGCAGCCATTCCATCAGCCGGGCAAGCCGGGTGGGTTCGCCCACCGGTATCGAGCGCACCACGCGCTGGCTGCGCTCGGCATCCCGCCACGGCGCCAGCACCAGCCGCTCGGCCACCAGGTTGGCCACACGCGCGCCGTAATCCTTGCGCACCAGGTGCAGCATCATGTCCATGCCGGTGGCCGAACCGGCTGAGGTGATGATGCTGCCCTCGTCGACGTACAGCGCGTTCTCGCGCACGCGCACGTTGGGAAACTCGCGGGCGAGGGTGTCGGTGAGCCGCCAGTGGGTGGTGGCGCTGCGGCCGTCGAGCAGGCCGGCCCACGCCAACACAAAGGCACCCGAACAGATCGAGGTGATGCGTGCGCCGCGCTGGTGGGCGCGGTTGAGCGCATCCAGCAACCCCTGCGGGGGACGCTCGGCCGGATCACGCCAGCCGGGCACCACGATGGTGTCGGCGTGCTCCAGTGCCTCCAGCCCGTAAGGCAGGCGCACGTGGGTGCCGCCGAGCATGCGCAGGGGGCCCGGTTCGGCGGCGCACACCTGGGTGGTGTACCAGGCCACGTCCAGCTCGGGGCGGATGGGCGCGAACAGGCCGACGGCGCAGCCGAACTCGAACAGGCCCTGGCCGTGGCAGGCCGCGATGGCGACGGTGGGCGGTGTGTGCGGGTCATGAGGGGAGAGCATCGTTTGATGCTAGCGGGGTAGGCGCTGCCACGCAGGGCGGGGCGCGAATGAGGACATGCCATCGGGATATATGGCCGCCGGTGTCGCGCATCGATGCCCGGCGATGCGGCATCCACGCGCGGCGTGTGCGCGGGGTCGGCGTCTAAGGTCATGCCGAACGGGCATGTGCGTGGCGCGATGTTGCGGGTGGGTGGCGCGTGAACGTCTGTTGCCCGCTGCGTGCAGGCCCTTGAATGGAGGCCTGTTTCCGATCAGGCCCTGAGATGTCCTTGCCCTCTCTGTCGCGATGTTGCTGGTGCGCCGCGCCCAACTCCAGCTGATGCCCTGCGACGCACCGTCGCGGACCTGACCGCCTCCTTTCTTCAAGAGTCCCCATGCCTCCTGCCTTCCGCTCCCTGCCTCCGGCACGCGTGCCGACGCTGACCTCCCTGTCTGTCCTGATCGCGCTTGCACTGGGTGCAGGCGCTGCCCACGCCGCCGGACCGGAGGCACCGCCCGAGACGGTGGTGGCGTCCGGTACCGCGGCTGCGTCTACGCTGGATGCGGTGGTGGTCACCGGCTCGCGCACCAGCAACCGCACGGTCAAGAACAGCTCCACGCCCATCGATGTGATTTCCGCCGAGGACCTGGCGTCTACCGGGCAGGCCAACCTGCTGGAAGCGCTGCAGCGCAGCCTGCCGTCGCTGAGCCAGATCGGTGGCTACCAGAGCGACCAGGAAAGCCTTATCCGTGGCTACCAGCTGCGCAACCTGTCGCCGGGGTACACGCTGGTGCTGGTCAACGGCAAACGCCGCAACGCCAGCGCCTATGTCAGTGGGGCCAACGGGGGCGGTTACCCGGGCCATGCCTGGACCGACCTCGCGTTGATTCCGGTAGCGGCCATCGACCATATCGAAGTGCTGCGCGATGGTGCGTCCGCGCTGTATGGCTCCGACGCGATCACCGGGGTGATCAACGTGATCCTGAAGTCGAACGCGCACGGCGGCGATGTGTCGGTGGAGAGCGGGCAGAGCATCGATGGTGATGGCACCCGCACCAGCGTGCGCGCCAACATCGGGCTGCCGTGGGGGCAGGACGGGCTCGTCAGCCTGTCCGGCGAAAACACCCGCCAGCACCATGCGATCCGCACGCGACGCTACATCGATGCCTACCTGAGCTACCCGGCGGTGGACGCCAGCGGCAACCCGGTGGCGCTGCGCCCGAACAACCGCTTGCCTGCGGGCACGACGCCGAACCCGGCCGAGGCATCGCGTGATCCGGAAGCCAACACGATCCTCAGCTCGCCGTCCTATGCGCTCACCGCGCTGGCGGTGAATGCGGGCCATGGCCTGGGCGAGAACGCGCAGTTCTACGCCACGGCGACGGCCAGCGACCGCACCGCGCAGGCCATCCAGAACTTCCGCCTGCCGGCGACGATCTTCGGCACCTACAAGGCGCCGAGCGTGCTGAACGTGTGGCCCGATGGCTTCCTGCCGGTACTGGAAACCAAGGAAAAGCAGTACACCGGCACTGCCGGGGTCAAGGGTCACTGGGGTGGCTGGGACATCGACGGCAGCCTCACCGGCAACCGCAACACGGTGCGCACCTATACCCGCCACTCGGCCAACTTCTCGCTGGCCTATCCCGGTGCGCCAACGGACTTCTATGACGGCAAGCTGGACTACCAGCAGGGCATCGCCAACCTGGATCTGCGCCGTGGCTTCGACGTGGGCGCCTTCGCCTCGCCGTTGGAGGTGAGCGCGGGTGCCGAGTACCAGCACGAGCGCTACGAGCGCGGGGCGGGGCAGTGGGAGTCGTACACCGGCTTCGGTGCGGCCGCCTTCGTGGGCTATTCCACCGCCGATGCGGTGGAGGCCACGCGCAACAGCAAGGCGGTGTACGTCGGTGCGGCGACCAACGTGACCTCGCGCTGGTACCTGGATGCCGCGGCGCGCTGGGAGGACCATTCCGATTTCGGCAGCGTATCGACCGGGCGGCTGACCACGCGCTTTGATGTGACCGATGCGTTCGGCGTACGCGCGACGGTGAGCAACGGCTTCCACGCCCCGAGCCTGGGCGCGCAGTATTACCAGGCCACCGGCAGCTGCCCGTGCGGCACCACGCTGGTGGCGCAGGTGTCCTCGCCGGCGGCGCTGGCGCTGGGGGCAACACCGCTGCAACCGGAGAAGGCCGACAACTACAGCCTGGGCGTGACCTGGGACCCGAGCGCGGCGTTCCACCTGGCCCTGGATGCCTACCAGATCGACATCCGCGGCCAGCTCGGTCAGTCCAGCCAGATCGGTTACAACGCGCAGGACCCGGCGCGCATCACCGACAACAGCGGCACGGTGCTGAGCGTCGCGCAGAAGAACACGATCGATGCGCTGCTGGGCACGGCGGGTATCAGCATCCTGCCCGGCGATGCGTTCTACGCCAGCTACTTCACCAACGTAGGCGATACCCGCACGCGGGGTCTGGAGCTGACGGTGGAGGCCAACCAGGAAACCGCGTGGGGCAAGCTGCGCTGGAGCTACGCCGCCAACGTGGGCCGCACCACCATCCAGAAAGTGCGCGACATCCCCGCGGTGCTGCAGGGACTGCCCAACATCAACCTGCTGACGAAATCGAGCGAGTACGCGCTGCGTTTCCGCACGCCGGCGTACACGCAGGTGGCCGGGCTGGGCTGGCAACACGGGCGCTGGCGCTCGAATGTGGATGTCACCTATTACGGGCCGATCAAGCGCCTCAACAACGGGGTGGCGTACAAGCAGCCGCCGGTGCTGGTGACCAACCTGTCCGGTAGTGCGGAGTTGGGCGGTGGCTGGAGCGCGGCGCTGGGCATCAACAACGTGTTCGACAAGCGCACCCGCAAAGTGCCCGAGTACGCCCGCAGCGCCACCGACGTGGCCAGCATCGAAACCACCTGGGACACCGGAGATGTGCTGAGCACCATCGGCGCGTTTTGGTATGGGCGCGTCAACTACCGGTTCTGAGCAAACGCAGCCGACCAACGGTCGGCTCTACCGTAGCCGATCAACGGTCGGCTCTACCGTAGCCGATCAATGGTCGGTTCTACCGCAGCCGACCAACGGTCGGCTCTACAGGGAGCATTGGGATGTCATCTGCATTGAACGTGGTCGCGCTGATCGGCTCGCCGAACAGCTCGGCCAACTCACGCACGCTGTTGCTGGTACGGCAGGTGCTGGACCAGCTGCGGCACCGGCTGCACATCGAGGCGCAGTGGGTGGAACTGGCGCCGATTGCGCGTTCGCTGGGGCAGGCGCTCACCCGCGAGGAAGTGGAGCCGCGCATCGAACAGGCGCTGCAGCGGATTGAAGCGGCCGACCTGCTGATCGCCGCTGCGCCGGTGTACCGCGGCTCGTATCCCGGTCTGTTCAAGCACCTGGTGGACTTCATCGGGCTGGAGGCGCTGGTGGATGTGCCGGTGCTGCTGGCGGCCACCGGCGGCAGCGAGCGCCATGCCCTGGTGATTGACCACCAGCTGCGCCCGTTGTTCAGTTTCCTGCAGGCGCATACGCTGCCGATCGGCGTGTACGCCACGCCGGCCGATTTCAGCGGCGACCAGGTCAGCAGTACCGCGTTGCAGGCGCGGATCGTGCTGGCCGCCGAGCGTGCCGCGGCCCACCTGTCACCGACGGCTGCGCCGCTGCCGTTGCGTCGCATCGCTTAGGCATCGCCGCATGCAGCTGCGGCATCTGGCCTTCCTTACCCCCGTCAGCTACCGGCCCGGCGATCCGCGCAGCGGCCTGGACGATGCGTTGGCGCTGATCGCCTTTGCCGAAGCGCTCGGCTACGACGGGGCGTGGGTGCGGCATCGGCACCTGGAGCCGGGCATCAGCTCGGCGGCGGTGTTCCTGGCGGCGGCCAGCCAGCACACCCGGCGTATCGAACTGGGCACGGCGGTGATCCAGCTCGGCTACGAAACGCCGTTCCGCCTGGCCGAGGATCTGTCACTGCTGGACATACTGTCCGGCGGCCGCCTGCAGGTGGGCGTGAGCGCCGGACCGCCGCCGTTTGCGGACCTGGTGGGCCATCTGCTGTTCGATGGCGATCCAACGCGGATCGACTTTTCGCATGCGCGGGTGGGGCGCTTGATCGAGGCGCTGCACGGACATCCACTGGCCGACGCGGATACGCAGGTGGGCAACGCCGTCTCGCAGTACCGCCCACGCCTGCAGCCGCACGCGCCCGGGCTCGCACACCGGCTCTGGTATGGCGCCGGTTCGCTGGCGTCGGCACGCTGGGCGGCCGGGCAGGGGCTGCACCTGCTGCTGGGCAACGTGGCGCGCGCTGAAACCCATGCGGATTTCGTGAACACCCAGCGCGAGCACCTGGCGGTGTATCGCAGCGGCCTGGCTGATGGCGCGACCTCACGCGTTGCCGCCGGGCGCGTGCTGGTGCCGCTGGACGGCGCCGACGCCGCCACCCGCCAGCGCCTGCTCGCGTTTGCCGCGCAGCGCCACGCGCGCACGCTGGAACCCCAAGGACCGCGGCGCGCGTTGTTTGCCGCGGATGTGGTGGGCAGCGCGGCGCAGATCGTGGACCTGCTGCACGCCGACCCGGTGCTGCAACAGGTGGACGAGCTGCGCGTGGAGCTGCCCTATGAACTGCCCGCCAGCGACTACCGGCGGATTCTGCAGATCGTGGCCGAACAGATCGCGCCGGCGCTGGGGTGGGCGGGCGCAGCCGCTGCACCGCGGTTGCGAGCGGCCCCATAACCCCAGGCGTTTTGCATATGGCCAACGCGCATTTGCGTGGCCGGATCCTACCGCTGATTGTCGAGTTACGACGCAGGCCGGCGCAGCCACGTCTCTAGCATCAAGGTTCCAACGGCGCGCTGCTGCCGGCCACGACGAGGAACGTATCCGTGTCTGCTTATCCCCCGAACAAACCCATCCTGTTCCTGCTCGACCGCGAATTCGAAGACGGCCAGCTGCCGGGCCAGCGTTTCTTCTGCCGGCACAGCCTGCTGCT
>Ga0308172_1002018_pt1 | contig 11606 bp, 13 predicted proteins | sample PhyGR2_FD_202134 | JGI IMG/M metagenome (GOLD analysis project Ga0308172, IMG submission 202134) | Phyllosphere microbial communities from UC Gill Tract Community Farm, Albany, California, United States - DLSLSG.R2 | ecosystem: Host-associated > Plants > Phyllosphere > Unclassified | place: USA...
CGGGCCTCGCCCAGCTTGTGGTCGCTGCCCTTGCGCGGCACGCAGTGCGCCCGCGCCAGCGGAATCAGGTCGGCCATGAAATCCTCCACTCCCAGTGTTCTAGCAAGATGACTGAACGATGCGCCGGCCAATGTATAAACCGAATGAGCGCATAACATGTAAGCCGCTAGAATAGCCCGATGATCCAGATATCCGACACCGCCCAAACCTATTTCCGCAAGCTGATCGAGCGTGAGGCCGTGCCCGGCATGGGCGTGCGCCTGAGCGCCGTCGATGCGGGCACCCCCCGCGCCGATGCCCGGCTGGAGTTTGCCGAGCCTGCCCAACTGCTCGGCGACGAATGGGCGGTGGACTGCGATGGCTTCACCCTGTTCGTGGACGCGCCCAGCGTGGGCTGGCTGGACGGGGCGGAGATCGACATCGTCAGCAACGCCACCGGCAGCCAGCAGCTGACCATCAAGGCGCCGAAGATCAAGGGCGAAGCCCCGGGCGAGGCGAACTCGCTGGTCGAACGCGTGCGCTGGGTGGTGGAGAACGAAGTGAACCCGCAGCTGGCCTCCCACGGCGGCAAGGTCGCCGTGCAGGAAGTGTCCGCCGACGGCGTGGTGCTGCTGCGCTTCGGTGGCGGCTGCCAGGGCTGCGGCATGGCCGATGTGACCCTCAAGCAGGGCATCGAAAAAACCCTGATGGGCCGGGTGCCCGGGATCACCGCGGTACGCGACGCGACCGACCACGACAGTGGCGACGCGCCGTACATCCCGCGCGGCACGGCCGCCTGATCGCGCTGCGTGCCACTGCGCCGGGCCGACGACATCCTCGATTGGCTGCTGGCACGCCAGCCGGACAACCGCATCCTTGAGAAAACCACGGGCCTTCCCTACGGGTGGGGCCTGTGGCTGCGCGCGCTCAGCCCGTTGCCGCGCCCGTTTCGTTCCAGCGAGGTCATTGCAGCATTGATCGGGCGCCCGTTGCCGGTGTCCACCGGGCGGCTGCCGCAGCTGGGGTTCGTGCAGTCGCTGCGACGCCTGCTGTGGCAGGGCTGGGAACCGGCGCCGCGCGACCAGCGCTGGATGCGCTGGAGCTCGGCCACGATCAGCCTGCTGCTGCACGTGCTGTTTGCCGCGCTGCTGCTGTGGGTGGCGCTGATCCGGCCGCCGGTGGTGCCGGAGCAGGGCGGTGAAAGTGGCCGCGTGCAGGTGTCGCTGGTGGGGCGTGGCACGCCACAGCAGGACGACGGTGGCCAGGCGGCGGCCGCTGCGCCGGCCGAGGCAACGCCCGACACCGCGCAGTCGCGTGCGCCGGCACAGGCTGAATCGACGGCGGCGGCCACGGCGTCCGCGCCCCAGCCGCGTGCCAACCCGCCGCCGGCCAGCGAGCCGCAGCCGGCGCCGCCGAGCCCGGCCATGCCCACCCCGGAACAGCCGCTGCAGGCCACTGACGTGGCGCAGGCCACCACCGATTTCGTGGTGCCACCGCCCAGCGCGGTGCGCACCGAGGTGCGCGTGGTACCCCGCGATCCGCAGGACATCGCGGTGCGTGAGCGCACGGTTGCCACCGTGGAGGCCCCGTCGGCGCGTGCCAACGTGGCGATGCCGCGCCCGACCGAACCGCAGCTGCGCACCCCCGAGCTGACGGTGCGCGAGCGTGAGGTCAGCGTGGTCGAGGCACCGGCCCCGCCTGTGGTGGTGCCCGGCCCGCGCGTGGATGTGCCGCTGCCGCAGCGTGAGGTACAGGTGCGCGAGCGCCAGGTGCAGCCGTTGCTCACGCCCCCGGTGACGGTGGCGCGCGTGCCGCAGCGCGACCTGAGCGTCCCGGCACCATCGCCGGCGCAGGTGGCCGTGCGCGAACGGGCCGTGCCCAATGCGGCCCCGCGCCCGGCGCCGCCGACCCCCACCACCGCCCCGGCCAGCGCATCCACGGCGACCGCGCCGCGTTCCACTCCTGCGCCCAGCACCAACAGCGCCACGAGCACCGCCCCGGCCACGCCGAGTCCGTCGCCGGCCAAGCCCGCTGCGGATCCGGGCAACTGGGCCGCGGCGCGTCGCGGCGACGACTGGGCGGCCGCCAACCACCCGCAGGACCGTGACCTCAACGGCCGCGCGGTGAGCGCGACCGGCGCCAGTGGCGGCAGCCTGTTCAATGCGGACGGCGGCGTGCGCGTGGCCGGCCAGGACGGAAAAGGCGCGGCCGAGCGGGGCGCGCCCGGTGGCGACAAGGACGGCTGGACCAAGGAGCGCATCGCCCAGTCCGGCACGTGGCTCAAGCGGCCGCCGTACGACTACACCCCGACCTCGTTCGAGAAATACTGGGCGCCCAACGAATCGTTGCTGGCCGAGTGGGTACGCAAGGGCATCAAGACGGTGGAGATCCCGATCCCGGGCACCAGCTCGTCGATCTCGTGCGTGGTGTCCATCCTCCAGTTCGGCGGCGGCTGCGGCCTGAGCGATCCGAACATGCAGGACCAGCCGGCCGCGGCGCGCCCGCCGCCGGATATTCCGTTCAAGAAAGAGCTGCAGGACGACAACGGCAGCCGCTGAGGCCCCGCCTCATCGGCGGGTAGAGCCACCCCATGGGTGGCTGCCCCTCGGGTCAGGCGTCATGGCGCGCGTCACAGCCACGCATGGCGTGGCTCTACCCGGATGCGGGTTACGGCGCGGCGTCCGCGTCCAGTTCCACGTCTGCATCCTGCAGAGCTACGAACGCCCAGAACGGCACGTTGCTTTCGCTCCAGAAGCGGCTGGCTTCGTCGAGCACCTCCAGCAGCGTGTCGAAGTCGGCGCCGGCCTGCGCGCGCAGTGCATCGGCATCATTGAAGAGCAGCGCATAGCCGTTGGCCGGCAGCCAGGCCAGATCGCGCAGGTTGTCCGTCAGTGCATCCCAGTTGCCGCCGAAGCCGGTCGGAAAGTCCAGGCGCGCAGCCAGCCGCATCAGCAGCGTGCGCTTGTCCTGGCAGCCGTCCAGGTCGATCTGGACCACGCGCAGGCCGGCATCGCGCATCGCCGCTGACAGCGGGCCCACGTCGCCGTTGCCGATGGCGTACACGCCGGCGTTGTTGATGTCGTGCAGGCCCAATTCGAATGCGTCGTGGTTCATTGCCAGCTCCCGGCCGGTGGTACATCAAAACTGCGGAATGTTTCGTAGTGGTCGTCGGTGTAGAACCAGCCGGTGGGCGGGGTGCCGCCGGTGACGATGCGACGTGCACCGCGATTGCCGGCACCGGGGGTGTCGACGGTGTACTCGTGGTAGTAGCCGCGTGGACGCGGCGGCAGGCGCTGCTCACGGTTGCCGAACACGCTGCCGTCCTGGCGGTGCGGGAACGGGCCGCCGCGCTGGATCAGCGCGATCGTGGCGCGCGCCTCGGCCGGCAGGAACGGGGGCAGCGGGTCGCCTGCGGGCGTGCGCGCCGCCGCAGCGGTCGGCGCGGCCTCGATCGGTTGTGACAACGAGGGGGCGAACTGCGGCGGCGGCGGGCGCTGCATCAGCTTGACCGCAGCCAGGCCGCCGATCAGCAGCACAATGGCGAGCAGCAACAGAAGGGGCTTGCGCATGGGGCAGGGCGGGCCAGGGAAGACAGCCGCTACTGTACCGCCAAGCGCGTAGCCGGCGATGAGGCGCAGCCGAACAGCGCCGCCGCGCCGCGCGTTGCCGTCACCGGTGCGTAACACCGTGTGTAGAAGCGGCATGTGCAGGACCAAGTTTCCTTTACATGGGCCTTGGTAAGCTTGTCGGCCATCCCCATCATCGTCAGCGCAACGCCCGGTCTTCGCCGGGTGAGTGAGCTACCAGGAGAACCACATGGCCTATACCCTCCCCAAGCTGTCCTACGCCTACGACGCACTTGAGCCGAATATCGACGCGGCCACGATGGAAATCCATCACACCAAGCATCACCAGACCTACATCAACAACGTCAACGCGGCACTGGAAGGCACCGAATTCGCCGACCTGCCGATCGAAGAACTGGTCAAGAAGACCAAGTCGCTGCCGGAGAACCTGCAGGGTCCGGTGCGCAACAACGGTGGCGGCCACGCCAACCACAGCCTGTTCTGGACCGTGATGTCGCCCAACGGCGGCGGCGCACCGGTGGGCGACGTGGGCAAGGCCATCGAGTCGCAGCTGGGTGGCTTCGAGAAGTTCAAGGAAGCCTTCACCAAGGCCGCACTGACCCGCTTCGGCAGCGGCTGGGCATGGCTGAGCGTCACCCCCGACAAGAAGGTGGTGGTGGAAAGCAGCGCCAACCAGGACAGCCCGCTGATGGACGGCAACACGCCGATCCTGGCGCTGGACGTCTGGGAACACGCCTACTACCTGAAGTACCAGAACCGTCGCCCGGAATACATCGGCGCGTTCTTCAACGTGGTCGACTGGAACGAAGTCGAGCGTCGCTACCAGGCCGCGATCGCCTGAGCGATACCGCCGGTAGCATGACAAAACGGCCAGGCAGCAATGCCTGGCCGTTTTCGTTCGGGGCGCCGCGCCAGGTGGATCAGGGCGCGCTGGCGGGCACCGGCGACTGCAGCCGCAACGTGGCCATCACCCCCAGGCGCAGCGCGCCCTTGTCGGGAACGGCGCCGTCGGCAGCCGGCAGCTTCAACGCCTGCTGGCCGACGCCCTCGAAATGCTTGACCTGGAACAGCACGTCCAGCCCATGGCCGCGCGCGCTGCCGGCCACCGACGGGGGATCGACCCGTTCACCGGGGTTGCGTCGCGCCGGCTGGAAGCCGGGGGTGCTGCGCACCAGTTCGGCGGTGTCGGCCGAGAAATCGCCCGCAATCAGCGAGGGCAGCCCTTCGCCCGTGGCGCCGATCCAGGTCATCAGGTCGCTGCTCTGGTGGCGGCGTACCTCCGGTTCGTCCGGGTCCGGGCGCAGCCGTGCCACATAGATGTTGATCAGCTCTTCCTGCAGCTTCACCCGCAACATGCCCGCAGCGCTGAACTGGCCCGGGGGGTGCAGGAGGGTGACGCCGTCTTCGCTGACCGGCAGCCGGGTCAGCATGGCGCTGCCATGGCGAAGCGCCTGGCTGGGCGGGTCGGCGGTGACGAAATCGCAGCTGTAGCGCAGCCGGGTGGCCAGCCAGCAGGCCGGGTTGCGGCCCTGCGCCTGCATGACGCGCTGGACCGCGATCACGTCCGGCTGCAGTGTCTCGAGCATCTGCAGTACCTGGTCGCGGCGTTGCTCCCACTGCCCCTCGTCCAGGGTGGGCAGCTCCAGCGTGGCCACCTTGAGCAGGCGCGGGCCGGGGTCGGCCTGGCGCGCCTGCACCTGCGCCGCCGAGGCGGCCCAGAGCATGAGCAGCAACCAGCCCGGCCAACGTCCCGTGACAGCAGTGGAGATCATGCGCATAACGATAAGTTTACGCTTTGTCCGTCGACGCTTCGTGACTTCCACCGCGGTTTGGCGCGTTTGCCTGCCATGTCCGTGGCGCGCTGTCATGTAGGGGCGCAGCGTGCGTGGGCCTAGGGGTTCCGGTAAGCTCGCGCCCTTTCGTATTCGCAGGACAGCCCCATAGGATGAGCACGATCGCAGCCGCCAGCGCAGGCAAGGGAAAAATGCCGCGCCAGATTCCGTACATCATTGGCAACGAGGCCTGCGAACGGTTCAGTTTCTACGGGATGCGCAACATCCTGGTGCAGTTCCTGATCACCTCGCTGCTGCTGCAGGAGATCACCGCCGAAGGCCGTGCGGGCGAGGCCAAGGACATCATGCACAGCTTCATGATCGGCGTGTATTTCTTCCCGCTGCTCGGTGGCTGGCTGGCCGACAAGTTCTTCGGCAAATACCACACCATCCTGTGGTTCAGCCTGATCTACTGCGCCGGCCACGCCTGCCTGGCGGTGTTTGAAGACAGCCGCCAGGGCTTCTTCGTCGGCCTGGGCCTGATCGCGCTGGGTGCCGGCGGCATCAAGCCGCTGGTGGCCTCCTTCATGGGCGACCAGTTCGACCAGAGCAACAAGCATCTGGCCAAGATCGTCTTCGATGCCTTCTACTGGATCATCAACTTCGGCTCGCTGTTCGCCTCGCTGCTGATTCCACTGGCGCTGAAGAACCTCGGTCCGTCGTGGGCGTTCGGCATTCCCGGCATCCTGATGTTCGTGGCCACCTTCGTGTTCTGGCTGGGTCGCAAGCGCTACGTGCTGGTGCCGCTGCCGCCGAAGGACCCGCATTCGTTCGGCAACGTGGTGCGTACCGCGCTGACCGCGCAGGTGCCCGGCAAGGGACGCCCGGGCCTCACCCTGGCGATCCTGGGCGCGGTGCTGGCGGTGGCCTCGATGGGCCTCGTTGGCAGCCTGGGTATCGTGATCTGCCTGTGCATCGCGCTGGTCCTGCTGCTGGCCGGCATCGGCGGTGGCACCTGGATCCAGCTGGACCGCGCCCGCGCGGTGCACCCGGCCGAGGCTGTGGAAGGTGTGCGGTCGGTGCTGCGCGTGCTGGTGATCTTCGCGCTGACCACGCCGTTCTTCTCGCTGTTCGACCAGAAGGCCTCCACCTGGGTGCTGCAGGGCCAGCAGATGGCCATGCCGTCGTGGTTCACCGCCTCGCAGATGCAGGCGCTGAACCCGCTGCTGGTGATGATCCTGATTCCGTTCAACAACCTCGTGCTCTACCCGACACTGCGCCGCTTCGGTTTCGAGCCGACCGCGCTGCGCCGCATGACCGCCGGTATCGCCTTCAGCGGCCTGGCCTGGATCGTGGTCGGCGGCATCCAGGTGATGATGGACGGCGGCAACGTCATGTCCATCTTCTGGCAGATGCTGCCGTATGCGCTGCTGACCTTCGGCGAAGTGCTGGTCTCGGCCACCGGCCTGGAGTTTGCCTACAGCCAGGCCCCGCAGGCGATGAAGGGCGTGGTGATGAGCTTCTGGAACCTCACCACTACCATCGGCAACCTGTGGGTGCTGCTGTCCAACGCCGCGGTGCGCAATGACACGGTCACCCACCAGATCGCCAGTACCGGCTTGAGCGAGGCGGCCTTCCTGATGTTCTTCTTCGCCGGATTCGCGTTTGTGGCGGCGTTGGCCTTCGGTTGGTATGCCAAGCGCTATCGTATGGTCGACAACTACCGCACGGCCTGAGCCCTGACATGACCCCCGTCAATCTGCTGTTGATCGCCATCACCGTCATCGTGTCGTGGATGGCTTTCAAGAACCGCAAACTCGGCGACCGCCTGATCCTGTGGCCGCCGGCGGTGGACCGCCATCGCCAGTACGACCGCCTGGTGACCTACGGGTTCATCCATGCGGACCTGGCGCATCTGGCGTTCAACATGATCACGCTGTTCTTCTTCGGCGGCCAGATCGAGTCGTTGATGATCAACCTGACCGGCAGCTACCTGACCTATCCGGCGTTCTATCTGGCGGCGCTGGTGGTGTCGATCCTGCCCAGCTACCTGAAAAACCAGAAGAACCCGAACTACCTCAGCCTGGGCGCGTCGGGCGCGGTGTCGGCGGTGCTGTTCGCCTTCATCCTGCTCAGCCCGTGGAGCGTGATCTTCGTGTTCTTCATCCCGGCCCCGGCGATCGTCTACGCGGTGTTCTACGTGGGCTACAGCATCTGGATGGACAAGCGGGGCGGTGACCGCATCAACCACAGCGCGCACCTGGCCGGTGCCGCGTTCGGCGTGATCTTCCTGCTGGCCATGCGCCCGGCGATCTTCGAGCATTTCCTGCGCGAGTTGAGCAACCCCAGCTTCCGCCCGCTGGGCTGAGCCTGCGCCGGGGGTACCGACCAACGGTCGGTACCTACCGGGACCGGGGTGCCTGCGCCTGGGGTACCGACCAACGGTCGGTACCTGACGGGACCGGGGTCACCGGCAGCCGACGGCAGGTCACGGCCGTTGATCGAGACGCGTGTACCGGGGCAGCATGCCGCCACCGGGGCATATCACGACCGTGGGTCGTGACGCATTCGGGGTACGTTTCGCGGTAGGTCACGACCGTTGGTCGTGACGCCTGTATCGGGCCGCCACGCCCCCATCGCGGTAGGTCACGACCGTTGATCGTGACCCAGGCCGCTTACGCGGCCTTCTTGCCTTCCGCACCATAGGCGCTGAGCAGGCGGGCATAGACCTCGTTGTCGATCTGGTCGAATTCCCAGCTCTGGGTCTGGCCATTCACGGCCAGCTGGAACAGGCCTTCCAGCAGCGAGCTGTCGGCATCGCCAGGGGCGGGGGAGGTAGGTGCGTTGTCCATGTGGACCTCCTTGTGGAGCACGATCGGGTAGGCAGGTGTCGCAAAACTCGTGCCAGCTTTCACGCCCTGTCCGTTACCGTTATCGGCTTGAATCGGCGGAGCTTTAGGGCCGGATGTGACGCTCTACGTCGTTGCTTGCCCCTGTTCAGACTTCACGCGATCATGGCGCTACGCTGCGCACTATCGCGTCAGTTGCCGCAGGAGACACCACCCATGGCTTCGGTCACCCCGCCCGGATTGGCATACGAGGTGGAGCACGATCTGGCCAACCACCGGTTCCAGGCCCGGGTTCAAGGGCATCTGGCACTGCTGGATTACCAGATCAAGTCGCTGAAACGACAGAAGCGCATGGTCATCACCCACACCGAGGTGCCCGAACCCATCGAGGGGCGTGGCATCGCAGGGGAGTTGACCAAGGTGGCGCTCCGCTACGCGCGCGAACACAAATACAAGGTGGTGCCGGCGTGTGCCTACGCCGAAGCCTTCATGCAACGCCATGAGGAATACGACGACCTGCTGGCCGGCTGACGGCAGCAGGCGGTGTCTCACGGACGACCGATCATCATGCTGGGTTTCAACAAGGGGATTGCAATGAACATCGTAGTAAACCGTCGCGCGCTGCGCGCCAGCGCGTTGGCCCTGGCCGTGGGCCTGGTGCTGGTGGCCGGCTGCAAGCGCGACGCCGCCGATACCGCCGCACCACCGGCCGATGGCAGCACGGCAGCGCAGCCGGCCAACATCGAAACGCCTGCCGACGCAGCGGCCCCGGTGGAACTGCGCGACGTGATCGAAAATACGCCGCAGGCCGTGGTGGGTATCAGCTACCCGACCGACATCGCGCGGTACCCGGGCCTGGCCAAGGCCCTGTCCGACTATGCCGGCGCGGCGCGCGGCGAATTGCAGCAGGCCGTGGATGGCCTGGGCAATGACAAGCCGACGATGCCCTACGAGCTGTCGCTGAGCTTCGAGAAGGTGCTGGAAACCCCGCAGCTTGTGGTGGTCAGCGCCGATGGCAGCCGCTACACCGGCGGTGCCCATGGCGAGCCGCTGGTCGCGCGCTTTGTGTGGTTGCCCGAGCAGCAGCAGATGCTCACCGCCGACAAGCTGGTGGCCGACGCCAAGGGCTGGAAGGCGGTCAGTGATTACATCGGCGACCAACTGCGCGAGCGCGTGGCCACCCGCCTGAGCAGCGAAGACATGGACCCGGGCCAGCTGCAGGAGTCGCTGCGCAGCGCCAGCCGCATGATCGCTGATGGCACCGAGCCGAGCGCGGAGAACTTCAGTCAGTTCCAGCCGCTCACCGGTACCGATGGCAAGATCAGCGCGGTACGTTTTGTGTTCCCGCCGTACCAGGTGGGGCCGTACTCGGATGGCACGCAGACCGTGGATGTTCCGGCCAGCGTGCTGGCGCCGCACGTCGGCACCGCCTACGCGGGGTTGTTTGCCCGGGGCTGACCGACGGAGGCAATGTGGACGCGGGACTGCAACGACGAGTGACGCTGTTGCTGCACGAGGCGGGGGTCACCGTTGGCGGTGACCAGCCGCACGACATCCACGTGCATGACCCGCAGTTCCATACGCGGGTCATGGCCCAGGGCTCGCTCGGCCTGGGCGAGAGTTACATGGACGGCCAGTGGGACGCCGCCTCGCTGGACGGCTTCCTGTATCACCTGATGCAGGCCCACCTGGACGAGCGCGTGCACAGCTGGCGTGAAGTGGCCGATGGACTCAAGGCGCGCCTGTTCAACCTGCAGGCGGGCAGTGGCAGCTTCGAAGTCGGCAAGCGCCACTATGACCTTGGCAACGACCTGTATGAGGCCATGCTCGGCCAGCGACTGGTCTACAGCTGCGGTTACTGGCGCGACGCGCAGGACCTGGACGGGGCGCAGGAAGCCAAGCTCGACCTGATCTGCCGCAAACTGGGATTGCGCCCCGGCCAGCACGTGCTGGATATCGGCTGTGGCTGGGGCGAAGCGTTGAAGTTCGCCGCCGAACGCTATGGCGTATCCGGCGTGGGCATCACCATTTCGCAGGAGCAGGCCGAGTACGCGCGCCAGCTGTGTGCTGGTCTGCCGATCGAGATCCGCCTGCAGGACTACCACGACCTCAACGAGACCTTCGACGCGATCTTCTCGGTGGGGATGTTCGAGCACGTGGGCGACAAGAACTACCGCGGGTACTTCGAGGTGGCGCGGCGCTGCCTGCATCCGCACGGGTTGTTCCTGCTGCACAGCATCGGCGGCAACCTGTCGCGCCACCGCACCGATCCCTGGATTGCGCGCTACATCTTCCCCAATTCGATGCTGCCCTCGGCCGCCCAGCTCACCGCGGCGTTTGAAGGGCTGTTCGTGCTGGAGGACTGGCACAACTTCGGCACCGACTACGACCGTACGCTGCAGGCCTGGCGGTTGAACGTGGAAAACGCGTGGCCGCAGCTGGATCCGCAGCGTTACGACGAACGCTTCAAGCGCATGTGGCGTTTCTACCTCGCCGCCTCGATGGCCAGCTTCCGCTGCCGGCATGCGCAGCTGTGGCAACTGGTGCTGTCGCCGCATGGGGTGCCGGGTGGGTATGTGGCGCCGCGCTGACGGCGCACGATGTAGAGCCACAGCACGTGTGGATGAACGCACCCGTTGACGGCGCAGTACGGCCTCGACCGCCACTCCGGTCGTTTCCGGGTAGCATCCCCGCATGCATGATGCCGTTTCTTCCGCCGTAGTCCACGCGTTGCGCAGCGCCCGCAGTGAGGTGGAGGCCGCGTTCGCCGGTACGCGCGATGCGGACGCTGCACTTGCAACGGCCGCGGCCACGCTGGAGGCCGCATTGTCGGCACACGGCGACGATCCGCTGCTGCTGACCGGGCTGGGCGCCGTTGCCTGTGACCGCGCGCAGTACGCCCACGCGCGTGAGGTGTTGAAGCGGGCATTGGCGCTGGGTAGCGATGATCGGCATGCGGCCTTCAACCTTGGCGTGGCGTTGCTCAATACCGGGCGCACGGCGCAGGCGAGGGCGGCGTTCGAACAGGCGCGCACGATGGCTGCCTCACCGTTTACCTGGGAAGCCTGGTTCGACCCGCAGGCGCATTGAGGGCCGTACCAACCAACGGTTGGTACCTACCGCGGAAGAAAAACCAAAAAACAACGCCCGGCATGGCCGGGCGTTCTTTTTGGTGCACGTCGATCGAGCGGACGCTTACTTCTTGCTGTCACCCGAGGTCAGGCCACGCTTTTCGAGCAGCGGCTCGATCTGCGGGGCGTGCCCGGCGAAGTCCTGGAACAGCTGCATCGCATCCACGCTGCCGCCCTTGGACAGCAGCGCCTTGCGGAAGTGGTCGCCATTCTTGCGGCTCAGGCCGCCGTTCTCGCGGAACCACTTCTGGGTGTTGGCGTCGAGCACTTCGGACCAGATGTAGGCGT
>Ga0308172_1002022_pt1 | contig 11600 bp, 9 predicted proteins | sample PhyGR2_FD_202134 | JGI IMG/M metagenome (GOLD analysis project Ga0308172, IMG submission 202134) | Phyllosphere microbial communities from UC Gill Tract Community Farm, Albany, California, United States - DLSLSG.R2 | ecosystem: Host-associated > Plants > Phyllosphere > Unclassified | place: USA...
GCAGTACATCCACTACCAGAAGGGATCGCTGGTGTTCTACCGGCTGCGCGAGGAGATCGGCGAGCAGGCCCTGAACCGTGCGCTGAAACGCTTCCTGCAGGACAAGGGCTACCAGCAGCCGCCGTACACCACCTCGCGCGAACTGCTCGACTACATCCGCGCCGAAACGCCGGCAGATCGCCAGGCGCTCGTCACCGACCTGTTCGAGAAAATCAGCTTCTACGACAACCGGGTGATGTCCGCGAGCGCGCGCAAGCGCGAGGACGGTCGCTACGACGTGACACTGGTCCTGCACGCGGCCAAGCAGTACGCCGACGGCAAGGGCCAGGAGAGCGATGGCAGCATGGATGACTGGATCGAGATCGGCGTGTTCGCCAACGGGCCGTCGGGCAAGGAACGCGACCAGAAGGTGCTGTACCTGCAACGCCACCATGTGACCACGGCCGAGCCCACCATTACGGTGACCGTGGACAGCAAGCCGGACGAGGCCGGGTTTGATCCGTACAACAAGCTGATCGACCGCGTCAGCGACGACAACCGCAAGAAGGTTTCGATGTGATGCTGGCGGTGGTGCCAGGCCGCATGCCCGGTACCACCGCCATCCTGCCTGGAGATGCAACGTGATCGTGATGGTCTATGGCTTTACGGGCCGCTATGCAGGCGCGTCCGAACTCGAATGGGATGCGCCGGAAGCAGGCGCGTTGCATAGAGCCATGCTGTTCCTGCGGCAGGACGAAGAGCGCGATGCGTTCGACCTGGCCCAGGCCGAATGCGCACGATTCGGCTTTGATGAGATCAGCGACCTGCGCTGCGGCCGCTTGCAGGTGGATGTGCTGGACACCGACGCCTACCGTGGCTTCGCCGGGTTCTACGAAGAGGCTCTGACCAAGGGCTCCGCCCTGCTCTACTACCCGAACTGATTCCCGTAGCGATGCCCCGCGCTTCGGCCCGAACTGATTCCAGTAGTGCCAGGCCATGCCTGGCAGGGCTTCCCCGCATCACCCCCGTTGCGTTGCCCCACGCTTCGGCCTGAACTGATTCCAGTAGTGCCAGGCCATGCCTGGCCGCTGCCTGCATCACCGCTGCGTCGGCGCCCCGCGCTTCGGCCCCAGCAACGCCAACAGCACGTACACGACGATCGAAGCGACCGTACCCAGCATCGCAGGCCCACCGAAGGCCCAGGCCGCCCGGCCCTGCTGCCGCGCCCACTGCCCGAGATGCCAGGCCGCCCCGAGGTTGATCAGCCACGCAAGGGCGAACACCGGCCACTGCGCCATGCCGACGGCGCGCAGCAGCGGCAGGGCCAGCAGTGCGGCAACGATGGCCGCGACCAGGAAGATCAGCGCGGAGCGGGAATGGCGGGGCGTGGGAGCGTTCATGGGCGCAGCCTCCGCACCATCACCAGCACGTGATACCCGTGGCTGTCAGCCTCGCAGATTGGCGTCCAGCCCAGCCGCGCATATAGGCCCCCATCCAACACTTCGGTCTGCAGGTACAGGTCGGAAACCCCCATCCGCGCCGCCTGCGCCGCGGCCTGTTCCACCAGCGCACCAGCCAGCCCACGCCGGCGATGACTGTCGGCCACGAACACGCCGCCCAGCCAGTGCTCGTACTGCGGGAAGGCTTGCATCTCGCGGCGCTTGAGCTGGACCGCACCCACCAACTGGTCTCCATCGAAGGAGACGATCAGGTGCGGGAAACCCTCGGCATCCTGCGGCGTGTTCAGCCGTTGCAATTCCTGCTCCAGCGACAGGCCGGCATCCTGGCCCCATTGCGCGTGGTACCACTGCGCCAGCTGTTGCCGTTCCGGTGCATCGCCGGTGAGTACGTTGAACTCCATCAATACCCTCTGCATCAATGCGGATCACAGCACCCTGCGTCTACCTCATCGCGGCAGCCTCAGGTAGGCGTAGGCGTTGCGCCAGAAGAAGCGCTCCTTGTACCCGCACCATGGCTCATTCTCAAACAGTTTCAGGAAAAGACCGAGGTAGGGACGTGCCGAATTGACCATCGCCTGCATGTGCCAGTCTGACCCATATGCGATCTTGTCCATGAATCCAAAATCGCCACCGGCTTCACAGGCGCGCCTGAGGTTCTGCTCGAAGCGTTTCATGCCGTCGCCCTTCAGCAGATCCTCCAGATGGCCCACCTCACAGTAGACGTTGGGGTATTGGACGCACAGATCAACCACCTGCCACGCATAGTTGCCCTTCGCCCACTCGACCTCGCTGGAAGCGGCCCACCCCGCAGAAATCGGATTGCGCTTCGGCGCACTCATACCACCGGCATGACCCAGGCACAGGCGCAGCGTCCTGCGCTCCTTCAGCACTTCAAGCCAGTGCACCGGATCGGCCAAACGCCCACTGAGATGGCTGCTCTCGAAGCCTACAGGAGTGCAATGGGCGAAAATTGGTGCGTCCTCTTTCAAGCAGAGATCGTAGAACGCTTCGATCCGGTCCGAGTAGTGTTCATCGGCATGCGGGCGGTAGCCCATCGCAGGGTAGAACTTGAAGCCAAGGAAACCCTTCTCCAGTGCATCTTCCGCCAGACAAACGCAGTCCTTATGTCGTGGATCGAAAGCGAAGAATCCTTTCAGGTCCTGGTTTTTCAGCGCCAGCTCCTGCATCCTCGCCCTGCGCTCGTCAAGCTTGTACCTGGGAGGCCTGCGCCCGGGATATGCAAGTTCCATATCCATCATGTAGTGCACGAACTCTATCGGCGCGGGCGTTTCGCCGTAGGCATCACGCAGCCTTTTCAGGATCACATCCTCGCTCGCCAGCAAAGTGAAGAAAAACTCCGCGTAGTTGTCGATGATGCTGTTTTCGTTGGGCCGGATCAGGTCGGTCATTCTTCGCAGTGCCCGCTTCACCACCCGCCGTGCCCAGGCCGGCATCGCATCAGGCGCCAGGGGCTCGATCCCCTCGGACTCATCCGGATCGGGGTCACCGCTCCAGCCTTCCAGAGCGTAGTCGATCCCATCGAGCTCGCGCAGAGCAGCAACGAGATCGTCGTGGAGCACACCCTCCTGGGTGGCGCCGCGCCGCACCTGATGCTCTGTGATGTTGCAGATCGAATCGATGTAGTCCAGCTCGCCAACACTCTCATGGGCAATCAGGGCGTTGGCGTGCTCTGCTTTGAGCCGGGCGAACTCCGCCTCCTCTCCAGCACTTCCGGTCAATTCATAGAGCAACTTGGCAATGCCGACTGCGAGCAGGCTGGACCAGTTTCCGAGAGCATTCCTGATGATGCTCTCAAGCGGAAGATGACGCGCGTTGAATACGTGTGTGTGCAGATCAACAATGCGCTGCAGCTTCTCCTGCGACTCCCTCATGACGCCCCCCCCTGCGATCCTTCGGTCTGCGGACTCTAGCAGGGTGCCCTTGCCTGGCAAGTGCCAGGCGCGGACAACACCGTCCGGCACCGCTGACGCCGATCAGAAAGCACGACGTGCCGCGGTTATTACCTTGGCTAGCCGGCGCCACCGGCGAAGCACCCGGACGAGGGCCCGCTTCTGCAGAACATTCACCCCTGCGCGAAGTCCTTCAGGATCTCGCCCACGCCGCTGGCGGAAATCTCGAAGCCGAGCGTCGTACCAGGGTTGACCACCACGCCGTAGCCACCGGGGACGCGGCGCAGCACGTCCAGCATCAGCCAGCGGATCTGGTGCGGGGCCTGCTGGGAATGGATGCCGACCCGCGCCGGATCGGTGAACACAGCCACGTGCAGGGTGCCCTGCTTGTCGAACAGCAGCGGGTCGAAACCGCTGCCGTCAGGGGTGACCAGGCTGCCGGTCAACAGCACCACTTCGGACGCCACGAAGGCTTCCATGAAGGCGCGGATCGGCACGGCCCCGTCCATGGCGGCCTTCAGCAGGGTTTCGATCGGGGTCTGCGGGGCGAGGTCGGTCATGGCGGTACGGCGGGGAGGTAGGGACGCCTATTGTAGAGCCGAGCCCACGCTCGGCTGCCTCTGCCCCCGAAGCAGCCAGGCATGGCCTGGCTCTACCGGGCATGTGCCTGCAGCGGGGCCTGGCCGGACCGGCGCCAGTACCGGTGAACCAGTGCAGCCAGCAGCATGCCCGCGGCCCACGCCATCAGCACGCTGCCGCCGCCCTGCAGCGCATCCATCGCGGCCAGTCCCGCAACCAGCGCCAGCAGGGCCGCCACCAGCATTACAGCCACACCCGTGCCGCGTGCGCTGGCCAGGCGCAGGGCCAGCAGCATCAGCGGGAACGCCACCAGGCTGGCGCCGAGGCCGAACACCACCAGCGCGTCCCACAGGTACACATTGAAGCTGCGCGGCATCGCGATGGCGGCGGTACGCGCCAGCCACGGAAAGGTCACGGCGGCGATCAGGCCACCGGTGGCCGCGCCAGCACAGAGCGGTATCAGTAAACGTCGCATCATTCAGCCCATCCTTGCCGAAGTGCCGGCCGCTGGCCGGCAGTTGCATCTGCCAATGATCTGGAGCTGCCGGCCAGCGGCCGGCACTACCGCTTCAACCGCTGGTCCCGCGCCTGCTGGTCAGCCACCGCCTTGTCCAGCTCGGCCTGCAGGGCCGGCTGCTGCACCGGTGCATCCAGCACGTACACCTTCACGCCGTGCGCCGGCACCTCCACCCTCAGCGAGCGCTTCACCTTCAGTTCGGTGCCGCCCAGCGCATCACGCCAGGTACCCGCCTGCAGGTACCGCGCCACTTCGATGCTGCGCACTGTATCACCCTTGTTCAGCAGCACCAGCGCGGTCTGCGCCACGCCACCGTGCTGCAGTACGCGGAAGAACACCGCCTCGTCGCCCTGCAGGCGTTCGTTCACCTGCAGGCCGCGCTGCAGGGCCGGGGTGGCTTCGCGCAGTTTGGCGATGCGCTGCAGCGGCGCGAAGATCGGGCTCTGCGGTGCATCGTCCACGCGCTGCTGGCCGAAGTACGCGCGGTTGCCGGCGTGTTCGGCGCGGCCACGCATGAAGCCGGTCTCCGATCCGTAATAGACCACCGGGATGCCGCGCGCGGTGAACAGCCAGTTGTGCGCATCGATGAAGCCGGTGTCGCTCGCCTGCAGGCGCGGCATGTCGTGGTTGTCGTAGAAGCTCATCAGCTCGTACGGGTTGGCGTACGGGCCACCGGTCAGGTGCAGCGGCTCGGCCAGCGTTTCAAACCCCTTGCCGGTGGTGCCAAAGGTCTGCTCCAGCGCGCCACGCAGCGGGAAATCGAGCACGCTCACGTTCGCATTGGCCGGCCAGGTGTGCTCGGCGATGCTGGCCGCGTTGTAGTCGAAGGCTTCGCCGAACATGAACATGCCCGGGTGCTCGGCGCGGATGCGGTTGACGAACTCATGCCACCACGGGTGCGGCAGCCAGCCGATGGTGTCGATGCGCAGCGCATCCACGCCCTGTGCGGTCCACTGCAGGTAAGCACCCACCAGGTAATCCATCACCGCCGGGTTGTCCTGGTTGAAGTCGGACAGCTCGGCCAGGTTGCCGTCGAAGATGGAGCCGTCCTTGCCGTCGACCGGACCGATGTTGTTGTAGAACGCGTGCAGCGACTTGTGCTTCGGGTCCAGCTTCTGCGGCGGCAGGTTCTGGTGGTCGGCAATCAGCGTGCCGTCCTTGTCGAAGATCTGGCCGAACTGCGGCTGCCGCTTGGGCATGGTCCAGGCAGGCGAACCGTGGTTGCCGACGATGTCCAGCACCACCTTCAGGCCGGCATCGTGCAGGCCCTTGTTGAGGCCGGCAAAATCCAGGTCCCTGCTGGGCAGGTGTTCGTCGAGCTTGTAGAAATTGATGCCCCAGTAGCCGTGGTAACCGGTCTTGCCGCGGTCGGTCAGCGTGCTGGTGCAGCTGATCGGCTTGCTGCCGGTGAAGGCCTCGTCCGGGTTGTCGACGATGGGCGTGATCCACACCGCACCGAAACCGAGGTTGCGGATGTACTGCGCATTGTCCAGCACGCCGCGGAAATCACCGCCGAGGTAGCCGATGTTGCCATCAACCTTGTCCGGGCACGGCACCGGGATGTCGAACGTGCGGTGCTTGCCGCCCTGGTCGCGGTGGTCGTTGGACGGATCGCCGTTGACGAAACGGTCGGTGACCACGAAGTACACCGCATCGCTGGCGAACGGTTCGGTGGTGCCCACATAGTCCGGGCGCGGCGCAGCCACGGCCGGGCCGGCGAACAGGGCAAGGGAAACAGCAACAGCCAGCACAGCACGCATCACACCACCTCCGGACGGGACGGAACCCGCAGTACGCACACACCGGCCACGAGCAGGCTGCAGCCGCCCAGCACCAGCACGTGGATCGGCTCGTCACCCAGCCACGCGCGCAGGGCAAAGCCGAGCGCACTGGCCGCGACCAGCTGCGGGATCACGATGAAGAAATTGAAGATGCCCATGTACACGCCCATCTTTGCCGCCGGAACGCTGTCCGACAGCAGGGCATACGGCAGGGACAGGATCGAGGCCCAGGCAAAGCCCACGCCGACCATCGACAGCAGCAGCCAGCGCGGATCATCGATGAACATCATCGAGATCAGCCCTGCCCCGCCCAGCCACAGGTTGACCAGGTGGCTCCAGCGCAGGCCGAGCGCGCGCACCATCGGCGGGATCAGCAGCGCGGCCAGTGCAGCGAAGCCGTTGTAGGCACCAAACAGCACGCCCACCCAGTTGGCGCCTTCGTTGTAGGCCGCCGACTGCGGATCGGTGGAACCGAAGTGGGTGCCGGCCACGGCGGCGGTGGTGAAGATCCACATCGCAAACAGTGCGAACCACGAGAAGAACTGCACCCAGGCCAGGCGCCGCATGGTCACCGGCATCGCCCGCAGGTCGCCGACGATGGCCGCCAGCATGTGCGGGCCGGGCAACAGGCGGGCCAGCGCCAGCAGCAGGCCGTAACCCGCACACAGGCCGGCCAGCACGTACAGCATCTTGTCGCCCTGGCGCCAGGCGATCAGCGCTGCCAGCAGCACGCCCAGGCCCAGCCACAGCGCCACCTGGCCCCACGGTGCGGGCCCGCTGACGGCGGCACCGGCGTGGTGCGTGGGCGGCTCGGCATCGTCGAAGGACGCAAGCTCGGTGGGCGAATACTCGCGCGTGCTGAACACCGTCCAGCTGATTGCCGCCAGAAGCACCACCGCGCCGAAGTAGAACGCGTAGCGCACCGAGTCGGGCACTTCACCCGGCACGGCCGTGTTGCTGACGCCGAAGTGAGTGAGGATGAAGGGCAGGAAGCTGGCGACGATGGCGCCGACGCCGATGAAGAAGCTCTGCATCGCATAGCCGGTCGGCCGCTGGCGCGGCGCCAGCTGGTCGCCGACGAACGCGCGGAACGGTTCCATCGACACGTTGATGGAGGCATCCAGCACCCACAGCGTGCCGGCCGCGATCCACAGCGTGGGCGAGTTCGGCATCACCAGCAGGGCCAGCGTGGTCAGCACCGCGCCGATCATGAAGAACGGGCGGCGTCGCCCCCAGCGCGTCCAGGTACGGTCGGACAGATAGCCCACCACCGGCTGCACCAGCAGGCCGGTCAGCGGTGCGGCGATCCACAGCCCCGGCACCGCGTCCTGCGATGCCCCCAGCGTTTCGAAGATGCGGCTGGCGTTGGCGTTCTGCAGGGCAAACCCGAACTGGATGCCGAGGAAGCCGAAACACATGTTCCAGATCTGCCAGAACGACAGCTGCGGCTTGGCGGGACGACTCATCGTGCACCCTCGACCGCAGCGACCGGCGCCACCTTCAGCGCCTGCACCTGGGCCTGGTTGAGCACGCCCTCGCGCCCGCCCTTGCCGCCGGTGTAGTGCGCGAAGTGCTCCAGCGCGCTCATGTTGAAGCCTTCTTCCAGGGTGACCGTGCAGCGGCCCTTCGGCACGGCGAAGCTGGCCGCGGTCGATTCCTGCGCGGCAACGCTGTGCGGCAGGGTGACGGTCTGCCGCTGCGCCGGCTGGCCTGCGCACTGCAGGTTCAACTGCTTCACCGCCGCGGTCACGCCGGTGTTGATCGGTCCGTTCGGGTTGTTGTACTGCAGGCGCAGGCGCACATGGCCGGCCTTGGCATTGCTGAAGCGCCACTGGCGGTCACCGCGCAGCACCTGCTGCGGGCCCACGCACAGCATCGGGCTGTGCAGCGATTCCAGCGCACCGTCGCGGCGGGTCAGGCTGAGGCAATGCTGCAGCCCATCGTCGCCCACGCGGGCCACTCCCTTGGCCGGCTGCAGTGCATTGCCGTCCTGCCACAGCACCTGGTCGGCGGCCACGGCCACGGTCCAGCCCTTGCCACTGCGCCTGGCCTGCGGTGCGGCCGGCGTGGCCGGTGCACGCGCATTGGCGTCGGCGCTGGCCACCGCATCACGCGGCGCGGCAGCGGCCGGCACCAGCTGTACGGTGGTGGTCGCACCCCGCGTCTTCACCTTGCCGGCCACCAGCAGGCCGTCGCCCAGCTGTTTCGGCCGCTCCAGCACATAGCGCTTGCCGTTCGCCTCCAGGCTGATGCGGCGTTGCTTTCCGAACAGGTCCGGCACCAGGCTGGCCGGCAGCTTGGGCTGCACGCTGCCATCGTCCTGCAGGCCGAACACGCCTTCGCTGACCATGGCCAGGTAACCGGCCACCGACCACAGCTGGCGCTCGGAGTTGACCACCGGGCCACTGAGCGCGCCTTCGTCCACGTGCAAGGCCTGGGTGACCAGCTCGTAGTTCTCCATGTTGGAACCGGCCAGTGCCGCGCCCTGCATCAGCGAACGGATTTCGGCGGCGATGCGCGGGGCATCATCGAGCTTGCGCGCGGCACGCAGCGAGTAGGCGCTGACGAACGGCCAGATGGCGCGGTTGTGGTAGATCGGCTGCTGCGCTTCCTGCGGCCACACCACCGGGCTGCCGGCCGGCCCCATCGGGTAGGCGGCCAGCGCACGCTGCGCGCGCCCGGCGGGCAGCACGTCGGCGAGGATGCCCAGCGACAGGCCCAGCAGATCGACCTTGGCGTACGGCACCGGGTGCGCGGCTTCGCCGATGTAGCTCATGTACTGGCCCATGTCCTCGCGCCAGAAGCGTGCATCGATCTGCAGCGCCAGCGCGTCGGCCCAGGCCTTGTACTGATCGCTGCGCTCGTCGCCCAGCTGCGCGGCCATCTGCTGGCCCAGGCGCAGCGCCTGGTAGTGCAGCACGTTGGTGGACAGCGCGTAGGAATCACCGATGAAGCGCACGTTCTCGCGCGTCCAGTCCGGGTAGGTCTGCTCGCGCCAGTCCAGGAAAGACGTCTCGCCGCGGTACAGGCCCATCTGCGCGTCGAACACCATCGCCCGGTCCTGCGCCAGCGTGCCCTGCAGCGCCTGCCACACCTGGTCGGCGAACGCCGGATCATCCAGCAGGTGGCGCGCGGCGAGGAACCACACCACGCGGTCGCTGCTGATCGGCCAGCTGCCACCGGAACCGGTGTCCTGGGCGACGAACAGGCCGGGGGTGTGGCCATCGCGCGCGGCCGACAGCTTGAACTGCAGCGACTGCCGGGTGCGCTGCGGGTCCAGTTTGGCCAGTGCCAGATCGGCGGCGAAGCTGAGATCGCGGGTCCACACATAAGGCCAGCGCGCACCGGTCTGGAAGCAGTCGCACGGCACCGGTCGTCCTTCGTCGAAGGACGGATCGCGGATCGCGTCCACGCGGTCCTGGTCCATTTCCTGCTGCGCCAGCGCGAACAGCGCGTCGAACATCACGCTGCCGGTCTGGCTGCGCATGCGCCCAAGGGCGATCTGCACCTCGCCCTTGGGCGCATGCAGGACAAAGCTGCCCTTGGCAGCGGCTTCGGCACGCGCATGGCGGCCGTTGAATTCCAGGTCGGCCGTGTGCGCGGTCGTTCCCAGCGCTGCCCCAAGGGCAGCCGTCAGGCAAATGATCTTCAGCATCGAAGCGGCAGACCGGCTTGCGCCCGTCGACCTCCCTCCCTCTCTGCACCGTTGTGGGTCCGCGCCACCTTGGACGGTGCGCGGGCGCGGCGCCTCCCTCAAGGTGCCTTGGCCCCATGGTAGACGCGGCGCCGCAGCCTGCGGCCAGTTGCATACGTATTCATCGCAGTTGCGTGAAGAGCGGCGCCCACGCTGGCTTATGGTCCGGGTCTGCCAACGGCGCCTTGGGAGGGGAAATGCCGGCTTCATCTGCTGCAATCCGCGCGATGTTCGCGCACGTGTTCGGCCTGGCCCTGCTGGGCCTGGCTGCCCTGGCCCAGGCCGCGCCACAGGTGGCCAGCGTGGAATCGCCGGGCAAGGTGCTCAAGGTCAGCCTGGTGCTGGACGGTGGCACCGCGCGCTACCGCGTCGAGCGCTTCGGCGAGCCCGTGGTGGCCGATTCGAAGCTGGGCTTTGAACTGCGCGATGGCCGCCTGGACCGCGATTTCGCCCTGCTCGGCCAGCAGCAGCGCAGCGTCGATGACACCTGGGAACAGCCCTGGGGCGAGCGCCGGGTCACCCGCAACCACTTCAACGAACTGACCGTGCAGCTGGCCGAAACCACCGGCAGCAAGCGCCGCCTGGACGTGGTGTTCCGCGTGTACGACGACGGCCTTGGCTTCCGTTATGTGTTCCCCGAGCAGCCCAACCTGCGCGAGGCGATCATCGATGACGAGCTGACCGAGTTCGCCATCGCCCCCGATTCAACCGCCTGGTGGATTCCGGCCGGCGAGCCGATCCACTACGAGTACCTGTACCAGCGCACGCCGCTGCGCGAAGTGCCGCTGGTGCACACGCCGATGACCCTGCGCAGCCACGATGGCCTGCACGTGGCCATCCACGAGGCCGCGCTGGTGGACTACGCCGGCATGTGGCTGCGCCGCACCGAGGGCCAGCGCCTGCGCGCGCAGCTTTCGCCCTCGGCCGAAGGCTGGAAGGTGCGCCGTGCCCTGCCGTTCGCCACGCCGTGGCGCACGCTGCAGATCGCTGACCGCGCCGGAGGCCTGGTGGAGTCGGACCTGATCCTCAACCTCAACGACCCCAATGCACTGGGCGATGTGAGCTGGGTGAAGCCGGCCAAGTACCTGGGCGTCTGGTGGTCGATGCACCTGGACAACGAGAGCTGGGCGACTGGCCCAAAGCACGCCGCCACCACCGCGAAGACGAAGAAGGTGATCGACTTCGCCGCCGCGCATGGCTTCCGCGGCGTGCTGGTGGAAGGCTGGAACCCCGGCTGGGACGGCATGTGGGTCGGCAACGGTTACGACTTCGATTTCACCCGCGCCACGCCGGACTTCGACATCGAGGCGCTGTCCGCGTACGGCCTGAAGAAGGGCGTGCACCTGATCGGCCACCACGAAACTGGCTGCGCCATCGAGCACTACGAAGACCAGCTGGGCGCCGCGCTGGACCTGTATGCGCGGCTGGGCGTGGACCAGTTCAAGACCGGCTACGTCTGCGATGACGGCCAGGTCGACCGCCGCAATCCGGCCGGCGGCCCGCTCTGGCGCGAGTGGCATGACGGCCAGTTCATGGCCCGCCACCACCTGAAGGTGGTGCAGGAAGCCGCGCGCCGGCACCTGTCGGTGAATCCGCACGAGCCGATCAAGGACACCGGCCTGCGCCGCACCTACCCCAACTGGATCTCGCGCGAAGGCGCGCGCGGCATGGAGTACAACG
>Ga0308172_1002024_pt1 | contig 11595 bp, 7 predicted proteins | sample PhyGR2_FD_202134 | JGI IMG/M metagenome (GOLD analysis project Ga0308172, IMG submission 202134) | Phyllosphere microbial communities from UC Gill Tract Community Farm, Albany, California, United States - DLSLSG.R2 | ecosystem: Host-associated > Plants > Phyllosphere > Unclassified | place: USA...
GACTCCCTCGATGGGGAGAAAAGCAAATCCCAGGTCAAACGTGAGCTGCATGCTCTGGTTGACCTCGGCGAGCGCCTTACAACGCTCAAAAAAGACTTGATTGCCAAATTGCCACTGACCGACGAAATGCGCCGGGCGCTTGCGGATGCGCCCAAGCACACCTCGAATATCGCGCGCAAACGGCATATCTCGTTTATCGGCAAGCTGATGCGCGATCAGGACATTGACGCCATTCTCACCTTGCTCGATCAAACCGATGCCTCCACTCGCCAGTACAACGAACGCTTCCATAACCTGGAGCGTTGGCGTGACCGCCTGATCACGGGCGATGACGCGGTGCTGGAGAAGTTCGTGCTGGACTACCCGGACGCGGACCGCCAACAACTGCGCTCCCTGATCCGTCAGGCCCAGCACGAGCTGGCGCATAACAAGGCGCCGGCCACCAGCCGTAAAATCTTCAAGTACATCCGTGAGCTGGACGAGACTCAACGCGGCCTGCGCTGATCCTCTTCCCCGGGTGGCGGCCTTCGCCACCCGAAGCTCCCGTGCTTACGAACCCGTGCCCCCCACGGTGATCGCATCAATCTTCAGCGTTGGCTGGCCGACACCCACCGGCACCGACTGCCCATCTTTACCGCACGTACCCACGCCGCTGTCCAGGGACAGATCGTTACCCACCATGGACACCTTGCTCATGGCTTCCGGCCCGTTGCCGATCAACGTGGCGCCTTTGACCGGTGCGGTGATTTTGCCGTCCTCGATCAAATACGCCTCGCTGGTGGAAAACACGAACTTACCGCTGGTGATATCCACCTGGCCGCCGCCAAGGTTGGCGCAGTAGATGCCGCGTTTGACCGAGGCGATGATCTCCGCCGGGTCGCTTTCTCCTGCGAGCATGTAGGTGTTGGTCATGCGCGGCATCGGCAGGTGCGCATAGGATTCGCGCCGACCGTTACCGGTGCGCGCCACACCCATCAGACGCGCGTTGAGCTTGTCCTGCATATAGCCCTTGAGCACGCCGTTTTCGATCAGGGTGGTGCACTCCGTGGGGGTGCCTTCGTCGTCCACGCTCAGCGAACCACGGCGACCGGCGAGGGTACCGTCGTCGACGATGGTGCACAGTGTGGACGCCACGCGCTCGCCCATGCGCCCGCTGTAGGCCGAGCTGCCCTTGCGGTTGAAGTCGCCTTCCAGGCCGTGGCCCACCGCTTCGTGAAGCAACACCCCGGACCAACCCGACCCCAGCACCACGGGCAACGTGCCCGCTGGCGCCGGAATGGCTTCCAGATTCACCAATGCTTGACGCAGTGCTTCACGGGCATAGCCCATGGCACGATCCTCACTGAGGAAATAACGGTAATCGGTTCGCCCGCCACCGCCATGGCCGCCGCGCTCGCGACGGCCGTTCTGCTCGACGATCACGCTGACGTTGAAGCGCACCAGCGGCCGCACATCCGCCGCCAGGCTGCCATCGGTGGACGCCACCAAGATGCGCTCCCACACACCGGCCATGCTGACGCTGACCTGCTGGATACGCGGGTCGAGGGCGCGAGTGGCGGCGTCGACACGCTTGAGCAGCTCGACCTTCTCGGCACGGCTGATCACTTCCAAAGGGTTATCCGGTGCGTATAGCTGGGCTACGTCCTGAGTGCTGAACGCCTGCACCGTGCCATGCTGGCCGGCGCGGGAAATCGAGCGCGCCGCGCGAGCCGCCAGCCCCAGGGCTTCCAGAGTAATGGCGTTGCTGTAGGCAAAGCCGGTTTTTTCACCGGACTGCGCACGCACGCCCACGCCTTGGTCAAGGTTGAAACTGCCTTCCTTGACGATGCCGTCTTCCAGGGACCAGGACTCGGAAATCTGCCCCTGGAAATACAGGTCGGCCGCGTCGATGCCCGGCCCGGCCAGATCACCCAGCACCGTTTGCAAGTTTTCGATGGTCACGCCACCGGGTGCCAGGAGGTGTTCACTGACTGAGGACAACAACTCGCTCATAGATTTGGCCTTAAATTCATCGTTCCGAAGCAGGCCGCTGTGCGCCCTGCGAGAAAAAGCGCCGGTGGTTGACCACCGGCATGCGCGCCCGAATCGACGCTTGTTCACTGCTGTCGCGAGCGGCTAACAGCACCGCTTCGCCTTGATCCTGTTGTGCCAGCACCCGTCCCCACGGGTCGACAATCGCCGCGTGGCCGTAGGTTTCCCGTGGCCCCGGATGCACACCGCCCTGAGCCGCCGCGAGCAGGTAGCATTGGGTCTCGATGGCCCGTGCCCTAATCAGCACATCCCAATGCGCAGCGCCGGTCACTGCGGTAAACGCCGACGGCGCGGTAATCAGTTCGGCCCCCGCTGCACGCAATTCGCTGTACAGCTCCGGGAAGCGCAGGTCATAACACACCGACAAGCCCAAGCGCCCCACCGGCGTGTCCGCCACCACCACGTTGCTCCCAAAAGCATAGTCGTCGGACTCGCGATAGCGACCTCGCGCATCGGCAACGTCCACATCGAACAGATGCAGCTTGTCGTAACGGGCAACGATTTCGCCATGGTCATCGATCAACAGCGAGCAGGCGTTGGATTTGGCCTGCGGTTGGCCCTCCGGCGGCAACGGCAACGTACCGGCCACTATCCATAAGGTGAGGTCGCGGGCGGCTTGTTTCAACCATGGCAGGATCGGGCCCTCGCCCAGTGCCTCGGCGCGACCGATGTCCGCCACATCGCGACGGCCCATGGCAGCGAAGTTTTCCGGCAACACCGCCAGTTTCGCCCCACCCGCCGCCGCTTGCTCAAGCAGGCGCCGAGCCTGCGCCAGGTTGGCCAGCACGTCGCTCTGGCTGACCATTTGAATTACCGCAAAGGACATGGGGCCTACTCCGCAATGGACATGCACCAGGAAGATAGAGCCCCATGCTACCGCGCAGGGACTCAGTTTGGTTTTTCGAATGGCTTGTCAAAGGTGATTTTGGGGTCCTTCCAGGGCCCTTCCACCTTGTATTGCACGCTGGCGAAACGTGACACGCGGTCGCCGATCAGCTTGTCGATCAGGAACAGGGCACCGCCCACCGCTGGCGCACCGACGATCAATGCGGCAATCGGAAGGTTATTGGTGACCGGCAACGTCACCAGCAGCTTCGCGTCGACGCGATCGGCCACCAGGTCCAGCGTGCCATTGAGTTCCAGGTTGCTCGACGGTCCAGTCAGGGTGATCGGCTCACGGGTGACGAATACCCCATTGCTGGCCGCCAGCAGGCCTTTGACGCGGTCATAGCTCAACCCCTTGCCGAGCAGGTCGGAGAAGTCCAGACGCAGTCGACGGCCGATGGAGTTGAAGTTGAGCAAGCCAAACACTCGCAGGGCCTGGGCTCCGCCCTCCACTTCGACAAACTGGCCTTTGCGGAAGGTCGCGTCCAGACTGCCGGAGAAGCGCTTCGGCCCCACCCAGGCCGGCGAGCCCGGCCAGCGACCGTCCACATCCAGATGGAAGTCCTCGCTGGTCACGGTTGGTGCAAAGCCCCAGCCCTTGAGCACGTCGGCAATGTTTTTGCCGTCCAGGCGACCTTTGTACCAACTGCTGCTATCGCCCGGCGCACCTTCCCAACCACCTGCCCCTTTGAGCTGCATGCCCTTGAGGCCCAGATCCAGATTGTTGAAGGCCAAGCCTTTGGCGGTAGGCCGGATCTTCAGCGACCAGGCCCCTATCAGGTCAGGCCCCTGGAACAACTGATCGATGCTGATATCCAGCGCCGGAATATCCTTGGGATCGATGCTCGCCAACGGGTCCGGCGCATTTTCATCCGCCTGGACGGTCGGATCCACGGCCGGCAGTTTTACGTACTGCAGGTCGACCACAATCGGCGCGCCCTTGGCGTCCGGCAGGCTCACGCGGCCCTTGGCCTGCTGGCTGTCGAGCTGCATGGCCCAGGCTGCGGGTTTGCGGTCCAATTGCAAACTGACCTGATCGAACTGGGTGCCCAGGCCGGTGAGCTTGCCGATTTTGAAATCGGCACTGCTCAGTAGTTGCTTGGCGCTGCCGCCTGGATCGTTGCCGGCGTACTGATTGACCAGTTTTTTCCAAGGGTCGATATCCAGCCCCGAGAGCACGCCACGAATTCGTAAACCCTTGCCACCCGGCAGCACCGCGTCACCATCACCAAGGAACAGCTCACCGCGGCCCTCATTGAATTTGTCCGGCGGCGCGGCGAAGGTGAAGTTCGCCAGCTCGCCGTAGTCGAACCAGTAACGCCGCTCGGCGCCCTGCAAGGTCATGCGGAATGTGCTGTCACGCCCCTGACTGGCCGGCATGCCGAACGGTGCCGGCAAGTCCACCGCCACACCTTTGAGGTTGGAGCTGACCATCAGTTGGCTGTCGGCTCCGTCCAGATTGAGTTGCAACTGGTAGGGGATATCGCCGGACACGGGCAACGGCTGAGTGATTTTCAACCAATCGGTCAGCCGCTTGACCGCGACCTGGCCCTTGGCAACCACGCGGGTGCTGATATTGCCCGGTTTGCCATCAGCGAAGATCTGCGCGGTGACCGGCCGCTCAAACGCCTGGGCGGAGATGTTCTGACCACTGAGCCCCTTGGCGCTGTCGAAACGGAAATCGCCCTTGAGCTGCGTCAGGTCCAGGGTTGGCTCGGCCAACTGCAGGCGTGCCTTGTCGGTCTGGAAATCCACCACGATCTTGGGCTCGGTGCCTTTGGCCAGGGGGATGTCCAGGTCGAGCTTACCTTGCAGATCGCCCTCGCCCTTCCAGCCGGCGAATGTCGACGCCGTGCCGATCGGGGCCTCTTGCAGTATTTTCAAACCGTCGCCCAGGCCGCCGGCGAAATTGCCGGTGAGCAGCAGATGGCTGTCTTTGCCCGCCGGAGCGTGGGGAATGTTGACGTAGATGTCCTTGACCTGAGTGTCGAGCAACTGGCCCTTGCTGGCCAGAATGCGCACGCCGCTCTCCTCGACGAACACCTCGCCATCGACCTTGCTCACATGAGGCCAGCCCGGCTGGAAGGCCAGCTCCGCATCATGCACTTTGAAAAACAGGCTGATATTGCGCGCCGCCCGCACCGCATCGTGGTTCAGCGAGCCCTGGTACTGGAAGAAACCTTCGTCCACCGCCCCCTTGAGAATCGCCGTGCGCAGCCATTCATCCAGGGCCGGGCTCAACACCGCCGGCAGGTATTTGGGGGTAAAGCGTCCATCACCGTCCACCAGACCGACGCGCAGGTCCATGTAGTCTTCCTGGCTGTGGTCGAAATGCAGGCGGATCAGGAAGTCGGCGGCAATCTTGCCTTCCTCCCCCAGCACCTTGATGTAAGGCGCAATCAGGGTGAAACCTTGCTTGTCCAGGGTCCACGTGAGGCGCGCATTGGCCTGAATGTACTGCCAGGGCTTGGCGAAGATCGGGTCCAGGTGCAGGGAAAAATCCTTGCTGTCCATGCGTAGCTCGCCATGGCCCAGGTTACCGCTGATGCTGCCGGATACATTGCGCGCGGCCGGCGCGCCGAAATAGGCATCGAAACCCACGCGTTCGAGGTTGGCGGCGAAACTGACTTTTTCATCGGTGCTGTCCTGGGGGCGGAAGTCCACCAGCACATTACGCAGCAAGCCAGTCGCCTTGAGATGCTCGACGGTTTTGGCGAAACCCTCCGGCAGCGGCGCCAGCGCGTTGAGCAACGGGGTAATGGGAGTCAGGTCCAGCCGATCGGCCTGTAGTTTCCAGACTTCCTGGTCCTTATCGGTGGCCAAGGTCTGCTGCAATTGCAGGCGCGATTCCCAGCGGGTTTCCCCCAGGCTCATCGCCAGCGAATCGAACAGTACTTTGAGGCCTGTCTCGCTGCGTTGCAGATACGCGGTAAGGGCAAGGTTTTCGATATGTACCGGCTTGCGCTCGGCGTAGCTGCCTTTGACCTGAGGCGAATTGAGGCGCGCGACGGCGCTTTGCACGGTGCCGTTGCCCCAGTTCAGCCAGAACTCGCCACCGGCCTTCAATTGCGTGAGTTTCCACTGCTGCGTCAGTCGAGCCGGAATCCACTTGGCCCAGTCGCTCTGAGGCAGGCTCAAGTACGCCTGGATCTCGGCATCCCTCCATTGGCTGGCGCGGATGCGGCTGCGCAGGCTCATGGCCAGCGGTTGGCCGTCGGGCAGGGTCAGGCGCGCGTCGAGGCGCTGGCGGGTCATGCCGGTGTGTAGGCTCAAACCGACGTAAGTCAGGGTCAGCGGCGCCTGATCGAAGGGCTGCAAGGTTACCTGGCTGTCGAGCAGCGACACACGCTTGACCATCTGCATGCGGGTCAACAGTTGCTGCGGGTCGAGGGGCTGATCATCCTGTAGCGGCAAGCCCTGCAAGGCCCAGTGGCCGTCCTTGTCTTCCTTGGCACTCAGTTGCAGCCCGCTGAGCTGCAGGTGGGCGATTCGCACTTCACGGGCGGTCAGGCTGGCCCAGATATCCGGCACCATTTCAACCTGATCCAGGCGCAAGGCACTGCTGCCCTCGCCCACCATCACGTCATGGGCGAGCAGCACGGGCGCGAAGCCGCTCCAGCGGCCTTCAAGGCTGCCGATGTGCATGGGCATGCCCAGCGCGGCCTCGGCCTTGGCCTGGACCTCGGCGCGATATTCGGCCACCAGCGGGGTCAATTCACGTCCAAGGCTTACGTACACCGCCGCCAACACCAGCAGCAAGGCGCACAGGCCCAGGCCCCAACGGGTCAAGGCGGCAAAAAAGCGTGTCAGACGCTCCATGTCAGGCGACCCTCAAGGCAGTAGTCGGGCGGCAGGCCAGTGCCGCCGGTCTCATTAAAAAGAAGCGATTGCGGGATCAGAGCAGCACCACGTCGTATTGTTCCTGGGAATACATGGTTTCGACCTGAAAGCGAATCGTGCGACCGATAAACCCCTCAAGTTCGGCGACGTTACCGGACTCTTCATCCAGCAAACGGTCGACCACTTTTTGATTGGCAAGCACTCTATAACCTTCGGCCTGGTAAGCCCGCGCCTCTCGTAAGATTTCCCGGAAAATCTCATAGCAAACCGTTTCAGGGGTTTTCAGCTTTCCACGTCCCTGGCAACTGCTGCACGGTTCGCACAGCACTTGTTCCAGGCTCTCACGGGTGCGCTTGCGGGTCATCTGCACCAAGCCCAGCTCGGTGATGCCGATGATATTGGTCTTGGCGTGATCGCGTTCCAGCTGTTTTTCGAGGGTGCGCAACACTTGGCGCTGATGCTCTTCATCTTCCATGTCGATGAAGTCGATGATGATGATGCCGCCCAGGTTGCGCAGGCGCAGTTGCCGGGCGATAGCCGTGGCCGCTTCGAGGTTGGTCTTGAAAATGGTTTCTTCAAGGTTGCGATGGCCGACGAACGCACCGGTGTTGACGTCGATGGTAGTCATGGCCTCCGCCGGGTCCACCACCAGATAGCCACCGGACTTGAGAGGCACCTTGCGCTCCAAGGCTTTCTGGATTTCGTCCTCGACGCCATACAGGTCGAAAATCGGCCGTTCACCGGGGTAGTGCTCCAGGCGGTCAGCGATTTCCGGCATCAGCTCTGCAACGAATTGCGTGGTGCGCTGGAAGGTTTCCCGCGAGTCGATGCGAATTTTCTCAATTTTTGGGCTGACCAAATCGCGCAGGGTACGCAGGGCCAGGCCCAAGTCTTCATAGATCACGCTGGGCGCACCGATAGTCTTGATCTGTGCGCCGATCTGGTCCCACAACCGCCGCAGATAACGGATGTCCATAAGGATCTCGTCAGCGCCGGCCCCTTCGGCGGCGGTGCGCAGGATAAAACCACCTGCTTCCTTGATGCCCTCGGCGGCCACGCAGTCGCTGACCACTTTTTTCAGGCGCTCGCGCTCGGCTTCGTCTTCGATCTTCAGGGATATGCCGACATGCGCGGTACGCGGCATATACACCAGGTAGCGCGACGGAATCGACAGTTGTGTGGTCAGGCGTGCGCCTTTGGAGCCGATGGGGTCCTTGGTGACTTGCACCACCAGGCTCTGCCCTTCGTGCACCAGGGCACTGATGCTTTCGACCGCCGGGCCCTCGCGCAGCGAGATCTCCGAGGCATGGATGAACGCGGCACGGTCCAGGCCGATGTCGACGAATGCCGCCTGCATCCCCGGCAATACCCGCACGACTTTGCCTTTATAGATATTGCCTACGATCCCGCGTTTCTGAGTACGCTCGACGTGCACTTCTTGCAGAACACCGTTCTCTACCACCGCCACGCGCGATTCCATCGGCGTGATATTGATCAGAATCTCTTCACTCATGGCTGGGTCTCGTTCAGGCGTTTTCACAATAGTGACCGATCGCTTAAGGCTGGGCGCTGGAGTCAGGCGTTCAGCGCACAGTAAGGTTTTGCCAACAGGGTATGCCGAATTGGGCGAGCAGTTGTGCGGTTTCGCACACCGGCAGGCCAACCACAGCGGAATAGCTGCCGTTGAGCCCGGTGACGAAAATCGATCCAAGCCCTTGAATAGCATAGCCGCCCGCCTTGTCCTGGGGCTCGCCACTGCGCCAATAGGCGGTCGCCTCTTCCACGCTAATTGCGCGGAAACGTACTAGGCTGCTGACACATTGCGTTTCACAACGCTGGCCGTCAGTCAGGGCAATCGCGGTTAGAACTTCATGCTCACGCCCTGCCAAGGCCATCAACATGGCCAAAGCGTCGGCCTGATCCACCGGCTTGCCGAGGATCAGGCCGTCCACGATCACAGCGGTATCGGCGCCCAATACACAGGCCGCCGAGGCTTGCCCAAGCGCGGCGAAACCTGCCATGGCCTTGCCGCACGCGAGACGCTCGACGTAGGCAACAGCGGATTCATTGGCAAAGGGAGTTTCATCGATAGCGGCACTGACAACGGTGAAAGGCACACCGATCTGAGTCAGCAGTTCACGCCGCCGGGGAGAGCCGGAGGCCAGATAAAGGGTATTCATTGCAGACTCTCCCTGTAGGGTTCGATAACCAGGCAGAGCCTCGCAATCCGTTCAATTGATCTTGTAGCGACGACGTAACCCGCGCAGACCGAAACTGATCCACGGCCACAGCAAGGCACTGACCAGCGCGGGCAACACCAGCGCCAGGGTTGGTTGACGGTTGCCGGTCAGGGCACTGAGCCACAGCTGCACCAACTGCGCCAGGCCAAAAATCACCAGAATCACCAAGCATTGCTGCCACATCGGAAACATGCGCAGACGCTGCTGCAACGACAACACCAGGAACGTAATCAGGGTCAGGATCAACGCGTTCTGGCCCAGCAAGGTGCCATAGAGCACGTCTTCCGCCAAGCCCAGAAACATGGCGGTGACCATGCCCACTTTATGCGGCAGGTTCAGGGACCAGAACGCCAGCAACAGCGCCAGCCAGAGCGGGCGCAGGATCTCCATGAACTGAGGCAGCGGCGACACGCTGAGCAGCAAACCAATGGCAAAGGTCAACCACACTATCCACACATTTCGCGAATGATGACTGGCCATTATTCCTCCCTCTGCCGCGTGGTAGCTGGAGCCGCAGGGGGCTTGGCGGCCGGCGCGCTGGTTGCGGGCGGCTTAGTGGTTGCGGGCGGCTTAGTGGTTGCGGGCTTCACCGGATGCGTGCCATGGGCCGCAGGCTTGGCCGGCGTGGCCACGGGGGCAGTCGCTGCCGGAGCTGCTGCTGGAGCCGCGGGGGTTGCCGAAGCGGGCTTGGGCACCGTTGCGGGAACAATCGGCGTGGTGCCGTTCTTTTGGTCTTCCGCCTCCTGGGCCTGCGCGGCATCATTGGCGCGCTCTTCAGGGGTGCGGTTATCGCTGAATACCAGCAACAGGTAGCGGCTGCGGTTCAAGGCAGCGGTAGGCACGGCGCGCACAATGGCGAAGGGCTGGCCGGAATCGTGGATCACTTCCTTGACCGTCGCCACCGGGTAACCCGCCGGAAAGCGCTGACCCAGGCCGGAACTGACCAGCAGGTCGCCTTCCTTGATGTCGGCGGTATCGGCCACATGACGCAGCTCCAGGCGCTCGGGGTTGCCGGTGCCGCTGGCAATGGCGCGCAGCCCGTTGCGGTTGACCTGCACAGGAATGCTGTGGGTGGTGTCCGTCAGCAACAGTACCCGCGAGGTGTAGGGCATCAGCTCCACCACCTGGCCCATCAGGCCACGCGCATCCAGCACCGGCTGGCCCAGGACCACGCCGTCGCGCTCACCCTTGTTGATGATGATGCGATGGGTAAAGGGGTTGGGGTCCATGCCGATCAACTCGGCCACTTCGACCTTTTCGTTGACCAGCGCAGAAGAATTGAGCAACTCGCGCAGCCGAACGTTCTGCTCGGTCAGGGCCGCGAGCTTTTGCATGCGCCCCTGCAGCAGCAGGTTTTCAGTCTTGAGTTTTTCGTTCTCGGCGACCAGCTCGGTGCGGCTGCCGAATTGGCTGGCCACGCCTTGGTAGAGACGTTGCGGCAGGTCGGTGATCCAGTAAGTCTGCATCAACACCAGCGACATCTGACTGCGCACCGGCTTAAGCAGTGCGAAGCGCGCATCCACCACCATCAGCGCGACCGAAAGCACGACCAGCACCAATAAGCGCACGCCCAATGAGGGGCCTTTGGCGAAAAGCGGTTTAATAGGCCGCTCCTCCCAGGCAAATATTCTCTTTATTCATACGGCATCAAACCGGCCTGGATGCAGATTGAAGAAGATAAACGCCAACAGGCAGCACTGCAAAGTGCTGCCTGCGGGCGACGCATGGGCAAACCAGCAATGTCTTATTCGCTGGAGAGCAGGTCCATGGTGTGTTTATCCATCATTTCCAGTGCACGACCACCGCCCCGGGCAACGCAGGTCAGCGGGTCTTCGGCAACGATCACCGGCAGGCCGGTTTCCTGGGCCAGCAACTTGTCGAGGTCGCGCAGCAAAGCGCCACCACCCGTCAGGACCAGGCCGCGCTCGGCGATATCGGACGCCAATTCCGGCGGCGATTGCTCCAGGGCGCTTTTCACCGCCTGGACGATGGTAGCCAGGGACTCTTGCAGAGCTTCCAGCACTTCATTGGAGTTCAGGGTGAAGGCACGAGGAACACCTTCGGCCAGGTTGCGACCGCGAACGTCAACTTCACGCACTTCGCCGCCCGGGTAGGCCGTACCGATTTCCTGCTTGATGCGCTCGGCGGTGGATTCGCCGATCAGGCTGCCGTAGTTACGACGCACATAGGTGATGATCGCTTCGTCGAAACGGTCGCCGCCCACGCGGACGGATTCGGCGTACACCACACCGTTCAGGGAAATCAGGGCGATTTCGGTAGTACCACCACCGATATCCACCACCATCGAACCGCGCGCTTCCTCAACCGGCAGGCCGGCACCGATGGCGGCAGCCATAGGCTCTTCGATCAGGAACACTTCGCGGGCACCGGCGCCGAGGGCCGATTCACGGATGGCACGACGCTCCACCTGGGTGGACTTGCAAGGCACACAGATCAGCACACGAGGGCTGGGCTGCAAAAAACTGTTTTCGTGAACTTTGTTGATGAAGTACTGCAGCATCTTTTCGCAGACGCTGAAATCGGCGATCACGCCGTCCTTCATCGGACGAATGGCGGCAATATTGCCGGGTGTCCGGCC
>Ga0308172_1002025_pt1 | contig 11595 bp, 16 predicted proteins | sample PhyGR2_FD_202134 | JGI IMG/M metagenome (GOLD analysis project Ga0308172, IMG submission 202134) | Phyllosphere microbial communities from UC Gill Tract Community Farm, Albany, California, United States - DLSLSG.R2 | ecosystem: Host-associated > Plants > Phyllosphere > Unclassified | place: USA...
ATGCTGAACGGCATGAACGAAATCCATCTACAGCAAATTGTGTGCGAAACCCTTGGCGAGCTTCCCAATAGTTCGGAAGATGCGCTCGTAGAAGTGAGCCAAATGCTCGAATCCGCCGACTGGTTCGAGATCTACGACCTGATCGAGCGTATTGCATCCAAGCTTCCCGAGCGCTCCATTGCGCTCATGAAGCCAATCAAGCCACGCGACAATTTCTCTTCCTACATCAACAAGATCTTCCGGAAGAACGGGATCGGTTGGCAACTCTTGGGGAACCGTATTGAATTCCGCGGTTCAGAGGCATTTGAAGTCACCATCAGGGACGGAACCAGCGAGTTGCGCAGCGCTGGAAAGAACACGACGGCCAATGAACTCCACGAGGCATTGCGCGATCTGTCTCGTCGCCCCAACCCCGAGCTCACCGGCGCTATCCAACACGGAATGGCCGCCTTGGAATGCTTGTCGCGGGACATCACCGGTTCCAAAGACACCTTGGGAAAACTGCTAGGAAGAAACCCCAAGCTGCTTCCAGCACCACTCGGAGACGCCACGGAAATGATCTACGGCTTTGCCTCCAACAACGGCCGCCACCTAAGAGAAGGTGGCGATCCGACATTGGAAGAGGCGGAACTTATCGTTGGACTGTCAGGCGTTCTGTGTCGCTACCTGGGCCGCAAGCATTCTCAAAGCAAGTGATTGCACGCGCCATACACCATGGCCAGAGTGGCCGCCAAGCTCATGGCGGTCACCGAGCACTACTTACAGGCCAAACGAGGCCTCACCGACAGCGACTTGCATGCTGGACAGAAGAGCCCCAAGTTGATCTTCCGCTGAAAGTGATGATTGCACTTCTCGCAAACAAAAAGGTAAGGCGCCCCTGGAACGAAGCCGGGCATCACTTTCCTTCCTTGCGCTTGAAAATGACCTTCCCGCCTGCCTCGTATTCCACATCGTAACCTTTGTAGATTGCGAGGATCAAAGAAAGACCTAGGCTTGCGGCGGTGATGATGCCGATGATCTCGACTCCCGTGACTGCCGCGACCGCCCCCAGGCTGAGCGTGCTGAGCCCAGCCGTTACTGGAGCGAGTCCAACCGCAGTAACGATTGCTGCAACACCGACCGCACCAAGCTTGGCGAACTTGCGCGTCTTCTTCAGGTCGTCTGCCAACTTGCCCACAACCACAATCTGCTGCGCCTTTGCATTCTTGGCCGCTTCCAGCTCATCCCGCGTCCTTACTGTCACGCTTGCCATAACGCCCCCTGTTGTTAGCAATACCAGTGATGGATACCCTGGGCAGGATAGCCGAAGGGAACAACGTGTTCCTAGCAGCAATGATGGTGCCCAACTGTCTCTCCAGCTGAGACTCGAACTCAGCGCATCCGCTGCCACGGGGCGTCCTTGGGAGCCTCCACCGTAACCTCGGCAACGTCGTCTTCAGCGCGCCATGCCTTCCCTTCGAGCACCATGGCGAGGCCTCTAGAACGTGCGATGGCGGCCTCTTTGGCGGTCGGAGGGTTCCACGACCGATGCTCCTCCAGGTAGCGCTCCATGGACGGCCTCAACTGCAGGCCAGCGCTCGGCAAAGGCAACGCCCGATCATGGCGTTCGTCTTGTTGACGGGCATAGGCGACTTGCTCGGGCTCCCCAAACGCCTCCCGGTGGGCATCGAGCATGCGATCAATGGCGTCCACGTCCCCGCGGGCATGGAGCGATTCGGTGTAAAGCGCTTGAAGCAACGAATCACGCTCTTGATGAGCTTCCTCGCCCGTGCCTTCGCCCTGAAAAAGCCCATCGTGGCGAGGGCGGGCGTCGACGGCGTCTGGGCGGAACCGCCCGTGGCTGGTCCTCATGCTCGCCTCCGGGTCAGCCCGCTGCCCTGAAGCAACCCACACGTGATCGAACAGACGACAAGCGCCAGCGTGGATGACAGGTATAGGTTGGAAGGATCCAACCAGACGTGGCTCACCACATGCTGTAGCTAGTAAGCCAGCAGTGCCAGGCACGCGTAGAACACGGCCAAATGCCACACCAACGCAACCACGGATGGGACGTCTTCCCGGCCGGCTTGGAACGCCTCCCAACCCCTGCGTGCGCTGCGGGCTTTGGAGGCGCACAGCCACGCGATCCCGAAAGTGACCGCAGAGAGGACGAGCTCAGACAGCACGACCACCAGAAAAAGGGTCATGGCATCCTCCTCTGGTTTGGGAGCAGGCCATGGGCCTGCAGGTATGCATGGACCGCCTGCCGGGTCACGCCCAGGCGCTTGGCAATTGCGGGGCCGTTGTTCCCCTGCTCCAGGAGGCGCACCACCAGGGCGTGCTGGTCAGCCAGTGGGCGCCTGGGCTTTTGCCGCAACCCCAAGTGGGCCAGATCGGCACTCACTACGGGCGATGGAACGCCCAGGGCTTGGGCGATGGCGGCGCGGCCGTGCCCCTCTCGGAACATCCGGGCGACCTCGGAGCGGCGGTGGGTAAGATCTCGGCTCAACCCTGGCTTCTCAGTGCTGCCCGGCTCCACCCTTTTTGGAAGAGCAGAGCGTCCACGAGGACAACTGCGAGTAGAACAACCACTTTGGAAGCTGAGATTTCCGTTTGCGCCCCTGAGAACAAGACCAACCAGATTCCGAGCAGGAACAACACGCTGAGCAGCCCAGCCAAAGCATTGAGAACGACGACCGTGGAGATTCCCTTGTGTCGTCGGCGCAGTCCGTCCCACACCAGTCGGAAACGGTGCCCGGCCCAGATCGGCGCAAACGCGGTTACGTAGGCAAACGCGCCAAGGAACAGAACAGCAAGGATGGGGTTCGCGATGTCCATCAGCGCATGTCCCCTAAACTCACGCCACAGGCGCCCACCCCGCACGCACTTACGTTCTCACCACCTCCCCACGGCGAAACATCCATCCGCGCAATCGGCACAACCCGGGTCCTCTTACCCTTCCCCACCAGGAACACCTGATCACCTTCGCGGACGTCCACGTCGGCGTCTTGGACCACCGCGAGGACGCGCTGGCGGCGATCAGACAAGTCGCGAACGTAGATCTCCACCGCACGGTGGCCGCTGAGACCCTTTTGAACCGCGGTTCCGGCAACCCCACCGATGACGCCACCGGCCACGCGGGCAGCATTGCGGTAGTCCCGGTTCTTGACTTGGTTGGCAGCCCCATAACCAACGGCCGCCCCAATGGCAGAACCAGCGTTGAGCCGCTGGTCGGACTTCAGTTGAACCGTGCGAATCATCAGGACTTCGCCCAAACGGGCGTCTTGGACGGACAGGGCTTCGGACGAGCCGTAACGGCGGGCGGAGGTGGAATCGGCGGCAGAGGCGGCCGGAGCGACCAACGCCAATGCAAGCGCCAGAACGATGGGTTTCAAGGTGCACCTCCATTTCGTGAGTAGGTTCACCTATGCATAGATCGATTCTGGAAATGCGCAAGGGGGGCGGAAAAAGGAAAGGCGGTTTTAGCTGCCTTTCCATAGGTTCAGAGCCGGGCCCGCACGCGCGGTGCCTCTTGAACCTGAGTGTCCTGCCCATTTGCCCTCAAGGCGGCAGTCGCTTGCCGCTGAGCCTCGGCGGCAAAGCCTCCTGCAGGTGGCTTCCAGGAGTCGGCGGAGGGATAAATCTCCTCCAACCGCTTGGAAAGGTTATGAGCACGCAATTCATGCGCCGCATTTTCCAGGAAGGTGCGCGTTTCCTTGTTCCCCGCAAAGTCGACGGGCTTCAGGCCCTCGTCTCGAAAGCCGTTGACGTAGTCGTCGAAGCCCGATTCGCCTACCAAATAGCACTTCTTGTTCCAATCGGCCCCAGCGAAAACTAACTCGCGGCACAGCTGGGCATTCCCAACGCTCGCAGCCTCATGAAGGACGCTGTAGCCGGCATACTCGTTGTAGGCCCATCCTTCGTCACCATCGATGTTGTAAGAACGGCTCCTACTGACCAGCGCTGTGTCGGGGTCCTCCACCAGCTCAAGAAGCGCCTTCGAGTCGCCGGCCTCAATGAGAGCAACGACCTTAAATACGAAGGCTTGTTCACTCCGATCGCTCTCCGCTCGTTTCGCTGCCTCCTCTTCTTCCAACTGCTCGTAGTAGGCCTGCTCACGGCGACGCCCCTCAAAGTAGTCTCGGGTATCCCATGCGCACTCGCCACGGTTGTTTTTAACGCCTTCTTGGATGATGCTCCGACCCACACCCGCGATCAGCTCCTCCATCGCATCATCGTGCGCGGTGTGAGCAGGAATGTTCCCTTCCAGATCCCTTGCTTCAAGATCGGCCCCTGCCTCCACCAATGCCCGCACCACCTCCCCATTTCTAGCATGGTGAAGAGCAGTGCGGCCTTGCTCATCGGTGTCGCTTACACTCTCGCCTCGCGCCAGTGCTGCGGCAACCGCCTCGGACGTCGCGGCATGAAATAGCGTGACCGGCTCCGCTACGACCCGCTCATGCAGCGGAACAGCAGCTTGAAGGTCTACAGTGCTCTCGCGATTTGGGACCTGGTCTGGGTCCGCAATTCCCATTGCTTCTTGGTCCGAATCAACCGCGCCGGCATGAAGTAGCGCGGCAGGCGCCGCTTCCATCCGCTCACGCGGCGGAACAGCACCTTGAAGGTCACGAGTGCTCTCACGGTTTGGCGCCGGGTCCGGGTCTGCAATGCCCATCGCGTCCTGGCCCGAATTGAACGTATCGGCATGAAGTCGCACGACAGGCACCGCTTCGACCTGATCATGCAGCGGAACGCCATGTTGGAGATCACGTGTGCCCTCACGATTTGGCACCGGGCCAAGGTCCGCAATGCCCATCGCTTCCTGGTCCGAATTGGCCGTATCGGCTGACTTCCCTATGAGCTGCGCGAGGCCTGAGAGGATTGGCCCCTCTTGGGTCAGTCGCACGAATTCTTTCAATCTTTGCGCAATGTTCATGTCACCTCCAGTACGAGTTGTTCTATCCACTCATAGCGCAGATTCGCAAACGCGCAATGGGTATCAGGCCACCATCACGTGGCTCCTCTGCCTGGCCTTCTCACGCGCTTTCGTGCGGGCCTTCGTGCCCTTAGGTTTTTCAAGCTCCTGCTGGTTGGCTGCCACAAGCTGCCGCTCCTGCTCAACCTTCGGGAGCGGCTCGCGAACCAACTCGGGCACCTTCAGGAACTCCACCACCCGCTCGGCCGCCCCCGCGGCTCGGAAGAGCTCCCGGGGATCGTCCCGGAGGATTTGGATCCACGACTTCACGTAAGCCGCGTGTTGGGTGGGATCGTGGCCAATGCCCAGGCGTTCGCCCATCAGCATGGATGACACCTCCGCGACCAGTTCTTCCTTGGCGTAGTCGATGCTCCCAAAAGCCCCCTTCTGATCGCGGTTGAGGCGGGTGGGAAAGCCGGTCCAGTGGCCCAGTTCGTGCAACGCGGTGGCGTAGTAGCCGCTGGCCGAGTGGAAGGTGTTGCGCTGGGGCAAATGGATGCTGTCGGTCATCGGTCGGTAGAACGCCTGGTTGCCCCCGTCGTGGTGGATCTCGGCTCCGCTGTCCTTGAGCACCGCTTCGCAGGCCTGATGGACGTCGGGCTCTGGGCGCGGGGCTGGCAGCACCAGTGCCGGCAAGCCATCGATCTGCATCGCGTTGAACACGCGTGGGAAGAAGACCTTGGGATGGGCCTTGGCGATGAGATCGGGGTCCCCGCTCTTCTTGGCCTCTTCCACCGGCGACCAATCCCAATACTCAATCACGCTGGCCTTCTCGCCTTTGCGCACCTGAGCGCCCACAGACGCGGCTTGCTTGTAAGTCATCCACCGGTTGTCCTGGCTTTCCCAGGTGCTTTGCAAGGCCCACAAATGGAGCAAGTTACCGCTCCGGTAGTTCTTGCCGGTGGTCGGGTTCATCGGCAACCCGAGGTCCACGCGGGCGTCCCAGGGTTTGAGGAAGGGACCGGTGCCCTCCTCCATTTGGCGGATCAAACGTTCGACGACGTCGCGGGAGTGGCGCTGAAGGAAGCTTTCGTTGGGGGTGGCATCGGACACGGACAGGCTCTCCTGAAAGGCAAGGAAAGGCGCCTGTCGGCAACGCCAAGGGGGTTAGGCTGGAAACTTCAATCGCGAATGGTGACGGCGCGTCCTTGCTCCAGCAGGCTCTCCAGCAACGCCAAGACCCGGTCGATTGTCAAACCGGTGCCGGGGTCTCCATCGCCCTCTTGGAGCTGCACACGGACGCCATCCGGGGTTCGTTGCACGGTGAAACGGGGGGAGGCCGCCAAAGCGTCTTGGCGGCCCATGCTGTCGTCTCCGAAGGCGTCGGAAGGAGTCATGGCTTCAGCATGCGACGGGATAAGGATTTGGCAAGCCCGGGCTGGACCGTTAGCGTCACCGACCAATCCATTGGCTCGAGCTGATACGGATGATGGGAACGCGGATTTGGCCCCGCCTTTACGACCGCCGTTGGCGCGCATCCCCATCTCCCACCTTTCCGCCACCTTGGGTTTCGCTGCTTTCTCGGCCCGCCAACGGCTCACCGAACAGCGCACGAATCTCCAGTTCATTGATACGTTCCTGCAGCTGGAGTTGGATTGCCTGGGCTCTGGCGCGCCCTGCCTCCTCCCTCAACGCATCGGCATGGAGAGCTCCCATCTCAGCCGCCTGCTGCTGAGCGTTCAAGCGGTCGAATCGACGCTCCATCTCTTCCTGCCGAGCCCCTTGCTGTTCGAGGGAGGGCGTTACATCGGTTTCCCAAGGCTCCAAAGACTGAGAGCGCTCATGCGCCACGGGCAGTGCTGTCACGGTCGCCGATGACCTCAACGGCACATCGCTACAGGCCTCGCCTACGGTGGCTGCTCCATTGATTCGCAGGCGCACGCATTCTTCCTGTTTGCCGTTGATGCGGCGGTTCGAGCGAGCGCCGTCGTCCAGGCCCATCTCTTTCAAGCCTCGCCAGAACTGGCGACCGGTGAGGAGATCGATGTCCGCCAGCCCTTGTCGGTAGCCCCAGTTTTTGTAGTTCTCGTAGACCTGCCGCATGGAAAGCGTGCACTCATCCGTCTCAATGCGCACCACGCGCTCGGCCTGAGCCCAAGCCATGACCTGGTCGCTGCCATGGCGGGCGGCCAGCTTCGCCGCGCGCACGGCTTCGGGCATGTCGGCGTCTGTGTCGGACAACGCCCTACCACGGGCCACGATGCGTCGGGCGCCTTCGAGCATCCAGTCCAGCACAAGCTGGCCTTCCTCTGCCAGGATGTTCTTGACCAGATCAGGGTCGTGCTGGTTCACCGGCACTGCTTTCTTCCAATGCACGACGGTGAGGCGGCGCCACACCCCGTTGCTCTTGTCGCGGATGAAGGGTGCCGAGTTGGACGTGATGATCCACTTGGCCGTGGAATGGTAGCTCGCCAGCTGCTTCTGGTTCTTGCGGTCGATGCCAATGCCATTGCCGGAGACCATCGTCTTGAACCGACCTTCGGCCCACTTCTCGCACTCCACTTCGTCCACCAGGATCAGGCTGGCGCCGATCATGGGTTCCAGGCTGAAGCGGTCGCCCAAGGTTTCAAGGTTGCAGCGGGCCACTTGGCGGTGCATGGCTTCCACGATTTCCGCCAAGGTGGATTTGCCGGAGCCTGCGACGCCGTGCCACCAGGCGGCCTGGCTGTAAACGCCCGGCAACAGGGTCATGCCGCACTGCTCCTGGAGCAGGTCGATGACGCGCGGGTCGTCGTGGGCTTGGCGGAGGAACTTGGCGAAGCGCGAGTCAGCCGGCAAAGGCTGGGGCTTGTATGCGTGGCCCTGCCTGCCACCACACGCCACCCTTACCGCGTGGGTCATGCCCAAGGCAGGATCAGGGGCGAGCACATGGAAACCGTCGGGAAGGATTTCCACGTAGCCGTCTGCCACCGGCACGATGGCCCGCTTGGCTTGGGTCGGCATGGGGTTTTTCTGGCGCAGCCGAAGGGAAGCCATGTCCCAGCAGTCCTTCGCGAGTTTGGGGCTGCCCGCGAAATCGGCGTTGCGGTCGATCCAATCGGATGCTACACCCACACCTTCCGCGTCGCTGATCGCTTGCCAGTAGGTGCCGTTCCAATGGTGGACGATCTCGCCTGTGCCGCTGGTGGCTTGGCACGCCCACAAGCGATCGACGCATCCGGTGGTGCGGCGGGCAAACAGGATGGGGAGCGAGGGCGGCTTGCGCTGGCCCTCTCGATCGACCGAGTGGCGGTAGATTTGCTTGTGTTCCTCTGCCTCCAGGTTGATCTTGCGGGCGGAGGCTTCCGCACCCAGGAAACGCGACGCTTCGAATGGCACGATGTTGCTCGGCTCTTCCGTCGTCGGGTTGACAGCCTTCCCTTTTGGGGACACATTGGTTGTAGACATTGTTGTTGGTTCCTCTCAAACCCTCGCCCTGGCCGGTGGGGGTTTGTCGTTGTGGGGGGACAGGCTTGCTCAGGCAGCGCGTGGGAGAGCGGTTTCCAAGGCGCGGCGAATGAACTCGCTCTCTGTCATCTCGTTTTCGGCCGCGGCGAGACGAAGGCGTTCCGCCAAGGGGCGTTTGATCCGAACGTGCTTTTTCACGCTGGCGCGGATGCTGTAAGTCGGCGGCGATGAGGCATGGGTGGCGGCGTTCACGGTGGCAACTCCGAAGGTGAAAGGTTTGGTGTGTCCCACATGGGGGACACTTCCACTCAACCACTCCAGGCGCTTTCCGCAACCCACGGTTTTTGACTAAACACGAAAACTGCGGAATCTCTCGCACTTTTTCCGGAAGCCCTATGCTGCTGGCTTCCCCTTCCCTGCTGGTCTTCCATTAGCCAGCAGAAAGAGAAGACCAGCAGGAAGACCAGCAGCTACAAACCATTGATTCCAAAAGCTTTGCATTCATAGAAAACCGTTCTGCTGGTCTGCTGGGTCAAAAACGAATCGGTTTTGAAGTTTGAGATACCAACGCTTTCCATGCTCTTTGGACGCATTTGCACAGGGGAGTTGAATCGAAAGCCAGCAAGCCAGCAGTGCGCTTTTTGGTCGCAGAAATTCCATGGGATTCAATGACCTTGCACTGCTGGCCTTCCTGCTGGCCTTCGATCGCTGCTGGCTAATGGAAGACCAGCAGCCTGAAGTCCCTACTCATCTTCGGCCAAGCACTCCAGTTGCTCGCGCTTGCAATCGGTCAAGAACGGATGCTGAAACTCCCTCCCGGTTTCCACCTCCGTCACCACCACCTCTTCTTCAATCGTAAGGGCGCCATGGTGCCAATCGATGGCATCCAACTCCGCCAAGGACAGCCGCGCGAATGCCTCCATTGCCTCGGACTGGGTCTGGGCGGAGACCTCAATCACCTTGCTCACCAAGTAGTCACCCCGGACGACGAATTCGTAAGTTCCCATCGGCTTCTCCTAATAGTTGAGGTGGTGGCGCATGGTTGGACACGGCCAGTTGAGATCTTCTCGATCGGAGCCATCGGGGCTGATGACCTCCACGAAGCGGTAGACTTCCTCCAACTCGGTACGCCATCCACCGGCTTGAATCTCGGCCACTCCCATCGAGTTCAGAATCTCCAAGGCTGCCGCTTCTGAGTCCGCGTCGATTCGAATTTCCAGTTCGGCCGTCGCACGGCCCAAGACAACAACGTTCCATTGATCAGCCATTGGAGCTCTCCTGGTTCGCAGTGGCTACCTGCGCCACGCGCTGGATGGCAAAGAACTTCCCGCGCAACACACCGCTTGACTGCGCTTGCTGAAGGTGAGCGGCGGCTCGCTTGCCGTAAGCCACCACCAACGATCCCGAAGGCGCTGCCGTGCCGGTGGTTCCGTCGGGACGCACAAACTTCAACCTCCCACAAGTGAACAGGATCGCCGTCGCGTTGGGGTGGGAAAGCACGCAGTCGTGCATCCATCCCGTCTCCATGTTGACCGGCACCAGGGCGATACCGCCGCCGGGGTGGTTTGCCAGCTTGCTCAGCCACTTCTCCATCCCCTTGCCGTAGGGCGGGTTCATCCACACGAACGCTTGCGGGGGCCAAGGCGTGAGCAGGCCGTCCTGGCTCGGCGGGATCATTCGGCGGGCCGTGGGTGTCGGCAGCCGCGAAGGGTCTTCGGGCGTGCAAGGATCGAGGTCAAAGCCGCGCTTTCCTCCCAGCGCCTTGACGATGGCAGGCGGGGTATACCAATCCACGCTCGTGTGGGCCTTGTCGCTGGCCTTGTAGCAAACGGAGGTGAGCCGGGTGGGTTTAGCCGCTGCGAGGCGGTTGGCAGTCTTGAACGGCACAACATTGGTTTTGGGTTGCATGAGAGATCTCCAGGCAAAGCTCCGCCAACACGGCTGCTTTGCCGCGTTGAAGGAATGGGTTTCGGGAGTTGGGCTTGAACCAGCCCGAGAGGCGCTGCTGGCGGCGGGTTACCACCAAGAGTTGTAGAACACGTCCCAACCGTCGTTGATCAATGCGCGGGCCTGCGCAATGAAGTCCAGATCTTCTTCAGCTCGATCGGGATCCGATTCACCGAAGAAGAAGCCCACCGTGTGGGGCAGCCGCTCATCGAGGACAGCCTGCTCCAATGCGTCAAGGTCTGCCGCTCCGAGAAACACGCGAACCATGTTGAACTCAAACGGGTCAGAGCACCCCGTCCGGGCACTGTGCAGCCCGAACATCCAGCCGTGGAGGTTGGGATGGCATCGCCACTGAAAGAACACCTGTCCCTCGCACGACGTCTCCTCCTTGCGGATCTTCCCCCCATACATATCAAGGCCCATCTTGTTGCTCCATCGCTCCGACCACCGGGGCGTTGGAGTAATCATCCAAATTCAGCGCAACCCAAAATACGGATATTGGAGGCTTCCAATCCGATTCAGGCACTGCTTAGACGCGCTTTCTCTTGAGTGCCAGCGTGTGTTGGGCGGTTTGGTTCAAACGCTCGTCGAGCGCTTGTTCGATCACCCCAGCTCGCGAGGCATCGAGCTGCTGAGCAAGGTCCCGCAGACGGCTGGCCTGGGCTTGGGCTGCGTTGTTGAATGCGTCTACCCACTGGCGCTTGACGTCAGGGTTCTGCCACGGCTGGGCGAATGCCTCGGTCAGCGTGCAGACCCGAATCCCAAGCCCAATCTGCGCACCCAATGCTTGGAGCTGGCGGATTAACGCCTCGGTGATCGGTTGGTCAGTCAGCGGCTCCAGGAAGAACTGCTTAGCGCCAGGCTTTTTGACCACCAGAAACGGTAGTTCGGCAGTAAGGAGGGTATCGATCGCAACGCCCCGTTCGCTCAGCGGGTTCCAGAGGCCCTTAGCCTTGAGCTCGGCCGCCCAGGCCATCAACAGGCTGAGGGTGGTCGAACGCTTGCGCGCCCCCTTCACCTTGAACAACGTCCCCGTTGGGGAGTGTTCCTTCAAGAGGTGTTGCAACTGGGCCGTGCTGATCGCCAACACCCCAGCTGCCTCATTGAAGCTCAGCTCCACGTCCACCGTGGGGCGCAACTTCGCTAGGCGCAGATGGTCTGCAACCTTCTTCTCCATCTGGCCCACGGTTTCGGAGCCAGAGAGCTTGCCGAGGAAGCGGTCGATGGCGCGGCGGTAAGCATCAGCGGCAGTAAGGGCCATTAGTTCGGCTCACTCCCCTTGCGGCCGACCTTTGAAGAGCGCGCGG
>Ga0308172_1002029_pt1 | contig 11578 bp, 9 predicted proteins | sample PhyGR2_FD_202134 | JGI IMG/M metagenome (GOLD analysis project Ga0308172, IMG submission 202134) | Phyllosphere microbial communities from UC Gill Tract Community Farm, Albany, California, United States - DLSLSG.R2 | ecosystem: Host-associated > Plants > Phyllosphere > Unclassified | place: USA...
CATGGGACCGGCGGCGCTGTTTTTTGGCGCGGCCGTCATCCTGACCATTATGTCTGTTGAGTGGCTGGACAGCCGCCTGCTCTGGGATGCACATGCAACAGGAAACGCCGACTACACCGACTAACGCAACGCTGCGCAATAAGCGTAAAATTTCGCCCTTCTGGCTACTGCCGATCATTGCAATGCTGATCGCGTGCTGGCTGCTCTGGACCAACTATCAGGAGCGCGGCACCACCATCACCATCAATTTCCAGACGGCGGATGGTATCGTGCCGGGTCGCACCCCGATCCGTTATCAGGGCGTGGAAGTGGGCACCGTGCAGGGCATTAATCTCAGCGACGATTATCGCAGCATCCAGATTAAAGCCAGCATCAAGAGCGACATGCGCGACGCGCTGCGTGAGGATACGCAGTTCTGGCTGGTGACGCCTAAAGCCTCACTGGCGGGTGTCTCCGGTCTGGATGCGCTGGTCGGCGGTAACTATATCGGGATGATGCCAGGTAAAGGTAAACCCAGCGAGGCGTTTACTGCGCTGGATACCCAGCCTAAATATCGCGTGAATACCGGCGAATTGATGATCCATCTGCATGCGCCGGACCTGGGCTCACTCAATACCGGCTCGCTGGTCTATTACCGCAAAATCCCGGTTGGCCGGGTCTATGACTACAGCATTGATAATAAAGCCGATGGCGTGGCGATTGATGTGCTGATTGACCGTCGCTTTATCAATCTGGTGAAGACCACCAGCCGCTTCTGGAACGTGTCGGGCGTGAATGCCGACGTCAGCCTGAGCGGGGCGAAGGTACAGCTGGAGAGTCTGGCGGCGCTGGTCAATGGCGCGATTGCGTTTGACTCACCTCCAGGCGCGGAAACGGCCAAAGCGGAGCAGAATTACCGGCTCTATCCCGACCTGGCGCACAGTCAGCGCGGCGTGCAGATCACGCTGGATCTGCCTGACGGCAAAAATCTAAAAGCGGACAGCACCCCGCTGATGTACCAGGGACTTGAGGTCGGAACGCTGACCAAACTGAACCTGCTGGATGGTGGCAAAGTCACTGGCGAGCTGACCATCGATCCGTCCGTGGTGGGTCTGATGCGCAGCGGCACCCGCATTGAGATGCACAGCCCGAAAATCAGCCTGACGGATACCAGCCTCAGCTCTCTGCTGACCGGCAATACGCTGGAACTGGTGCCGGGCGAAGGCGAGCCGCAGCAGCACTTCACCGTGCTGGCGTCTAATGAGACGCTGCTGCAGAAACCCAACGTGCTGACGGTTAAACTCAGCGCACTGGAGAGCTACGGTATCGATCAGGGCCAGCCGCTGATGCTGCATGGCATGCAGATTGGTCAGGTGATATCGCGTTCACTGGATGAAAATGGCGTCAACTTCGTGGTGGCGGTCAATCCTGAAAATCGCGACCTGGTGCATGGCGACAGCAAATTTGTCGTTAACAGCCGGCTCGATGTGAAGTTTGGTCTGGATGGCATGCAGGTATTAGGTGCCAGCGCCCGTGAATGGGTGGATGGCGGTATCCGGCTGGATCCGGGCAAAAAGGGTGCGCCGAAAAGCGCCTATCCGCTGTTTGCCGATGCTGAAAAAGCAGAAGAAGGCATTACCGGCGATGGCCCTTCTACCACGCTGATGCTGACCGCCAACAGTCTGCCTGATGTGCAGGCCGGTTCTGTGGTGCTTTACCGTAAGTATCAGGTGGGTGAGATTGTCAAAGTTACGCCGCGCGCTGATGCCTTTGATATTGCCGTCCATATCCAGCCGGAATATCGCAAGCTGCTGACCAGCGAAAGCGTGTTCTGGGCTGAGGGTGGCGCACGCGTCAGCCTCAACGGCAGCGGCCTGACGGTACAGGCATCGCCGCTTAATCGCGCGCTGAAAGGCGCAATCAGCTTCGACAATATGAGTGGTGCGCAGTCGGCCAAAGGGGCAAAACGCGTGCTCTATCCGTCTGAGACTGCGGCACGCGCGGTGGGCAGTCAGATTACGCTGCACACCTATGACGCCAGCAAGCTCTCTGCCGGTATGCCGATTCGTTATCTGGGTATTAATGTCGGCCAGGTTGAGTCGCTGTCGCTGAGCAAAGATAACAATCAGGTGGTCGCGAAAGCGGTGCTCTATCCGGAGTACGTGAATGATTTCGCCCGCCTTGGAAGCCGTTTCTCGGTGGTTTCACCGGAGATTTCCGCCACGGGTGTGAATCATCTGGAAACCCTGTTGCAGCCTTACGTTAACGTGGATCCCGGCAAAGGCGGTGCGGTGCGCACCTTCGAGCTGCAGGAGAGCACCATTACCGATTCGCGCTATCTCAATGGCCTGAACATCTATGTGGATGCCACCGAAGCCGGATCACTGTCGCTGGGTACGCCGGTGCTGTTCCGTGGTGTGGAAGTGGGTACGGTGACCGGCACATCGCTGGGTACGATGGCGGATCGCGTGCAGATCGCCCTGCGCATCAGCAAGAAGTATCAGCATCTGGTGCGTAATAACTCGGTGTTCTGGCAGGCGTCCGGTTACAACCTCGACTTCGGTCTGGTGGGCGGTGTGGTGAAAACCGGCACCTTCCAGCAGTTTATCCGCGGTGGCATTCAGTTTGCGACGCCACCAACGGTGCCGCTGGCACCACAGGCGAACCCGGATAAACACTTCCTGCTGCAGGATGAAGCGCCGAAAGAGTGGCGTAACTGGGGAACGGCGATTCCGTCTCCGCGCTAATTTACTCTGAACTGGCCGCGTCTTTCAGACGGCTCAAAACGTAAAGCGATGGGAGTATACGCCTGTAGCAAAGCATCGCGGGCCATGGACAAAAACGCCGGGAGCGTTTTTGAACAACGCAACGCGTTGGCCCGGCAACGGGCGCACCTCAGGGATGAGGTGCGTAATCGCCCGCGCTGAGCATGCCAGGGATGGCGTCTTTGCGAAAGGCGTATGCTCCCTGAGCCTTCACGTTATTCACTCTCTCAAACGGGCAGCCTGGCTGCCCGTTTTCTTTCCTCATGGTACACTGCCGCCTTTGCCTTAACTGGAATGTGCCCGTGTCAGATGCTTCTTCGTTTTTCCCCGCCGATTTTCTCTCATTAATGCGTCAGAGCCTGCCCGATGAGGCGAGCTTCGCGCAGTTCATCGCCTATAGTCAGCAGCCTCTGCGCCGCAGTATCCGCGTCAATACCCTGAAGATCAGCGTGGCCGATTTCCTGAGCCAGACCGCCGGGTATGACTGGCAGCTGACGCCGGTGCCGTGGTGCGAAGAGGGATTCTGGATCAGCCGGGAAGATGAGAGCCTGCCGCTGGGCAGCGTTGCTGAGCATCTCAGCGGCCTGTTCTACATTCAGGAAGCCAGCTCCATGCTGCCGGTGACGGCCCTGTTTGATGCCCAATCAGAGGTCAGCGCGGTGATGGATATGGCGGCGGCACCGGGTTCCAAAACCACCCAGATTGCTGCGCGGATGGGTAATCAGGGCGTTATCCTGGCTAACGAGTTCTCCTCCAGCCGGGTGAAAGTGCTGCACGCCAACATCAGCCGCTGCGGCGTCAGCAACAGTGCCTTAACGCACTTTGACGCCCGGGTCTTCGGGCCCGCCCTGCCGGAACAGTTCGACGCCATACTGCTCGACGCGCCCTGCTCCGGCGAAGGGGTGATTCGCAAAGATGCGGACGCACTGAAAAACTGGTCACTGGCGAGCACCGAAGCGATCGCCGCGACCCAACGCGATCTGCTCGACAGTGCGTTTCACGCACTCAAGCCTGGCGGCACGCTGGTTTACTCCACCTGCACCCTGAATCAGATTGAGAATCAGCAGGTGATTAGCTGGCTGTTGCAGCGCTATCCGGACGCGGTTGACGTCGAGCCGCTCAGCGAGCTGTTTGAGGGTGCAGAGCAGGCCGCGACGCCCGAGGGATATCTGCACGTCTTCCCGCAGATGTTCGACAGCGAAGGCTTTTTTGTCGCCCGTCTGCGTAAAACCGCGTCGGTCGAGCCCCTCCCTGTGCCGGGCTACAAAGTCGGTAAGCTGCCCTTCTCACACCTCAGCCGCAAGCTGGAAAGTGAGATCGTCCAGGCCGCCGCTGCCGTCTCGATTAAATGGGATGACTCGCTGGAGTTGTGGCAGCGTGATAAAGAGATCTGGCTGTTCCCCAAAGCCGTCACCCCGTTGCTGGGCAAAGTGCGCTTCTCACGCATTGGCCTGAAGCTGGCAGAGACCTTTGCCAAAGGCTATCGCTGGCAGCATGAAGCCGTGATCGCACTGGCAAAACCTGATGCGACGCAGACCTTCGAGCTGACGGCGGCAGAGGCGGAGGAGTGGTATCGCGGCCGGGACATCTATCCGGAAACCGCCCCCGCGAACAATGAGATGATTGTGACGTATCAGCAGCAGCCGCTGGGGCTGGCGAAAAAAGTCGGCACCCGCATCAAGAACAGCTATCCACGCGAACTGGTGCGCGACGGACGCCTGTTCCGTTAACTCACTTGAGTTGCAGCATCGTCAGATGATTGCCAAACACTGCGCCGGTATCGATGTAATGCAGATTGGCAATCGTCAGCGGCTGTTTCAGCGGCGTGTGACCAAAGTAAAAGGCCTCTGCGCCACGGATGCCCGCCTCCTCCCCTGACTCTATGCCCTCCAGCCGCTGACGGCTCCAGACCACCTGTTGCCAGTCGAGTGGCTTATTCAGCGCATATTCCCTGGCCGGATAGTCCGCATGAGCAATTACAACAATGCGCTCACCCAATTGCAGATGAATTATCAGCGGCAGCTCACGACAGCGCTGCAACGCGTGACGCGCCACAATTAATGCTGCGCCGCGCAGCCGGAAGAACCAGTCGCCACCGTTCATCTGCCAGAGCGCCATTTTCTGCCCCTGCAACGCCGACAGCGCCATCTCCTCATGATTTCCCCGTACGCAGCGAAACCAGGGTTCCTCGAGCAGCGCCAGACAACCCAGACTGTCCGGCCCGCGATCGATGATGTCGCCAACCGAAATCAGTAAATCCTGCTGCCGGTCAAACTGATGCTGTTCCAGCAACGCATCCAGCTCGCGGCGGCAACCATGAATATCGCCCACCACCCAGATCCGTCGCCACTCTGCGCCATTCAGGACGTGGTAATCCATCGCTGCATCCGGCCTCTCTGCTGAAAATATCCTCAGAGTATAGTCAGGGCTGACCATGAACTGGCGTGACGAACGGAAAAGCTAAGCGCAAAGAAGCGGCCAGAGAGTAAAAAGGTGCGGGGCGAAGCGGGATGAATAAGAGGTGAAAGGTGCGTCCCTCCCGGCGCTTATCTCCGGCACTCAGTTAAGGTGGTAGCTCTTTAAGGGACGAAACTCATCTTAACGACATCAGGCACGACAGGCTATTCTGCCCGAGTCGTATTTGTCGTCATTTGGGAACAGCTGCGCAACTTAGCCGGGTATTTTTGCAATTTCTCTGCCGGACGCACCGGACGGCGCACCAGTTCACCGCCGCAGTTGGGACAAACATGCGCGAGATGCTCATCGCAGTCAGCGCAGAAGGTGCATTCAAACGAGCAGATGCGAGCGGCCAGAGAGGATGCCGGCAGATCAACGTCGCAGCGTTCACAGTTGGGGCGAAGTTCCAGCATGGTGTGACTCCTGAAAAGGGGTAAACACGAGCATCGCGGTTACCGGCCCGAATGTCGAGCCAGCAACCGGACAGGAGTGCGCCAGATCGGGACATCATGCCCCGCCGACGCTATTTATGTTGCTCATTCCCAGGGACGTCATCGGCCAGTGCTTCTGCGTCAGCCGCGCTTTCGTCACTCCCGCCTTCCTCTTCCGGCTCCTGACCGCCCATCGACGCATGAATCACCTCCTCTTCCAGGGTCGGGATCAGCGCGGCACCGAGTGGCGAGGTCGCCAGACTGTCAGGCATCACCACGTGCGGCAGCGGCACTTCGGTCGTCGGAAGCGGACCTGGCGTACGCACAAAACTGAGGCCGCCAATCACCAGCGCGCAGAGCATAAAGAAGAGATAGAGCATATTGCTGCCCAGCGGCTCCATCAGCGCGCCCACCACCAGCGGCCCGATACTGGCGCCGATGCCAAACGCCATCAGCAGACAGGCGGTTAATGACACCCTGCGTTCGGCGGCGACCTGATCGTTGGCCAGCGCCACCTGCAACGGATAGAGCGCAAACTGCATCATGCTGGCGGCAAAGGCGATGCCAATCATCCAGTGGAAGGTCAGATGCGGCAGCACCACCAGCGGCAGGCAGGCCACGGCAAACAGGATGGCGATGATGAACAACAGCCGCTGACGATCGAAGCGGTCAGACAGCCAGCTCAGCGGAAACTGCGACACCAGTCCGGCAAAAATGGTGAGACTCATAAAGTAACCGGTCTGGCTGGTGGTAAAGCCTTTGCTGCTGCCGTAGACCGGTGCCAGGCCATAGAACGCGCCAATCGCCATGCCGGTCACCAGCGTGGTACCGAGCAGTTTTGGGATGGTGCGGATAAAGTAGCCCAGCTCCATCGGCGCGGGCGTCATCGGCCTGACGTGGGTGCGGGTGGTGAGCGCAATCGGCACCAGACAGAGCGCGAAGCAGAGCGCCACTATCAGCAGCGTGGTGACCCCAAAGCCGGATTGCAGGCTCAGTATCACCTGCCCGCCACTGAGGCCCAGATAGGTGGCGACCATATATAAGCCGAAAATCATGCCGCGCTGGGCCGACTCCGCCTGATCGTTGAGCCAGCTCTCCAGCACCATGTACTGGCACATCATGCAGAGTCCGATGATCAGACGCAGGAAGACCCACAGCGGAATAAAGTCCGTCAGCCCATGACCTGCAACGGAGGCGGTAATGATCCCGGCACAGGCAACATAGGCGCGGATATGGCCGACGCGGGCAATGAGGTTGTGCCCCACTTTGCCGCCGATCACCAGTCCGATGTAGTTGGCCGCAATGATTGAGCCGATCAGCGCGCCGTTGACATGCTCACTGGCCAGCCGTAAAGAGACATAGGTGGTCAGCAAACCGGAACCCAGCAGCATCAGCAGCGTGGTCGTGTAAAGCGGCAGAAACGTACTGAAGATTTTTCCCATCATGACTCCCTGTCTATGCTTTTCAGGCATCAGGCCAGCAAAGCCCTAAAGATAGACGATTTCGGCAGGCGACGGAGCATTGCACCCAGCCGATGGCAAAAAAAAGCCCGCCTGCAGTCAGCTGACGGGCCAGGATTTACACGCTCGGGAAGCTGATGTTGCTGCCCGGTGCTTCACGGTTGAGATGGATGAAGTTCAGGTGTCGCTCATACTGATCCAGTATGTCGATGATGACCTGCTCTTTGCTGTAATCCATTAAGTCGTTACCCTGGCTGCCCTCCATCAGGAAGGTTTCCAGCCGGTAGTAGGTCGACTTACCGCTGCGGGCGCGATAGGTAAAGCCCGGAATCGAATACTGCTGCGGCCAGACCTGATAGATAAAGTCCTGCTCTTCGCCCAGATGGACGCGCAGATCCAGATAGCCAATCGGGTTGGCCTCATCTGCCCCGACGCTTTCCAGCGTGACGCGGCCATCACGCAGCTCCAGCTCTTTTGCCACTTCCTGCATCGCCGGATAGATGGTCTTTTCCATCATTTGCTGGGTATAACGCGAGCCAGGGTAGTTCATCAGACGCGACAGACGCTTTTTCCAGGTCAGTCGGTCAGTCGCATGCGCCAGATAAGGCGCGGTGTCACGCGTGGCGCTGGCACGGCGGTGATCTTCGATCTTCAGGGATTTAAACAGCCCCGCCATCACAAAGAAGATAACAAAGCTGAACGGCAGTCCCATGATCACCGTGGTGTTCTGCAAGGCCGTGATCCCGTTGGTCATCAGCATGCTCAGGGTCAGTACCCCAATCGCCACAGACCAGAAGATGCGCAGCCAGTTCGGAGCATCGCTGTTGATGTCTTTCAGTCGCGAGGTGAAGTTACCCAGCACCAGCGAGCCGGAATCCGCCGAGGTGACGTAAAACAGCATCCCGGTGATGGTGGCGACCGAGGCGCTGAGTTTGAACGCCGGATACTGCGCCAGCAGGCTGTAGAAGCCACGCTCCGCATGGTTCATCACTTCCTGCGCAAACTCCGTATTGCCGTGAATAATCTGATACAGCGCAGCATTACCGAACACGGACAGCCACAGCAGCGTAAAGGTGAACGGAATAATCAGCGTGCCCAGTACGAACTCACGGATGGTACGACCGCGAGAGATACGCGCCAGGAACAGGCCAACAAACGGCGACCAGGCCACCCACCACGCCCAGAAGAAGAGCGTCCAGCTGTTCATCCACTGCGTCGGACGATCAAAGGCGAAGGTATTCAGCGTCATGCCCATGAAGCGGTTGATGTAATCACCCACGTTCAGCACCAGCGCATTCAGCAGGAACTCGGTGTTGCCGAAGAACAGCACAAACAGAATCAGCCCCAGCGCCATGATCACGTTGAGTTCGGAGAGAAAACGAATCCCCTTATCGACGCCCGACGTAACAGAAATGGTGGCGATCACCACGGAGAGGACAATCAACGCAGCCTGTGCGGTAAAGCCTTCCGGGATATCAAACAGCACTTTCAGGCCGTAGTTCAGCTGCACGACCCCGATGCCGAGCGTGGTGGCGATACCAAAGATGGTGCCGACCACGGCCGCGATATCTACCGTGTGACCAATCGGGCCATAGATGCGTTTACCGAAGATGGGATAGAGCGCGGAACGGATAGTCAGCGCCAGGTTATAGCGGTAACTGAAGTAGCCCAGCGCGATGCCCATCAGTGCATACATCGACCAGCCGGTCAGGCCGTAGTGGAACAGCGTCCAGACCATCGCCTGGCGGGCGGCTTCCAGAGTCTGCCCTGCGCCCTCCGGCGGCTGCATATATTGCGTCACCGGTTCGGCGACCGAGAAGAACATCAGGTCGATACCAATCCCGGCAGCAAACAGCATGGCGGACCAGCTGAGCACGCTGAACTCCGGTTTGGAGTGCTCCGGCCCGAGCTTGATCGAGCCAAAGCGCGAGCAGGCCATGTACAGCACAAACACGATATAGAGCGTGGCAGCCAGCATGTAGTACCAGCCGAAGGTGGCGGAAACCCAGTTTACCGCCTTGAGGATCCAGCTCGCGGCCAGTTCACTGTAGAGAATCGTCACAAGTGAAAACGTCAGAATCAATCCGGCAGAGGTATAAAATACAACGGGATTGAGTCTGTCTTTTTCACCGGCAGGTGGATTATTCATCGATTACCTCTGGTTAATGTCCTGAAAATACGCAATGGATAAGGCTTGCCGTTCACGGTTTTCCGGCCGTGCGGCCCTGTTTCGTTCTGTCACTTCCTGTTAATCGTTGTGGCAAACCAGCCAATTTTAGCACTCATTGCCGTTTCGCTTTGGTTACATTTCGAGAACAGCATCCTAACAAATTTTCTTTTTATATTGAACGTGCAATCAAAAAAAGTTTAAATAGGGGCTCGATTCGAGGGTGGAGCTGGAGCTATGCCAAAGGTAGGGATGCAGCCGATACGACGTCGGCAACTGATTGATGCGACCCTGAGCACGATTAATGAAGTGGGGATTAATGATGCCACTATCGCCCAGATCGCCCGTCGGGCGGGGGTATCTACCGGCATCATCAGTCACTACTTCAAAGATAAGAACGGCTTGCTGGAAGCCACGATGCGTGATGTGACGCGTCAACTGCGTGAGGCGGTCCTGTCGCGGTTACAACCGCTGGCCAATGCCCCGGCAGATCAGCGCCTGTGTGCCATTGTTGACGGGAATTTCGATGAAACCCAGGTGCACACGGCAGTGATGAAAGCCTGGCTCGACTTCTGGTCGAGCAGCATGCATCAGCCCCAGCTTAATCGCCTGGAGCGGGTCAGCAGCCGGCGGCTCTACTCAATGCTGGTGGTCGAATTCCGGCGTGAACTGCCGCTGGAAAAGGCGCGACTGGCCGCACACGGTCTGGCAGCCCTGATAGATGGTCTCTGGCTGCGCGCCGCGCTGAGCGGAAAGCCATTTGATCCCGCTATCGCCCTCACACTGACCACCCAATTCATCCGTCAGCAACTGGCTGGCGAGCACGAATAACGGAAGGAGAAAACATGTCCCGATTCACCGAGCAGAAACTCTACATTGATGGCGCTTATGTTGCCGCAGCGTCTGGCGAAACGTTCCAGACGATTAACCCGGTCAACGGCGAAGTGCTGGCAGAGGTTCATGCCGCAGGCCAGGAAGATGTCAATCGCGCCGTTGCTGCCGCCAGAAAAGGCCAGAAAGTCTGGGCCGCGATGACTGCCATGGAGCGCTCGCGCATCCTGCGTCGCGCTGTCGATATTCTTCGCGAACGTAATGATGAGCTGGCAGAGCTGGAAATGCTCGACACCGGTAAGCCTTACAGTGAAACCTCCGCGGTCGATATCGTCACCGGTGCCGACGTGCTGGAGTATTACGCCGGTCTGGTTCCGGCGCTGGAAGGTCAGCAAATCCCCCTGCGCGACACCTCGTTTGTTTACACCCGCCGCGAACCGCTGGGTGTGGTCGCCGGTATCGGTGCCTGGAACTACCCGATTCAGATTGCCCTGTGGAAATCCGCACCCGCGCTGGCGGCCGGTAATGCGATGATTTTCAAACCCAGCGAAATGACCCCGCTTACCGCCCTGAAGCTGGCGGAAATCTACACCGAAGCTGGCCTGCCGGATGGCGTGTTCAGCGTGCTGCCGGGCATCGGTTCGGTTACCGGTCAGCTGCTCACTGAGCATCCTGGCATCGACAAAGTCTCCTTCACCGGCGGCGTCGTCAGCGGCAAAAAAGTGATGGCCAATGCAGCAGGTTCAACGCTGAAAGAGGTCACCATGGAACTGGGCGGTAAATCACCGCTGATTATCTTTGATGATGCCGACCTCGATCTGGCCGCTGACATCGCCATGATGGCGAACTTCTACAGCTCCGGTCAGGTCTGCACCAACGGCACCCGCGTCTTTATTCCTGCAAAGCTCCAGGCGGCTTTCGAGGCGAAAATCAGCGAACGCGTTGCCCGCATCAAGGCTGGCGATCTGCGTGACCCGGCCACTAACTTTGGCCCGCTGGTCAGCTTCAGCCATCGCGACAACGTGATGCGCTACATCGAATCCGGCATTGCCGAAGGCGCACGCGTCCTGTGCGGCGGCAAACGTCTGACCGGTGGTGATTTTGACCAGGGCGCCTGGGTTGCACCGACCGTGTTCACCGACTGCCGTGATGAGATGAAGATTGTCCGTGAAGAGATCTTCGGACCGGTCATGTCGATTCTGAGCTACGAAACGGAAGAAGAAGTGATCCGCCGCGCCAACGATACCGAATTTGGTCTGGCCGCCGGACTGGTGACGCAGGATCTCAATAAAGCGCATCGCGTGATTCATCAGATCGAAGCCGGTATCTGCTGGATTAATACCTGGGGCGAATCAGCCGCAGAGATGCCAGTGGGTGGCTACAAGCACTCCGGCATTGGCCGTGAGAATGGCCTGATGACACTGCAGAGCTACACCCAGGTGAAGTCCGTGCAGGTTGAGCTGACGCGTTTTCAGTCAGTCTTTTAAT
>Ga0308172_1002039_pt1 | contig 11532 bp, 10 predicted proteins | sample PhyGR2_FD_202134 | JGI IMG/M metagenome (GOLD analysis project Ga0308172, IMG submission 202134) | Phyllosphere microbial communities from UC Gill Tract Community Farm, Albany, California, United States - DLSLSG.R2 | ecosystem: Host-associated > Plants > Phyllosphere > Unclassified | place: USA...
GTTGCGGCGGATGACGTCCAGCATGCGCTGGAACGCAATCTGCTCGCGCGGCAACAGTTCAAGGGTGCCGGGCGGGGTACGGGGCTTGATCACGGGCGGAACTCCTGCAGGAACGGGGACGTGGGAGGGGGCGACATTCTACCGCCCCGCATCGCTCAGCCGCCGATCAGGGGCCATAAGGCCGCATGAAGTATCATAAAGCCCTCTCCCGCCCGTGATACGCCCCCGCACCATGTCCCGGCCTTCCGGCGCCCCGTCCGCCGCCCACGACTCCGCCGCGCCGTCCTGCACCACGCTGGACTGCCTGCACTGCTCGGTCCGCCACTTGGCGGTCTGCTCGGCGCTGTCGCCCGATGAAGTGCAGGCGCTGGAACAGGTGACGGTGTCGCAGCAGGTGGCCATCGGCGCAACCCTGGCCCGCACCGGCGAAGAGCGCCAGCATGTCTATACATTGACGGCCGGCGCGCTGCGGCTGGTGCGCACGCTGGCCGATGGCCGCCGCCAGATCAACGGTTTCGTGCTGCCCGGCGACTACCTGGGCCTGAGCGGCAGCGACCACCACCGCCACGATATCGAGGCCATCGCCGACAGCCGCGTCTGCCGCGTGGCCCTGCCGCAGATGAAGGCGCTGCGCGGCCGCTACCCGCACCTGGAGCGCAAGCTGCTGCAGCGCGCCTGCCAGGAACTGGATGCCGCGCAGGACGCTGCGCTGGCACTGGCCCGCCTGCAGCCGGCGGAAAAGCTGGCCGACTTCCTGCTGCGCCTGGCTGCACGCGAGGCCAAGCTGGGGGGCGATGGCCTGCGCGTGTCGCTGCCGATGGGCCGCGGCGATATCGCCGACCACCTGGGCCTGACCATGGAAACGGTCAGCCGCACCTTCACCAAGCTGCGCCAGCAGGGCCTGATCGCCCTGCCCCACCTGAGCGTGGTGGAGATCCTCGACGAGGACGGGCTGCGCGAGCTGGCGGGCGAAGGCCTGGCCTGACCGTTGCGGAGTTGACGGCGTTGCCGGCCAGCGGCCGGCACTACCCGCCGGGCGTGGCCCGGCGCTACTGACGCAACAACACCTCGCGCAGGGCGTCGTAATCGGCCGCCAACGGTTCGGCATGCGCCGGCCGCTGCAGCAGCGCCGCCAGCGCCGGCGGCACAGCCACGGCTTCGCCGATCAGCGGCTCCACCACTGCCTCGAACTTGGCCGGGTGCGCGGTGGACACGACCGCCCAGTCCCCCTTGGCACCGCGCGCGCGCAGATCCTGCAGCACCTTCACCGCAGTGGCGGTGTGTGGGCAGAACAGTTCGCCGCTGCTGGCATGCGCACTGGCAATGGTCGCGCGGATGGTCACGTCGTCCACCGCGAATGCCCGGAACGCGGCACGCAGTTCGGCATCGTCATCGGCATACAGCCAGCGCAGGCGCTCGAAGTTGCTCGGCGCCCCCACATCCATCGCGTTGGCGACGGTCGCGACGCTGGCCTGCGGCTGGTACGCGCCACCATTGAAGTACGCCGGCAGCACCGCATTGGCATTGGTGGCCAGCACGATCTGCCCGATCGGCACGCCCAGCGCACGCGCCAGCACGGCCGCCATCGCATTGCCCAGGTTGCCGGTCGGCACCACCAGGTTGAGGCGGCGCCGCGTGCGCGCGTGATGGGTCAGCGCAGCATGCGCGTAGTAACTCATCTGCGGCAGCAGCCGGCCCAGGCTGATGCTGTTGGCCGAACTCAGCGGCACCTGTGCCTGCAGGTCCGTATCGGCCAGTGCCTGCTTGACCATCGCCTGGCAGTCGTCGAACGAACCTGCCACGCGCAGCGCCTGGATGTTGTCGCCGAAGCAGCCCAGCTGGTGCGCCTGCCGCGGTGAAACACGGCCATCGGGATACAGCACCACCACCCGCACGCCCGGCTGCCGGTGAAACGCCGCCGCAACGGCAGCGCCGGTATCGCCCGACGTCGCCACGACAATGGTCAGGTCACGGGCCTTGCCCGCCTGCAGGCGCGACAGCGTGCCGGCCAGGAAGCGCGCACCGATGTCCTTGAAGGCGGCGGTCGGGCCATGGAACAGCTCCAGCACATGGTCGCCGTCGCGGCCCAGCGGACGCAGCGGCACCGGGAAATCGAAGGCGTCGCGGCAGATCTCTGGCAATGCCGCCTGCAGCGGGTCGCCTTCGAAGAACGGCGCCAGCAACTCGGTCGCGGTGTCGGCCAGGGTCGCACCGGCATGCAGGTCGCGCGGCGGCGGCAGCACGTCAGGCACGTACAAGCCGCCATCCGGCGCCAGGCCGGCGGCAATGGCGGCGCTCAGCCCAACAGCGGGCGCGTGACCACGGGTCGAAACGAATTGCATGAGCTCGGTATCCAGCAAGGGGGAAGGATTCAGCACAGTCGCGCTCCAGCAGCGTCCAGCGGGGAAACCCAGGCATCGCTGTCGAAACCGGCGGCGGCGAAGGCCGCACGAACGGGCGCCACTGCGGCATGGGCCTGGTCGGCCTCTTCAAACCACGCAAACACACTCGGGCCGGCACCGGAGATGCCCGCGCCCATCGCATTGGCTGCCAGCGCAGCATCGCGCGCGGCCTCGAAGCCAGCGATCAGCGCGGCCCTGCGCGGCTCCACCAGCACGTCGCGCAGGCCAGTACGCACCAGGGCCGCATCGGCGCGATGGCAGCCACTGAGCACCAGCGCAAGGTTGGCGCTCTGCGCCACGAACTCGGCCAGCGCATAGCTGCCCTGCAGTGCCGCCCGCGCGCGCCGGGTCTCGAGCACGGCATGCGGATGCACCAGCAGGCTGTGCCAGTGCGCAGGGACCGGAATCGGCACCAGGCGATCGGCCGTACACAGCGCCAGCCCGCCCAGCAGCAGCGGGCCGACGTTGTCACCGTGGCGGCCACCACTGGCCACCGCCTCGCCATCCAGTGCGTGCGGATACAGCGCCTCGCGTGGCAGCGGCGCGTCCAGCAGCGCGTTGGCGGCCACCAGTGCGGCCACGCAGGACGCCGCCGAACCGCCCATGCCCGAGCCAAACGGAATGCCCTTGTCGATCTCGATGGCGAAGCCATACGAAAGGTCCAGACCCTCGCGCAGAGAGATCAGCGCCGCGCCGGCCGTATTGCCCGGCGCGTCCAGCGGCAGGTCCACCACGCTGCCGCGGATGGCGTCGATGCGCACGGTCGGTTCATCGATGCGGCGCACCGTCACGGTATCGCCGATACCGGCGATCGCATGGCCGAGGATGTCGAAGCCCACCGCCACGTTGGCCACCGACGCGGGGGCGAATGCGCGTGCAATCACAGCCGCGCCCCCTCGCCGGCCGCCACGCGCAGCAGGTCGGCAAACACACCGGCAGCAGTGACTTCCGGCCCGGCGCCCGGCCCCTGCACCACCAGCGGGTTGTCGCAGTAACGGCGCGTGCGGAACTGCACGACGTTGTCGGTCAGGCGCAGGTTGGCAAAGGTGTGGTCCGCCGGCAGCTCCTGCAGCCCCACCGACGCACCGTCTGCGCCGAGCCGGGCGACATAGCGCAGCACCGCACCACGCGCCCGCGCATCCTCGAGGCGCTGCAGCAGGCTGGCATCGGATTCGCCCAGGCGGGCCATGAAGTCATCCACGCTGCCATCGCGCAGCAACGCCGGCACCAGGCTTTCCACCTGCACGTGTTCCAGGCTGAGCGCATGGCCTGCCTCACGGGCAAGGATCACCAGCTTGCGGGCCACGTCGACCCCGGACAGATCGTCGCGCGGGTCCGGCTCGGTGTAGCCCATCGAACGTGCCTGCGCCACCAGCTCGGAGAACGGCTGGCTGCCATCGAAGCGGTTGAACAGCCAGGCCAGCGTGCCGGAGAAGATGCCTTCCACGGCGAGCACTTCATCGCCAGTGTCGACCAGGTCGCGCAGCGTGGTGATCACCGGCAGCCCGGCACCGACGGTGGCCTCGTAGCGGAAGCGCGCGCCACTGGCGGCGGCAGCGGCATGGATGCGCTGGTAGCGCGACAGCGGACCCGAGCCGGCCTGTTTGTTGGGAGTGACCACATGAATGCCAGCCGCCAGCCAGCCCTCGTAGCGCTCGGCCACTTCGGCGCTGCCACTGCAGTCGATCACCACTGCATGCGGCAGGTGCGCGGCCAGCAGGTGTTCGGTGAACGCGTCCAGGTCGCTGGCCTGGCCATTGTCGTGCAGCGCCTGCCGCCAGTCGGCGTGCAGGACATCGGCTTCCAGGCGCATGCGCGAACGCGAGGCCAACGCACGCAGGCGCAGATCGACGTTGGCCTTGGCCAGCAGCTGCGGGCGCGCGGCCAGCAACTGGTCCAGCAGCGCGGCGCCGACATTGCCCGGCCCGATCACCCCCACCGCGAACGTCTGCGGCGACAGCCAGAAGCCGGCATGCGCGGCACGCAGGGCACGCGTTGCATCGACACTGGCCACGGCCACCGAGATGTTGCGCTCGGACGAGCCCTGGGCGATCGCCAGGATGTTCACCTGGGCACGGCCGAGGGCCTCGAACAGGCGCGCGGCCACGCCGGGCTGACCGGCCATGCCATCACCGACGGCAGCCAGCACGCTGACGCCCTCGCCGACCTGCACGCGCTGCACCTGGCCCACCGCCAGTTCGTGGGCAAAGGCCTGCAGCAGCGCCTCACGGCCACGCGCAGCTTCACCGGCCCGCACCACGCAGCAGATCGAATGTTCGGACGAACCCTGCGAGATCATCACCACCGACACCTGCGCCTGGCGCAGTGCCGAGAAGACCCGCTCGGCCGTACCGGGCACGCCCATCAGGCCGGTGCCTTCCAGATTCAGCAGGGCCAGATCGGGGCTCAGGGTCAGGCCCTTCACCGGCCCGCGCGGCGAGCGCTGGGCGCTGATGCGCGTACCCGGGTGCGCCGGGTGGAAGGTGTTGCGGATGAAGATCGGCAGACCGAGGCGGATGGCGGGCGACATCGTCTGCGGGTGCACGACCTTGGCCCCGAAGTAGGCCAGCTCGCAGGCCTCGTCATAGCTCAGCGCCTCCAGCTGGACCGCCTCCGGCACCAGCCGCGGGTCGGCCGAGAGGACGCCGTCGACGTCGGTCCAGATATGCAGCTCATCGGCGTTGAACAGCGCGGCGAAGATCGCGCCGGAGTAGTCGCTGCCATTGCGGCCCAGCGTGGTGATGCGATTCTCGCGGTCACGGGCGACGAAGCCGGTGGCGACCACGCGCGACTGCGGGTGCTGCAGGCGCCATTTCGCCAGGCGATCGGCACTGGCCTCCCAGTCCACGTCAACACCCAGCTCGCCGTGGCCGACCACCAGCACATCGCGCGCGTCCAGCACTGCACAGTCCTCGCCGAGCGCCTGCAGGTGCGTGCCCAGCAACTGCGCGGAAAACACTTCGCCCAGCCCCTGCACGCGGTCCAGCACCTCGCGCGGCAGTTCGCCGATCACCGCCAGCGCACCCAGCACTTCGGCCAGCTGGTCGAACCGCACGTCGATCCATTCAACGGTCTCGCCCACCTGCTCGCCGAGCAGGGCCACGGCGGCGCCACGGTGGCGCGCGCGCAGCGCATGCCAGGCTTCGCGCCAGCCGGCGTCGCCACGCGCCGCCAGCTGGGCCAGCTCGATCAGCGCATCGGTTACACCCTTCATCGCCGAAACGACGGTGACCTGCAGCGGCTCGGCCCGCGCCAGCAGCAGGCCGGCCACATGGCGGTAGCGTTCGGCGCTGGCCACCGAGGTGCCACCGAACTTGTGCACGACAGTGGACGGTGCGGCCAGGTCGGCCGGGGCAGCGGGATGGGCGGGGGCGTGGGAAGACATGCAGACCTCGGTAGGAGGCCCCGTCGCATGCAGGTGTTGGGTCTCCCCGTCACCTGGATGGTGCGGGGCCGTTGTTTTCGGGAGTTACACGAAGACGACGGGCCGCACCAGGGCAGTGGTGGCGGTGGTGGTAATAATGGTGGTGATGGTGACCTGCGCAGTCGAACCGCCCGCGGTGGCGGGGGCAATCAGGCTGGCGAGGGCGGCATCGAAGACCATGGCGCACAGAAAACACCGTGCGCCGGGGGCCTGTCAAGTGCTGCGATGCAAAAATCGTTTGTTTCGATCATCGCCCAACGTGCAGCCATTTGGTTGCAATTGAGACAAAGCGCGCATCAGAGCGCTTGACGCTGGCAATCAGCCGGCATGTTCGGCGATTGCACGCGGAGCACGGTGGGCGTGCGCGCACAGCAGGACACCGGCAACCAGGAACACGATCGCCAGCGCCTCCAGCAGGCTCGGCCACCGCCACTGCCACGCAAAGGCATAGAGCAGCGCGAACAGCGTTTCGAACACGATCATCTGCCCGGTCAGGGTCAGCGGCAGCAGGCGGCTGGCGCGGTTCCAGAACGCGTTGCCGATGATCGAAGCGATGACCGCAACACCGGCACTGATTACCCAGAACAGGCTCCACTGCGCAGGCGTGTGGCCCGCGGTCTGGCCGATGAACGCCATCGGCACCAGCAGCAGCGACAGGCCACCGGTGGTGACGCCGGTCAGCAGCGACCAGTCATGGCTGGACAGATCGGCCCGGCGGGCCAGCCAGCGGCTGTTGCCGACCGAGTACAACGCCCAGGAGAACAGCGCACCGAAAGCGCACAGCAGGCCGATCAGGCGCTGCCGCCAGGGCGTGGCCAGATGCTCGGACATCAGCGACTCCCAGCCCACCAAGGCCACGCCCAGCACGCACAACCCCAATGCGGGCAGCAATTGCTTGAGCGGCACGGCGCCCTTTTCGCGCACGCCCACCAGGGTCACCACCACCGGTATCAGGCCGACGATGAGCGAAGCCGCCGCACCACCGGCCCACTGCACGGCCGTGGCCAGCAGCAGGAAGTAGACCAGGTTGCCGGCCAGGCTGAGCCAGAGCAGGCCGATCCATTCGGCGCGCCCCAGCTGCGGCGCCAACCGCTTCCAGCGCGGCAGCAGCAGGATCACCGCGATCAGTCCGTAGACCAGGTAGCGGCCGGCGGACAGCTGCAGCGCGTTGAAGGAATGCAGCACGGCGGGGGCGAGGAAGACCACGCCCCACAGCGCGCCAGCGGCAACGCCATTGGCGATGCCCAGGGCCATCGGGTTGTTGCGCATGTCAGTTGCTTCGGGGGAGGGAACTGGCCGCGCAGTGTAGGTGGCGATCGGCACGGCGTCTTGACCGAGGCTACTGCCCAATCTGTTCGTAGAGTCGAGCTTGCTCGACTGCGTTCAGTCGAGCATGGCTCGACTCTACAAACGCGGCGGTAAATCAGTCGAGCAAGCTCGACTCTACAAACGCGCTTCACCGCGCCGCCAGGCGCTTGGGGTCAGGCCCGTCTCGCGGCGCAGCGCACGGGTCAGTGCACTCTGCTCGGAATAGCCCGCTGCCAGCGCGATATCGCTGATCGTCGCCGCGCTGGTCAGCAACGCATGCTTGGCCCAGCGCAGTCGGCCCGCGCTGAGCCAGGCCTGCGGGCTGACCCCGAATTCGCGCTGAAACAGTGCATGCAGCCGGCTTTCGCTGACGCCGACAAAGGACGCCATGCGCGCCACCGGCCACCCCTGCCCGGGCTCGGCGTGCACGGCCGCGCACAGCCCCTGCAGCCGCGCACCACTCCCGGCCGGGGCAAACACGCGCAGCAATTCGGGCAGCAGTCCCGGCATGGCACCACCGCCATTCACCTGGGCCAGGCGCTGGCGCAGCGACAGCGGCAGGTGCAGCCAGCGCTGGCGCCACAGGTGTTCCTGGGTCAGGTCATCGAGCACGCCCGGCCCACAATCGACGATCACGAAACCGTTCGGCCCGTGCGCCATCTGGTCGTGCGCCTCGCCGGCGGCCACGAATGCGCCCTGCAGCAGATCCAGCCGGCCACCTCGACCTTCCAGCTCGAACTGCAGCTCGCCCTGCAGCGGCAGGACCCACTGTGCGTAGTCGTGGCGGTCCAGGCCCGTTGACTGGCCGTAGTGCCGCAGGTGGAAGATGGCGCCCATGGCGCTAGTGTGCGCATGTAACACTCGGCGTGCAAAGCACTGCTATAGTCGGCCTGTCATCCAAAGCAGGGAATGCAGGACATGACCCATTCATACGCACCCGCAGTGCTCGCCGCCACTCTCGGCCTGGCGTTTGCAGCCTCGGCCCAGGCCCAGGAACGCGTGCCACCCGCTCCGCACTGCATGGATGCCGTTGGCGTCCAGGAAGTCGAGCAGGCCTCGCCCCGCTCCATCGCGTTGCGCGCGGCCTCCGGCCAGGCCTATCGCATCGACTTCAGTGAAGATTGCCCGGGGGTCCGCTCTGCCACGACACTGAAGCTGGACGCACCTGCAGGCTGGGCCTGCGGTCGCCCCAGCGAGCGCGTGGTGGTCGACGGCCGCAGCTGCGCCGTCAGCGCGGTCACTCCGGTAGAGGATCGTGACTATGCCAGCGTTGCCCGCCAAAGCGACCGCCTGCTCACCGCCACCCTGCCCGCACTGACCATCAGCGAACGCAAGGAAGTCCGACGCGGTTTCGGCGGCTCTCCGTCCTACTGCTTCGCCATCCGCAACGTGCGCTCCTGGTCGTCCGATCAGCAGGGCCTTCTGGTCGAAACCAATCCCCGCCGCAACGGCGGCAACCGGTACTACCGCGTCGACCTTGGCAGCCACTGCCGCCAGCTCGACCGCACGCCGGAAGTGAGCTTCACCTCCGGCATGCAGAACGGACTGATCTGCGGCAACCCGGGTGACCGCATCGTCGCCGCCGAGTTCGAGCAGGGCGACCTGCGCCGGGATGAGTTGGCGCCCCTTCCGCAGTACACCCGCCAGAGCTGCACGATCCAGGCGGTTTACCCGGCCTCCAGCCAGGCGTCCAACTAACCTCCCGTACCGAGGAAGTCAAACGGCTTGCTCGGTACGAACCGGGACAGCGCATCACCGGCGAAGGTGTTGCGCTGGTCCGGGCCGAGGTCGAGCTTGAGGACCTGGCCGCCGAAATCGACCTTGTTCAGATCCACCCAGAACGTATTGGGCGTCAGCGCCGATTCGAAGAAATACAGGCGGCGTTTGTGGTCGGCCACCGTGCGCCAGCGGGTGGACGAGATGTTCGGCTGATCCGGCGTGGTGATGCCGAAGGGAACCGACACGTTGCGGATGACACTGAACACACTGGCCAGCGCCTCCACCGGGTCTTCGGCCTTGGGAATGGCGTTGATGTAGAACGACGCGCGCGCGAAGCGATCTGCCGAGCGATTGGTGCCCGGCAGCATCACCGTGCCGCCGATCTCCTTCCAGTACGCATTGAGCGCCAGCTGCTGGTCGAAGATCGGCGAGTTGGTCATGACCTGGTAGCGGCGGTCATGGTGGATGACCTGGCGGCCACCGATGTATTCGACGATTGCACTGTCGCCGCTCGCATCGGACAGCGACAGATGCAGGGTGGCCTGGCGGTCCTCGCCCGGCACCTTGTCGGTGACGATGGCGAACGGCTCGCGCTCCAGCGCAGCCACCGCCTCGGCCACGCTGCCGAAGTTGTCCAGCACGTACTGCGCCCACAGCGAGATGGCCAGCCCCGGCTTGTTGCCGCGCTGCTGCGGGTACTCCGATTCGACCAGCCACAACAGGTTGGCGACCAGGCCCTTCTCGTTCATGCCGTCGGTGGTGGACACGTCGTAGCCGGTGGCGACCACGCTGCCGTAGCGCGCGGTCCATTTCGCCGATTTCGGCCCGGCCTGGCCGGTGCGCGCGATGCCACGTGGCAGGACATAGAGGTTGGTGGCCACGTCCACCTTCCAGTCCATCGAGCGGGCGGTGATCACATCGCCGTTGTCGCCCAGATAGACCGCGCGCGTGCAGGCCCACGCCGGCGCCGTTGCTGCCGCCAGCACCATGGCCAGCGCCGCCCTGCCCTGCCATTTCATCCGCTTCATGACGTGCTCCCTTCCCCTGGAAGCCCGATGGGAACCCGCTACGGGTGACAGCGAAGTGAAGCTCGACGCTACCCGGTGCTGAGCACCGGTTGCACGATGGCGCTCAACAGATCCACCGCGGTCGGCACCGCAGGATCGCCCTCCACGGTGCGCGAGAACCCGGACCAGTCACTGGTGGCCAGTTGGCGCAGCTTCAACGCATCGACCGGCAACGCGCGCATCGACCAGTACGGAAACTGGCGCTGGCCCAGTCGCCCGCGCGCCAGTTCGACGATGTCCACATGGCTGCCGGCCTGCAGGATGCGCTCGTACACCGAGTCGATGCCATCGGGCGGGCCTTCGATGTACTGCAGGAAACGCTGTCCATCGTGCAGCAACACGCCCGTCACCCCGGCCATCCGGTTGAACCGGGTGGCATCGTTCACCAACGTCTGCAGGCGTTCGGCGGAAAGGTCCGGCCGGGCCTGGCTGACGTAGGCAATGGCGCGTAGTGGCATGAAGCATCCTTGGCAACGTGAGTCGCCACGGTAGCAGCTACGGACGAGCCCGTCTCAGTTCGCTCCGGCGCTGCCTGAAGAATTCAGTTAACGGCCAATGCGGGTATCGGCGTGGCGCGGCAGCACCGCTTCGAACACCACCTGGCCCTGCTCGTTGCGCGCACTCAGGCGTCCGCCATGAGCAGCAACGAACTGGTCGACGATGTACAGGCCAAGGCCGAGCCCCTTGCTCTGGTGGAAGCTCGCCTTGAACGGCTCGAACAAGCGCGGCAGCAGCGCTTCCTCGATATGCCCGGCATTGCGCACGCGCAGCGTCACCACACGCGTATCGCTGCCATCGACGGCAACGCGCACCACGTCCTTGCCACCATGGGTGATGGCGTTGCCCACCAGGTTGGCCACCACCTGCCCAAGGCGATCCATGTCGCCGTGCAGCGTGGCATCACCGTTTGCATCGAACGCGATGCGATCGCTGCCGTGCGCGCTGCCGGCCTCGGCGATCACGGCACGGGCCAGCTCCTCCATGTCGCAGGCACTGGCTTCCAGGCGCAGGCCACCGCTGCGGATGCGCGAGAAATCGAGCAGCTGCTCGACCATGCGCGCCATGCGCACGGTGCTGGCTTCCAGGTGCTGCAGGGTCTGCTGCGCGCTGGTGTTGCCCGGCGGCAGCTCCAGCGACAGCTTGTCGGCGCACAACAGGATGGCCGACAGCGGCGTGCGCAGGTCGTGGGTCAGCACCGCCGCCATCGTCTCGTTCAACTTCAGCGCGCGCTCCAGCGCGTCGTTGCGCGACTTCAGCAGCTGGCGCTGCTGGTAGAGCTCGATGAAGACATTGACCTTGCTCAGGATCACCTGCGGCGCCACCGGCTTGTGCAGGAAATCAACCGCACCGCTTTCGTAGCCCTTGAACGCGCGCACCGGGTCATCCGGCGAAGCGGTCAGGAAGATGATCGGCACATCGCGGCTGCGCTGCGAGCCACGCATCAGCTCGGCGAGGGTGAAGCCGTCGATCTCCGGCATGTGCACGTCCAGCAGCGCCAGCGCCACCTCGTGTTCCAGCAGCAGTTCCAGCGCCTGCGCGCCCGAACCCGCCAGCAGCAGGTTGACGCCCTCGCGGCGCAGCAGCGCCTGCATGGCCACCAGGTTCTGCGGCA
>Ga0308172_1002045_pt1 | contig 11487 bp, 7 predicted proteins | sample PhyGR2_FD_202134 | JGI IMG/M metagenome (GOLD analysis project Ga0308172, IMG submission 202134) | Phyllosphere microbial communities from UC Gill Tract Community Farm, Albany, California, United States - DLSLSG.R2 | ecosystem: Host-associated > Plants > Phyllosphere > Unclassified | place: USA...
GCATCGCATCCTTACCCGCGGCGGCATCTTCATCTACCCGTGGGACAAGAAGGAACCGGACAAGGCCGGCAAGCTGCGCCTGATGTACGAAGCCAACCCGATGGGCCTGCTGGTTGAACAGGCCGGCGGCGCCGCATCCACCGGTCGCGAACGCATCCTCGACATGCAGCCCAACCACCTGCACCAGCGCGTGCCGGTGTTCCTCGGCTCGCGCGAGGAAGTGGCCGAAGCGGTGCGTTATCACCAGGAGCATGACGCGAAGACTGCTTGAAGGCGGCCATCCCTACAGCGGTCATGGCAGTGCGACGACATGACCGCGGGGTGACAGCAGCGGCGGCAAACGGCACCATCAAGCCCTTGCCGCCGAAGGATTGCATGCATGCACGAGCCGGGCCCGGTCGATTTCATCGAAGTCATCCACAACGCCGTCCCCAGTGACGTGTGCGCCGCCATCGTTGCCCGCATGCGCAGCAGCCAGGGCCTGAAACCCGGTGCGGTAGGCAGCGGTGTATTCCCCGAACTCAAGCACAGCAAGGATCTGCGCATCAGCGGCCTGGATGCGTGGCGCGACGTGGACAACGCGCTGCAACAGGCAGTTTTCGCCGGGCTGCAGACTTATCTACGTCGTTATCCACAGGCACTGATCGCACCGTTGATGTTGCAGATCCAGGACAGCAACGGCCAACCGCGCCGACTGTCAGCTGAGGATTTCCCCGACATGGCACCGGAGCAGCTGGCCGAACTGGCCCGCACCTGCCTGCGCCCCGGCGCGATCAACCTGCAGTGGTACGCGGCGGGCGAGGGCGGTTACCCGTACTGGCACTGCGAGCTGTACCCGAAGGATGCGCAGGCCGAGACGTTGCATCGGCACGTGTTGTGGACGCTGTACCTCAACGACGACTTTGAAGAGGGCGAGACCGAGTTCCTGTTCCAGGGCCGCAAGATCGCCCCGCGCACCGGCAGCCTGCTGATCGCCCCGACCGCGTTCACCCACACCCATCGCGGCAACCGGCCGCAGGGCGGCGACAAGTTCATCGCGACGAGCTGGATCCTGTTCCAGAGTGCGCAGAAGTTGTTTGGGGGTGGGTGAGGGCGCGCTGATTTATTGGCCCATCAGACAGTCAACCCACACCATATGGTGTGGAGTTCCAGTCGCAGCACCGACCGCAGTCTTGCGATGTTGGCAATCCATGCTCGGCGGCTGCAGATTCATCGCAACGAACTGGACCCCGGCCGGAATACGCAGAAGCTGTCAGGGGGGGCACCACGAGGAGCTACGTGCTTGGCGTGTGCGTTCGCCCATATCGCTCCGGTCGCCTGTCGGCGATGGGCACTTTGGCGTTCCGCGAATGGAAAAGCATGGTCGGAGTCCAGATGAGGCTGGCAAGGATGAGTGCTGCAGCTACCCATAGCCACTGTGCGGTCAAAATTCCCGCAACAAGGACAATGCCAATGGGCGCCACAGAAACCAAAGCGATTACGTAGCAGATTGCATATTTAACGTGGCCCAGCTCCGAAATGATTTCGGTTCCGCAGCTTCTACATTCGGTCCTTATCTTCTTCTCGATCGAACGGCGAAGCGGAAAGCCCTGACCCGGAGCACCGCAACTGGGGCATGAAAACTTGAATGGGGATTTCAATTGCATATCTCCTCTCCCACCACAGCCGCAGCTGCCAATGCGCCAGAATTGTTGTGTGCTGCTTTGATTGCAGATCCATATGCCGCAAGACCTGCAACCTTAAGTCCATTTTGGCGACCGAACGCCGAACCAACAGCGTAGGCAACCGCAGTACGAGAAGCTAGCTGTAACGGATACTTGCTCGCAACTGCAGCCACTGCGGCAATTCCCTGCTGCGGATGCTGCGCTGCTTGAATGAATGCGCCGGAAAGAAGATAGTTCGCGTTTAACACATCTTGCTGGGCTTCTGATCCCATTGCTCCACCATGTGACGCTGCGGCTGCAATCGCCCACGCAACCCCATCCTTGTAACTGTTTGCGCCATCCTTGATTTGGTCGATAACTCCCTTGCTTGGCAAGGAATCTCTTATCTCCGCAAAGGAAGCCGATTGGCACTCGCAGCCTTTAAGACCCAGCGGATCAGTTCGCGAGATCGGATTCCCTCCGACATAAGCATACGTATTCACTCCCCCCGCCAACCCAATCGGATCACTCTGCACATAACGCCCAGCGCTCGCGTCGTAGTCACGGAATCCGTTGTACCAGAGCCCACTCTCACTGTCGTAGTACTGCCCCGGGAAACCAATGTTGAGCCCACCGATATCGTCCTTCAGGACGCTGCGCCCGTACGCATAGTTGTACGCCTTCCATACCACCTGCTGCGACGTGTTGGTCGCATACTCCGGCCGCCCCAGATGGTCGTTGTGAACGAAGTTCACCGACCCGTTCCTGTCGATGCCAACCAGTTCACCACCGAACCACAGGTAGTTCGTCCAGGTGTTTCCGGTCTGTTCTGCCAGAAGCTGGTTCTGACCTGCATAGAAGTAGCGACTGGTCGAGCTCGCGCTGCTCTTGCCCACGCGCTGCCCTTGGGCATTGAGCAGATAGTCCGTTCGTTGCCCGCCTACGTTGCTTTGAATCATCCGGTTGAACGGGCCGTAGGTGAACGTCGAGATGCGGCTGCCCGATGTTTCGCTGATCCTGTTGCCGAGCGCATCGTACTGATACGTACGGGTGCCATCCTGGTTGATGAACTGCAGCATCCGGTTGCTGCTTGCGTCGATGACGTAACGAGTCGCCTCTGTTTTCGCGTTGAGCGCGGTGTAGTTTCCACCTGCGTCATGGGAAAGCGTATAGGCGATGCCCGCTCGTGTCAGCGTGCTCAGGCGTCCCAGTGCGTCATAGCCCAGAGCCTGGCTGAGGTTGCTCGTCACATCGTCGTTGATCTTGATGATCTCGTTGTCGCCGTTGTAGCGGTATGACGTGCGACTGAGAGCGGTGGTCTGCTGATTCCGCACCGCCTGGGCCTCCAGGCGGCCGCCCTGATCGAACGCGTAGCTGCGCACCAGGCCATTACCAAAGGGCATGCGCTGCCGCGCTCCCAGAGCGGAGTAGGCGCTGGGTCCAACAACCTGCTGCGTCACCGTGCCCTTGGTGAGGGTCATGGACCGCGGAAAACCCCTACTGTCGTAGTCGTACTTCGCGAGCGTGCCATCGGGATAGGTGACGGTGCTGTTCCTCCCGATACTGTCATAGGCGTAGCTGACAGTTCCCTCACTCAGAGTGTTCGCCTGCGAAAGCTGGTCAGTCCGGCTTACCAGCTGTCCTGCGGCGTTGTAGGTGAAGCGCGCGCTTGCACCTGGAGCCGAATGGGCACACAGACGCCCCTTGCCGTTCACGCAGTTGTCGTACGTGTAGGTCTGCTGCTGCCCCTCAGCATTCTGGCTGGTCAAGCGGCCCAGCCCGTCGTACCCGTAACCGACGGTGCTGCCGTCGTTCAACACCGTCGCAATGCGCTGGCCCGCCGCGTTGTACTCGTGGTCTGTCCGACCCGTGTCCGGACTGTTCTGCGTCCATAGCTGTCCAAATCCATCGGTCTGGTAGGTCGTTACCAGGCCGCGGGGATCGGTCACAGATGCCAGCCGGTCACCCTTGTCGTAGGCAAAGCGTGTCGTTCCGCCATTCGCATCCGTCTGTACGAGCAATCGACCCAGTGGATCATAGGAGTATCGGCTCACCCGGTTCTGGGAATCGGTGGTCTGCACCAGCCGATCCTCCAGATCATAGGCATAGCGCACATTGCGCCCCTGATCATTACGCTCGGCGACAAGCCTTCCCAGCTCGTCGTAATCGTAGTTCACGGCCGAGACGATGGTGTTGAGCCCCATCATGGCCAAAGCAATTGTGGACATGGTCTTAGCTTTCCTTAGCGGGGTTGTTCACAGAAGATCAGGTTGCAGCTTCCTGTATGGTTCTCGGCTCTGATCGTTACCTGTCCCTTCGGTCCCCAGGCGGTTGCACCGGATGCGAGCTGCCCGAAGTACTGGAACTGGGCAACTCCGCTGCCACTGTTGACCGGCGAGACGTTGATGGTGAAGGTCGCGACGGCACCGGGAGCCACCGCACTGTTGAGCCCCACGGATTGACTTGTCCGCAACGTCGTCAGCGCCAAGTAGGTGTCACCGGGGTTCCAGACAACGTTGCCGGTGTTCCGGAACTGGAACGTCACCGTGGACGATTCACCATTGAAGATGTGCTCTGGGCCGGCTGACGCCTGCACCAGCTCAGCGGTACGCGAGATGGTTGGAACGGTGAACGTGCCGGACCGATTGATGGCCAGATTGGGGCCACCCCAGGGAGAGATGCCATGAACATAGAGCGGCTTGCCGCCATGAGCGCTTCGCGTATTTGCGTCCAATGCAAGTCCAAACCAGTAAGAGCCCTGTGATTGGCAAGCCTCTTTCACATCGTCATTCGGGATCAACATACCGGTCACACTGCCGAGGTAGGTGCCGCTCCCTGCGGGTCCACCTGCGTAGACATGAACCGTGGTTGCGGCGTTGACTCCTACCGAGCAGGCCCATCCCTGCACGGAATAGTTCCAGTTCCCATCATTCATGATCCCTGCAACATCACCGATGATGTGCGCGGTGGGAATGGAGAAGGTGCTGGAGTTGTCCAGAGCTCGGTTGTACTGCGCGCCCAGCGGAGAATGGCCATAGAGCGTGATCTTCTTCCCACCCAGCTGCTGGCGCTGTTCCAGCGTGAGGGGGAGCTGGAATCGATATGCGTTTCCCGTTGCCTGGCACGCGGATGCGACCTGGCTCTCGCTGGCAAGGTTGGCCTGTGCGCTGCCGAGATAGGTTCCGCCCTCCGCATAGCCATCGACCTGGATGGACGAAGCCGAACCCGAGGAGCAGGCCCAGCCTCGCACGAACCAGTTCCATTGCGCGTCGTGGGTGACCTCGTCGATTGCACCCCTGACAACGCTCTCGCTGGAATAGTCCGTCTGCGCGATTTCAGTGCGTGTGCGATTGGACGCGGTGTCATACGTGTGACGCGTCCACAGCCAGTTGCCGTTCCCAATCGGCTGCACTTCGCTCATCAGGCGCCGGCCAGCGTCGTAGCTGTATAGCGTCTTGATTCCCACAGGTGTGGTGATGCTGGCAATGTCGCCCGTTGCGTTGTACGTCGTTGTGGTCGTTGCCCAACCGGACCCTGTGTTGATCCGGTCCACCAGAACGCGACCGCGAGCGTCATAGGTGATTTCACGGACATCGCCATTGGGTCCGGTGATACGGCCCGGCTGCCCCAGTTCGTTGTAGGCGGCGTACGTCACCCTGTGCCCCAACGCGTTGGTGACACTGGACAGATCTCCCTTCGCATTGAAGGTGGACGTGATGTCGTCCTGCGCCAAGGGGCCATCTTCCTTGACGGAAGCCGTCAGTCCATTGGCGTGGTAGGTATAGGTGTACTGAGTGGTTCTGGCCTGACCATTGACGCCGGCAGCACTGAGATTTCGTGTCGTGACCGAGCTGACATTACCGCGGCTGTCATAGCTGAAGCTGGTCTCGCGATCGCCAACCCGCGTTTCCTTCAGCAGATGCTGTCCCGCCGCGTCCCACTGATAGAGCGTGACACGTTCCGCAGCACTGCCAACGGCCTCGGCCTTCTTCAGCAGATTGCCATCGGGGCTGTAATCAAAGTCGGTGATGTTGTCGACAAAGTCGTGAACGAGGTCAGGATTGCCATTGGCATCGTAGGTGCGTTCCTTGTAGCTGGCGGGACAGGTCGTTGACCGGTTGCCGGTCACCGACACCTGTCGTCCGTCCTCATAGGCATACGTTGTCGTGCGGCCGAGTGGATTGGTCTCGCTGACCTTCAGTTTGACCGGACGGGTCCGATCCCCGGCGGCGGCCAACAGCACGCCTTGGGCGCTCGGATCGGCGGCGATTTGAACAGGGCCGCCGGGCAAGGACCGGGGCTGGATGCAGATGTTGCCCTGGCCCGGTCTGTACTCACACCAACCCGTCTCTTCGTTGCCCCGGATGCCGCCTGGATGCACCGGCGCTGGAGGTACCGCCACCGGCGCGCTGCTCTCGATGGCGTAACTGAAGGTGTGCCGCTCGATACCGCCGGCATGTTCCGAGAGCGTTGCTCGCCTGTTGGCATCGTAGGCGAAAGTAGAGTAGCGCACGCCGTTGTAGGACTTGCCGGTGAAGCCACCTGGATACCGCGCGTCCTCGTAGTGGTAGCTGATCGTGGTCTGCGGCGAGCCCGGTAGGGTTGCGCTGGCAAGACGCGCACGTCCCGTGCCGAACGCATTCGGGGTATAGGTGTACTGGAAGACGTTGCCCGCAGGATCCTTGACCTGTGTCAGCGATCCGTTGGACCAGACGAACTGGATGCTGCGGCCGGAGGAATGCGTAACCTTCTGCAGATACTTGTCACTGTACGTGAATGTCCAGAAGACGCCCTGCTCATTGCGAAGCTCGGTAATGTATCCAGCAGCGTCGTACCGCTAGCTGCCCAGCTCCTCGTTGTACAGGGTGAAGCCGCCATCGGTGTTCTTTGTCAGGTAGGCGATCGGCTTGGCACGATCCTCGTTCCAGCGCCCGTTCGCTTCGCTCCAGACGAACTTGAGCCTGCGTCCGTCCGGCCGCTGTGCCCAGGCCGTCTTCTGCGCGTTCGAGAATGCGATGCTGTAGTCGAAGTTGCTGATCCAGTGGTTGCCAAACAGGCCTGCAGCACTCCAGTGATGGTTGTAGGTGCGCTCCAGGTACAGGCCCATCTCCCCACCAACGGTGAAGTCCCGTTCGATTTCGACCTTGTTGCCGGTGTAGAGCACGACGGGGTTGCCCTTGCGCTCGCCGCAGTCATCACGACGATCGTCGGTTTCCTGTTCCACCGCTGTCCTGGCGGGCATCGACGCGTCCGAGTGGTAGGACACCCCCATGCCAATCGAGATGACACCTGAAGTGCCAACTGATGGACCACGCATACGGGTAACGGTGATCTTGTCCAGATCCTTGATTCCGGAGTCCCCGTTGTTGTTCTGATAGAAGATCCTGGTTGCCTTTTTCGCGGACGCAGGAGGAGCCAGGAGGAAGCCCGACATCAGCACGGGCAGCAGAAGTGCGGCGGTGGTAGACACGCCTTTCGAACGGAGCTTCATGCTCGCTTTTATTCCTTGTGTTGCCGGATCTGGAGTCGCTTTCGCCTGAACCGTGGGTTCAGGAGGAAGTGGATAGTAATCTGGAGTTCACGCAGTTGAACAGAGCGATGTGTGCAGTCGTGATGTTCGTAGCCGGCGCCAAGGCGCAGATCGCGATCACGGTTTTCCCCACGCGTTCCGCGGTAGCCAGTGCCACTACTTCAGAACAACGACCCCTGCGGCGAATCCACCTTCGGCGGCAGCGGCTTCTGGAAGCGGCTGCAATCCAGTTTCGGCCAGTGGCTGTTCTGGGCGTCGAAGCCCAGGCGCTTGCGCGCCAGCTTGAAGCGGTTGTTCAACAGATCCGCATAGACCCCCTGGCCCCGCATGCGCGTGCCGAAGCGGCTGTCATAGTCCTTGCCACCGCGCAGCTGCTGGATGGTGCTCATCACGTGTCCGGCACGATCAGGGTGGTGCGTGTCCAACCAATCGCGGAACAGCGGCGCTACCTCCAGCGGCAGGCGCAGCAGCACGTAACCGGCGGTGCCGGCGCCAGCGTCATGCGCGGCCTCCAGCACGGCTTCCAGTTCGCTGTCGTTGATCCACGGAATCACCGGCGCGACCATCACGCCCACCGGAATACCAACGTCGTGCAGGCGCTTCATCGCGCGCAGGCGCGCATGCGGCGCGGAAGCGCGCGGTTCCAGCTTCGCCGACAGGTGCGGGTCCAGCGAGGTCACCGAGAAATGCACGCTCACCAGGTTCTCTGCCGCCAGCGGCGCCAGCAGATCGATATCGCGCTCCACCAGCGCGTTCTTGGTGATCAGCGAAAACGGGTGCTTCGTCTCCAGCATCACTTCGATCAGCTGGCGGGTCAGTTTGAGCTTGCGCTCGATCGGCTGGTAGGCATCGGTGTTGATGCCCAGTGCGATCGGCTGCGGCACGTAACCGGGCTTTGACAGTTCCTTGCGCAGCAGCTGCGGTGCATTGGTCTTGGCGAACAGCTTGGTTTCGAAATCCAGGCCCGGCGACAGGTTCAGATAGGCGTGCGAGGGCCGGGCGAAGCAGTACGAGCAGCCGTGCTCGCAGCCGCGATACGGATTCACCGACTGGCTGAAACCCACGTCCGGGGAGGTGTTGCGGCTGATGATGCTGCGCGCGGTCTCGGCACGCACCTCGGTGCGCAGGCGCGGGGCGAGGAATTCTTCGCTTTCGTCGATGGCCCAGCCGTCATCGACCGCTTCGCTCACTGTGCTTTCGAAGCGGCCAGCCAGGTGGGAGGTGGAACCCCGGCCCTTGATGGCGGCCTGGGCGTTGCGAGGGTGGGATTGCATGGCGCCCTCCGGCCGTTTGAGAGGCGTTAGTATTATTGCTAACCACAGGCGGTGCAAGCGGCCAGGATTCACGTAGCTGTAGGCGTTTCGGCGAATCCGGCGGCACGTTGACCCCAGTGTTATCCACAGGTTTCACGTGGTGGCGCAGGCGCCATCGCCGCAGCAGGCCGGGAGCATGGGCCACGCACGTCTCAGCATCTGCGATGGGCAGAGCGGTGGCTGCCGGGCAGCGCCCGGCGTCAGCCGTTACAGCAGGGCCAGGTAGCCCCGCACGGTGGTGTCGAGGCCGTCGTACAGCGCCTCGCCGATCAGCGCGTGGCCGATCGACACCTCCAGCACCTCCGGCACCGCGGCCAGAAAGTCGCGCAGGTTGTCCTGCGAAAGGTCATGGCCGGCATTCACACCGAGGCCGACGGCCTGTGCGCGGCGCGCGGCGGTGGCGAACAGGTCCAGCATTGCGGCGGCATCACCGGCTGCGTGCGCTTCGGCATACGGGCCGGTGTACAGCTCGATGCGGTCGGCGCCGACTTCCGCGGCCTGTTCCAGCAGCGGGTTGCCGGCATCCACGAACAGGCTGACGCGGCAACCGATCGCCTTCAGCTCGGCCACCAGCGGACGCAGGCGCTCGCCATCGCGCTCGAAATCGAAGCCATGGTCCGAGGTGATCTGGCCATCGCCATCGGGCACCAGGGTGGCCTGCGCCGGGCGGGTCTGCGCGCACAGCGGCAGCAGGCCCGGATAGCCCTCGCGCGGCGGCGCGAACGGGTTGCCTTCGATGTTGAACTCAACGCCGCGGGCGCGGGTCAGGGTCGACAGCGCCAGCACGTCCTCGGCGGTGATGTGGCGACGGTCCGGCCGGGGGTGCACGGTGATGCCGTGGGCGCCGGCGTCCAGGCAGGCCTGGGCCGCACGCACGACATCGGGTTCGGCACCGCCGCGCGAGTTGCGCAGGACGGCGATCTTGTTGACGTTGACGCTGAGCTGGGTCATGGAACGGAACTACGGTGCGGAAGAGGGTGGGGGCGTGCCGTCATGCGCGCGGGCCTGCTCACGCAGGCGGCGCAGCTCCTCGGCATCGACCAGGGTGGACGGATCGCGCTGCAGGTCGCCAAAGCGGGCCACGTAGCGGCCACGCACCCACGCCAGCAGGAAGCCGAGGGCGGCCAGCAGGGCCAGCGACATCAGGCCCATGTGCGGGGTCTTCAGCGCGAAGGCGAAGCAGCCCAGCGCCAGCAGCAGGTACAGCCAGTACATGTTCCAGTCCTCCCCGGGCATCGAGCGCAGTGTAGCGCTGCGTCAGAGCAGCGGCGAGGCCAGGCGGGCGAAGGCTTCGGGCAGGCGGTGCAGCCACAGCGAGCGCCCGGCCTCGTCGTGCACGCGGGTGGCGCTGTCGAACTCGGCCTGCAGCAGCGTGGCCAGTTCGGCCACGCGGTCGCGGTCGCTGATCATCATCGACAGTTCGAAGTTCAGCCGGAAGCTGCGGTGGTCGAAGTTGGCGCTGCCGACGATGCAGACATCGTCGTCGGCGATGAAGGCTTTCGTGTGCAGCATGCGCGGGCCGTACTCGTAGATCTTGACCCCGGCATGCAGCAGTTCGTCGAAGTAGGAGCGCGCGGCCTGGGTGACGAACCAGGAATCGCTCATCTTCGGCACCAGCAGGCGCACGTCCAGGCCGCCCAGTGCCGCCGAGGTCAGGGCCATGCGCGCGGCCTCGCCGGGCACGAAGTAGGGCGTCACCAGCCAGACCCGTTCGTTGGCTTCCTGGATGGCGGCCACGTGCAGGCGGTGGATGGTTTCCCAGCCCGAGTCCGGGCCGGACACCAGCACCTGCGCATCGATGCTGCCATCGCCACGCAGCGGCATGTCTGCCGGCCACAGGCGGGCGATATCGAAGCGCGACGGCTCCTGCCCGCTGGCGTACAGCCAGTCCTCGGCGAAGACCAGCTGCAGGCTGCGCACCACGTGGCCGCGCAGGCGCATGTGCAGGTCGCGGTAGGCGTTGGGGTTGCGGCTTTCGTCTTCCTCATCGGTGATGTTGATGCCGCCGGTGAAGGCCAGCTGGCCGTCGATGATCACCAGCTTGCGATGCGTGCGCAGGTTCAACCACGGGCGCTTGAAGGGTTTCAGCAGTTGCCGCGGGTGGAACCAGATGGCTTCGCCGCCGGCTTCGAGCAGCGGCCGCAGGAAGCGCGCCGGCAACGACGAGGAGCCCACCGCGTCGAGCAGCAGGCGCACCTGCACGCCTGCACGCGCGCGCTCGACCAGAGCGTCGCGCAGGGCGGTGCCGGCGTGGTCGGGGTTGAAGATGTAGTACTCCAGGTGCACGTGATCGCGGGCCTGGCCGATGGCCTCGATGAGCGCGGCATAGGTGGTCGCGCCGTCCACCAGCCAGGTCACTTCGGTGGCGCTGCTGGGCGCCAGGCCGGTGGTGGCCTGGGCGACCTTGGCCAGCTCGGTGCAGCCGGCATCGGGCGGGCAGACATCGCTGTAGTGCTCCATGCCCGAGCGCGCGCGACCACGTCGCAGGCGCTGCCGCTTCACCTTCTGCGGGCCCAGCAGATAGTAGATGAAGAGGCCGAGATAGGGCAGCAGCGCCAGCGACAGGATCCAGCTCAGCGTGGCCACCGGCTCGCGCTTCTGCAGCATGATCCAGCCGGTCAGGGCGAGCAGGTAGAGCAGATACGCCACCGCCAGGATGGTTCCCAGGTGGGCAATGCCATCGAGCCAGAGGCGCAGCGAATCGAAGAGGGCGAGCATGCGCCGATCATAGCGGGCGCGGGCGTGGTGGTGGGGTCAGAGCCCTTTCCTGCGGAAAGGGATCCGAACCTGCCGGCATCAACCCGCGCAAAAAAAAGACGCCCCTGTCTCCAGGGGCGTCTGCAGTCGCGTCATGACTGTTGTGCTGCGGTCGTACGTATTACTGCTGTACGAAGCCGATCTTCTTCATCTGAGCATTCTTGGCGGCGGCCAGAACCTTGGCCATCACGTCGTACTCGGAATCCGGGCTTGCGTCAATGCGCAGCTCAGGCTGGTTGGTCGG